>OGRQ01002997.1_pt1 | contig 11226 bp, 9 predicted proteins | sample 1553521 | NCBI WGS metagenome assembly OGRQ01 (sample SAMEA2580088, study PRJEB22360) | human gut metagenome | biome: human gut; feature: human-associated habitat; material: faeces | place: Denmark | collected 2008/2010
ACCTATAAAAGCACCACAGAATCTGCGGCACTACGTCCGTTAAACTCCGGTTTATATCAGTCCAACCTCACGGAATACATCACTCAGTTCTGCCGGCATAGCGCCAGCCAGTGATCTGGCAAGTTCTTCCGGTGTGCATTTCCGGTAGCCAAGTACCCACTGAACGGTCATAAAGATAGAACCCTGACAGTACATTTCCAATTGAAACTGCAGATGCGGAGAAATCTTTTTGCCGGTACGGCTTTCAATCTGATCCGTATAGAAAGCGGTGATCAACTGGAAATCATGATCGCGCAGGCAATTCTGGTCATCGTTTTTAAATGCAGCTTTAAAAAACAACTTTTCTTCCTGAATATAGGTAAATTTATTTACAAGACTTTCATAGACAGATTTTCCTTCCCCCATATGTTCAAAGGATTCTAAGAGAATTTTGTCAAAATACCAGTTGATGAGGTCATATTTATCCTGAAAATTGCGGTAAAAAGTCTGTCTTGTGACACCGCATGCTTCTACAATTTCCTTCACAGTGATTTTTTCTACAGGTGCAGTTTTCATACAGCGTTTCATGGCATCTGCCAGCTCATATTTTGTTCTTTCGTTGGATTTTGTGATTGCCATAGCTTTCTCCTCATTTGTGCAGACCTTTCTAGATAATCACATTTTAGCATAAATCAAGTCTGTTCGGAAAATATTTCTATATGAAAAAACAGTAAACATTCCAAAATTTTTCTAAAATAAGGTTTTATACTTGCCAGACACTATGTTTTGAAGTATAGTACTCTTCGCTTTGCTGATTCAAAAGAGAAGAGAGGAGACAACAAAATGACATTTTATCAGGAGTTACAGCTTAGTTCTGCCGGTTCAAAACAGTTGATCAAAAATACGACAGACAAAAAAGAAAAATGGCGTCATATTCTTATCTATAATTTTAAAGTATATCTTGTTATGGCTTTTTGTGTGGCGGTTGTCACATTGTATACAAAATTGACAGGACAGGAAAACAGCGTTGTAGGAGTAACGGTTCTGTTGGCGCTGCTTGTGCTGAGACAGGCAGATTTTGGCATACAGACGAGTCATGGATTGTTGTCCATTGTGGGAATATTTATAATCATAATGGCTGGCCCGCGACTGGCAAATATGGTATCTCCGGTGGGAGCATTTTTTATAAATTGTGTCTGTATCCTGCTTCTTATGATTTTTGGGTGTCACAATGTCATTATGCATAATCATTCCACGTTTGTGCTCGGGTATCTGCTCTTATATGGATATGATGTGAGTGGCAGAGCGTTTGCGCTGCGGGTGATTGGACTTACGGCGGGAATGCTTGTGTGCATGGCGGTTTTTTATAAAAATCAGAAAAACAGACCTTATCGCAGGACATTTAAGGATTTATTCCGGGAATTTGATGTTCGGTCTGCGAGAAACCAATGGTATCTGAAACTGACACTGATCGTCTCAAGTGCAATGCTGATCGTTTCACTGCTTGGACTTCCGAGAGCAATGTGGGCAGGGATCGCATGTATGTCAGTCTGCCTTCCATTTACAGAGGATGGAAAAATGAGGGCGGTGGACAGGGGCGTGTTTAATATTGCCGGATGTGCGCTGTTTCTCGTCCTTTATCTGATACTGCCGGAGTCAGGAAGAAGTATGATCGGAATTATTGGTGGAATCGGCGTGGGTTATTCTGCCGGATATAAATGGCAGACGGTTTTTAACACGTTTGGAGCGCTTGCAATTGCAGCTTCATTGTTCGGACTGCCGATGGCGTTGCTGCTTCGGACAGGAATCAATGTGACTGCCTCTCTTTATACAGTGGTTTGTAATGTCGTATATGATAAATTGCATGGCAAAAGAGCAGAAATCGCAGAAAACCTCGTAAAACCATAAAAAACACTGGTATTTTGCAAAAGTGTGTGCTATAATCCTAGAATGACTGCGATAGTCGTAGTACGCCCATTTTTAGGCAGAGCCAGAAAAACCGCGGGTTTATGCGACTTTGGACGTGGCTCGATTAGCGCATTAAGCGTGAAATGTACATGGATATTTTATATATATAAGGAGGAAAATCATTATAATGAGTGTACAGGTTGAAAAATTAGAAAAAAACATGGCAAAACTTACTGTTGAAGTACCAGCAGAGGAAGTAGAAAAAGCTTTACAGGCTGCTTACATGAAAGAGAAGAACAAAATCAGCATCCCTGGTTTCCGTAAAGGTAAAGTTCCAAGAGCTATGATCGAGAAAATGTACGGTGCAGCTGTATTTTATGAAGAAGCAGCAAACATCTTAATTCAGGATAATTATGCAGCAGCTATGGAAGAGAGCAAAGAGGACATCGTTTCCAGACCAACAATCGACATTGTTCAGATCGAATCTGGAAAACCTTTCATCTTCACAGCAGAAGTAGCAGTAAGACCAGAAGTAACACTTGGAAAATACAAAGGTGTTCAGGTAACTAAGATTGACACAACTGTAACAGACGAAGAAGTAGAAGCAGCACTTGAGAAAGAGCAGCAGAAGAACTCCAGAACTGTAACTGTAACAGACAGACCAGTAGCAAACGGTGATACAGCAGTCATCGATTTCGAAGGATTTGTTGACGGTGTTGCATTTGAAGGAGGTAAAGGAGAGAATCATCCATTAGAGATCGGTTCCCACTCTTTCATCGATACATTCGAAGATCAGTTAGTAGGACACAATGCAGGGGATGAAGTAGAAGTTAACGTTACTTTCCCAGAGAAATATCAGGCAGCTGATTTAGCTGGAAAACCAGCCGTATTCAAAGTTAAGATCAACGAGATCAAAACAAAAGAACTTCCGGAATTAAATGATGAATTTGCTTCTGAAGTATCTGAGTTTGATACATTAGCTGAGTACAAAGAAGACTTAAGAAAACATCTTGAAGTTGAGAAAGAGAACGAAGCAAAACGTACAAAAGAAGATGAAGCAATCAAGAAGATCATCGACAAATCCACAATGGAGATCCCGGAAGCTATGATCGAGACACAGTGCGAGAACATGATCAATGAGTTCGCACAGAGAATCGCACAGAGCGGTCTTTCCATGGAGCAGTACATGCAGTTCTCCGGTATGACGATCGACGGATTAAAAGAGCAGGTTCGTCCAGAAGCTGAGACTCGTATCAAGAGCAGCCTTGTATTAGAGCAGATCGCAAAAGAAGAGAACATCGAAGTTTCTGAAGATGAGATCAATGCAGAAGTTGAGAAGATGGCAGCTCAGTACGGAATGGAAGCTGACAAGTTAAAAGAGTACTTAGGAGAAGCTGAGAAAGAATCCATTAAGAGAGATTTATCTGTGACAAAAGCAGTTGACTTAATTATGGAGAACGTAAAAGAAAGAGCAAAAGCTAAGACAAAGAAAGAAAAAGAAGCTGAAGCAGAAGAAGGAACAGAAGAATAATTCCGGCAGCGTACAGCAGACAGAGGATTGCATATAATATGCAGACCGGAAATATCACAGACTGGCTCTTATGAGCCGGTCTGTTTGAGATTTATGGCAGAATGCATTTGATGAGAAAAAAGTTCAGTATTTTTTAAAATTCGAACAAGATATTAATTTTTCATAAAACATGTTTTTTCCTATTCCAACGTCCCTGTATTTGTGGGATAATATTTATCAGTGCAGTGTATGACCGATATATTGCAATAGTGAAAGAAGTGCGGATCCCATGATAGTGCGATCCAGATCATATTTATGAAAAGAAAGGGCAGGTAAGAGATATGAGTTTAGTACCTTACGTCATTGAACAGACAAGCAGAGGAGAGCGTAATTACGATATTTACTCCAGATTATTAAAAGATAGAATTATTTTCCTGGGAGAAGAAGTGAATGAGACAACAGCAAGCCTTGTGGTTGCACAGTTACTTTTCTTAGAGTCCGAGGATCCTGGAAAAGATATTCATTTATATATCAATTCCCCGGGTGGAATGGTAACAGCAGGTCTTGCTATTTATGATACGATGCAGTACATCAAATGCGATGTATCTACCATCTGTATCGGTATGGCAGCCAGCATGGGAGCATTTTTACTTGCAGGCGGAGCAAAGGGCAAGAGACTTGCACTTCCGAATGCAGAGATTATGATCCATCAGCCATCCGGCGGAGCAAAAGGTCAGGCAACGGAGATCCAGATCGCAGCGGAAAACATTTTAAAGACAAAGAAGAAATTAAATGAGATTTTAGCTGCAAACACCGGAAAACCTTATGACGTGATCGCAGCGGACACAGAGAGAGATCATTATATGTCTGCTCAGGAAGCAATGGAATACGGACTGATCGATAATGTGATCACAAGCCGCTAATAAATAGAGACATTGGAGAATAAGAAATGACAGGAAGAAATGACGAGAGACTGCGCTGCTCATTTTGTGGTAAGACTCAGGATCAGGTCCGTAAACTGATCGCGGGACCAAACGGAGCCTATATCTGTGATGAGTGTGTAGACGTTTGCGCCGAGATTATAGACGAAGAGTTGGAGAATGATGAATTTGACGGAAATCTGGAAGAACCTGCGGAGCAGATCAATCTGATCAAGCCGGAGGAGATGAAGGCATTTTTAGACGAGTACGTCATTGGCCAGGATAAAGCGAAGAAAGTTTTGTCCGTTGCAGTTTATAATCATTACAAGAGAATTATGGCAGGATCAGATTCAGATGTAGAATTGCAGAAGAGTAATATTCTTATGCTCGGACCAACCGGTTCCGGTAAAACACTTTTAGCACAGACTTTGGCGAGAGTGTTGAATGTTCCGTTTGCGATCGCAGATGCAACCACACTTACCGAGGCAGGTTATGTGGGTGAAGATGTCGAGAATATCCTTTTGAAACTGATCCAGGCTGCTGATTATGATATTGAGCGTGCACAGCACGGTATCATTTACATTGATGAGATTGACAAGATTACAAAAAAATCTGAGAACGTTTCCATCACAAGAGACGTTTCCGGCGAGGGTGTACAGCAGGCGTTACTTAAGATTTTAGAGGGAACGGTTGCTTCTGTTCCGCCACAGGGTGGAAGAAAACATCCGCAGCAGGAACTGATCCCGATTGATACTACCAATATTTTATTTATCTGTGGTGGTGCTTTTGATGGATTGGAGAAGATCATTGAGACACGTCTCGACCAGAAATCCATTGGATTTAATGCAGAAGTACACGCCAAAGATGAGTACAATGTAGGGGAAGTATTAAAACATGTGCTTCCACAGGATTTTGTGAAATTCGGACTCATCCCTGAATTTATCGGTCGTGTGCCGGTAACCGTAACACTGGATATGTTAGATAAGGATGCGATGATCCGTATCTTATGCGAGCCGAAGAATGCACTTGTAAAACAGTACAAAAAGCTGTTTGAATTAGACGGTGTCAGTCTGGAATTTGACAGGGATGCACTCGAAGCAATCGTGGACAAAGCGCTTGAGAGAAAGACCGGAGCGCGTGGTCTTCGTGCAATCATGGAGGCTGTTACATTAGATCTGATGTATCATATTCCATCCGATGAGAGCATTACAAAATGTGAGATCACCAAAGAAGATGTAGAAAAGAATCTTGCAATTGAAGAGAAAGAAGAAAAAGCACTTGTTGAGAAGTTAGAACAGGCTTCTTAAACAAAAGATAACAGCAGGAAAAGCTGTTACAGATAAAGGAATTATAGAAAATGGATACAATGATTATGAAAATGCCTGCAGTTGCCCTTCGTGGAATGGTGATCCTGCCGGGAATGGTAGCCCATTTTGACGTAAGCCGTGCAAAATCCATCAAGGCAGTGGAAGAGGCGATGATGGATGAGCAGAAGATTTTTCTTGTGGCACAGAAAGATGTGGAACAGGAAAATCCTGATATCGAGGACTTATTTAAGATCGGGATCATTGCTGAGGTAAAGCAGGTAATTAAGTTACAAAATAATATTGTACGCATTTTGGTAGAAGGGAAAGAGCGGGCAGAATTGTCCGCTTTTCTTGAAAATCCGGACTATCTGCTTGCGGAGATCATTCGATTTGACGAGGAAGTGGATGACGGACTGCCAGAAGAAGCGAAGGAGGCAATGCTTCGGAGCATTCAGGAGACATTTGGTAAATATGTGGTCGTCAATCCCAAAATGGGAAAAGAGCTGCAACGCCAGTTAAGTGAGATCACAGATCTGGAAAAACTGATGAATCAGCTTGCCAACAGCCTTCCGGTACATTTTGAGGAAAAACAGAAAATCTTAGATGCGGTTTCTATGACCGAACGTTATGAGGTTCTGATGGCACTCTTATTAAAAGAGATCGAGATCATAGCCATCAAGAATGATTTTCAGGCGAAAGTCAAGGCGCATGTGGATAAAAACCAGAAAGAATATCTGCTGAGAGAGCAGATGAAAGTAATCCGTGAGGAGCTTGGCGAAGATAATACGGAATCAGACGCAGATCACTTTATGGATGCTCTGGGCAAAATCAAGGCAGACAAAGAAGTAAAAGAGAAGATCAAAAAAGAGATCGACCGTTTTAAAAATATCAGTTCCAGCTCCTCTGAGAGCGCTGTGGCGAGAGGGTATATTGAAACACTTTTGGAGCTTCCGTGGAATAAGACATCCAGAGATAACAAGGATCTGAAGAATGCCGAGCAGATTTTAAATGCGGATCATTACGGCCTGGAAAAAGTAAAAGAGCGTATGTTGGAATTTCTGGCTGTCCGCAATCTCACCAGCAAGGGCGAGAGCCCGATCATCTGTCTGGTCGGACCACCGGGAACCGGTAAAACGAGTATTGCCCGGTCCGTTGCAAAAGCGTTAGATAAAAAATATGTGCGGATCAGTCTCGGTGGTGTGCGGGATGAGGCAGAGATCCGCGGCCACAGAAGAACTTACGTCGGAGCAATGCCGGGACGTATCGTGAACGGACTGCGCAGCGCCGGCGTGAAAAATCCGCTCATGCTGTTAGATGAGATCGATAAGATGAGCAGCGATTACAAGGGGGATACGGCGTCTGCATTGCTGGAAGTGCTTGACGCGGAGCAGAATAAGAAGTTCCGGGATCATTATGTTGAGATACCGATCGATCTTTCAGAAGTGCTGTTTATTGCAACAGCAAACTCTGTGCAGGATATCCCAAGGCCGCTGTTAGACCGTATGGAACTGATCGAAGTGACCAGTTATACAGAGAATGAGAAGCTTCACATTGCCAAAGAGCATCTGCTCGCAAAGCAGATGGAGCGCAATGGGATCAGACCGGAGCAGCTCGCCATCACAGACAAAGCGATGGCAAAGATCATCAGTGGTTACACAAGGGAAGCCGGTGTGCGTAATCTTGAACGTAAGCTTGGTGAGATCTGCAGGAAAGCAGCAAGACCGCTTTACGAGGGAGAAAAAGAGAAGATTAAAGTTACAGAACAGAATCTTGAAAAGTTCCTCGGCAAAGAGAAATACAGTTTTGATAAGAAAAATGATACGGATGAAGTAGGAATCGTCCGTGGACTTGCATGGACAAGTGTTGGTGGAGATACTTTAGAGATTGAAGTCAACATCATGCCGGGAAAAGGTGAGTTCCAGCTGACCGGACAGCTGGGAGATGTGATGAAGGAATCTGCACAGGCGGGAATCAGCTATATCCGTTCTGTCAGTGAAGAGTATCATATTCCGAAAAAGTTTTTCCAGGAGAATGACATCCATATCCACATCCCGGAGGGTGCAGTGCCGAAGGATGGACCATCTGCCGGGATCACGATGGCGACAGCCATGCTGTCGGCGATCACAAAGACACCGATCCGTGCTGATGTCGCAATGACAGGCGAGATCACGCTTCGCGGCCGTGTGCTTCCGATCGGTGGACTGAAGGAAAAAACACTGGCAGCCAAAAATGCAGGGATTAAGACCATCTGTGTACCGAAGAAGAATGAGAAGGATATAGATGAGATTTCACCGGAGATCAAAAAAGGTCTGGAAATCGTGTTTGTGGAGCAGATGAAAGACGTGCTGGATGTGGCGTTTGTAAAGAAGTGAATTAAGAAGAGGAAAAGACAATGGTAATTAGAAGTGTAAATTTGGAGACTGTCTGTGGTATCACAAGTAAAATACCGGACAATCCATTTAATGAAGTGGCATTTGCAGGAAAGTCAAATGTAGGAAAATCATCCATGATCAATGCGCTGTTAAACCGCAAGTCGCTCGCAAGAACATCGGCGCAGCCGGGAAAGACACAGACCATTAATTTTTACAATGTCAACGATGCCATGTATCTGGTCGATCTGCCTGGTTATGGATATGCGAAGACCTCTGCCAGTGAGAAGGAAAAATGGGGAAAAATGATCGAGAATTATCTCCATACCTCAAAAAAACTGCAGGCAGTCTTTTTGCTGATCGATATCCGCCATGATCCGTCTGCAAACGATAAAATGATGTATGACTGGATGGTTTATCAGGGATTTACACCGATTATCATCGCCACAAAGCTTGATAAGATCAAACGAAGCCAGATCCAGAAGAATGTAAAAGCAATCCGCGAAGGTCTGAAAGTAAAGCCGGGTACGGTGATCATTCCATTCTCCTCCGAGACGAAGCAGGGAAGAGATGAACTCTGGGAGGTTATCGATTCCTTTGTTCTGCCACAGGAGGAAACTGAGGAAGAAGATAAATAACAGTTCGCAGAATGCCTGCGGCCTGTAATGTAAAAATGACATTGCACTGCAAAATCGTTCATGGTAAAATAATAGTATAAGTGTCAGACAAGACAAAAAGCACCCGGAGATACTTTCCGGGTGTTCTGCGAATATAAAGGTGCATCGGAGGATGGTAGAGATGAAAAAGAAGAAAATTGTGATTGCTCTTGGACATGAAGCATTGGGAACAACACTTCCTGAACAGAAAGAGGCAACGAAACGAACAGCAAAGGCAGTGGCAGATTTTATCCGTGAAGATTATCAGGTTGTGATCACACACAGTAACGGACCACAGATCGGTATGATCCATACTGCTATGAATGAATTTTGCAAATTATATCCGGAATATACTGCAACACCAATGTCTGTATGTTCTGCAATGAGTCAGGGATATATCGGATACGATTTACAGAATGCGATCCGTGCGGAATTATTGAACAAGGGAATCTATAAACCCGTTTCTACGATCCTTACACAGGTTGTGGTTGATCCGTATGACGAGGCGTTTTACAAACCAAGCAAAGTCATTGGACGTGTGCTGACGGAAGAGGAAGCAGAGGCAGAGGAGAAAAAAGGAAATCACGTTGTCAAAACAGAAGGCGGGTACAGACGAATCGTTGCAGCGCCAAAGCCAATGGATATCGTGGAGATCGATGCAATCAAAGCATTGTCCGATGCTGACCAGATCGTAGTTGCCTGTGGAGGCGGCGGCATCCCGGTATTAATGCAGGACAACAACTTAAAGGGTGCCAGTGCTGTTATTGAAAAAGACCTTGCAGCAGGAAAACTGGCAGAACTTCTGGATGCAGACATGCTTGTTATTTTAACAAGTGTTGACAATGTATGCTTAAATTATGGACAGCCGGATGAAAAACCATTATCAACCATGACTGTTGCAGAAGCAAAGAAATACATGGAGCAGGGACAGTTTGGTGAGGGCGATATGCTTCCTAAGATAGAGGCAGCGATCAACTTTATCGGTGACTCTGCGATCAGATCCGTTCTGATCACAAAATTGAACAAAGACGGTTCTAATATCCATGGCGGTATGGGAACCATGATCACAAAATAATGTTTTTAACATAATGTTTACAAAAAGAGCAGGTTTTTTTACAAAAGAAAGCTTGCTTTTTTTATGTTTATTTCGTATAATCTCTCCGTAGATGGAGTCGCCGTACCAAAGAAGAAACTTAAAATTTATTATACATTTTTCACAATAATACGAATAAAAACGAAGAGAAGAGTCTGTATTATTGTGAAAAGTGTATAAGTTTTAAGTTTTTCGGAGATTGGTCCGCCGGCTCCGTGCTGATTTAAGGAGATTGTTAAAACTATAACAGAAATCAGGAGAGGCATACGCATTTCGAATGAATAAAAATCAGCAGGAACACTTGAAAAATGAAACCATAAAAAGAAAGGAAGAATTTATGACAAGAAGAACAAAAATTATCTGTACGTTAGGACCATCCACCGACAATGAAGCGGTGATGAGAGCATTGATCGAAGAGGGAATGAACGTTGCACGTTTCAATTTTTCGCATGGACCGCATGATGAGCAGATGGGAAGATTAAAAATGCTCCGCAAACTGCGCAAAGAATTGGGAAAATATGTTGCAGCTTTACTTGATACAAAGGGACCGGAAATCCGTCTCGTAGAATTTGAAAAAGGAAAAACAGAGTTAAAGACAGGCCAGACTTTTACACTGACAACCGATGATATTCCTGGAACAGATGAGCGCGTATCTATCACTTACAAAAATCTTGCAGATGATGTAAAGCCAGGCGATCATATTCTGATCGATGATGGTCTGGTAGGTCTGGAAGTTGTAGAGATCAAACCGGTTGCAAAACCAGTGAATACCAAGGTTAACGCAAGAGATATTGTCTGTAAAGTGTTAAATGAGGGTGTGATTTCCAATAAAAAAGGCGTGAACGTTCCGAACGTTGATCTCACGATGCCATTTATCAGTGAAAAAGATTACGGAGATATCTGTTTTGCGGTAGAAAATGATTATGATTTTATCGCAGCTTCCTTTGTCCGTACCGCAGAGGATGTTATGGAAATCCGCAAAATCCTTGCGGAAAAAGCGCGAAGCGCGCGGATCGGATTATTTCGGGCGAATTTTCCGGCGGATTGTTGTTTTTGTCGCAAGGAATTATCTTCTTTGCATCGTTAATTATTTTATCGATGTAATCGAGTCGGATTGGCTTTTAATTGGGGAATGTAGCTGATCCGGATCGGTTCGAGCAAATCGAATTGACTGATGAAGAATAAGTATATCGATCTGATCGAGCAGACTTTCGAGTTTCCTCAGGATGAGTTTTCGGTGACGGACAACGAACTGAATTTTCACGAGGTTCCGCTGATGGACGTAATCAAGCAATACGGAACGCCGCTGAAGATAACCTATCTGCCGAAGATTACTTCGCAGATTCAACGCGCCAAACGCCTGTTCAATGTGGCGATGGCCAAGGTTGACTATAAAGGCAGCTATAACTATTGCTATTGCACCAAGAGCTCGCACTTCTCGTTCGTGCTGGAGGAGGCACTCAAGAACGACATCAATCTCGAAA
>OGRQ01003000.1_pt1 | contig 11224 bp, 9 predicted proteins | sample 1553521 | NCBI WGS metagenome assembly OGRQ01 (sample SAMEA2580088, study PRJEB22360) | human gut metagenome | biome: human gut; feature: human-associated habitat; material: faeces | place: Denmark | collected 2008/2010
CCGCCATGCCAAAGGCCCCATCTCCGAGGACGGCTTCCCCCGGCCGGGACAGATTCTCCCCGGCCGGGGAGAAATGTCACCGTAGGTGACAAAGAGGGGAACGGATGTCGCGCAGCGACAAAAAGGGGAATCTGTCGCCGTAGGCGACTGGGGGAGGTGGCTCCCTTTTTGCGCACCTTGCCCAAAAAGGCGGGAAATATTTTTCTCTTCCTGCGTGAATGGGGGGTTATTTTGCATCAAGTCGCACTTGCGGGGAGGGGGTAGCATCTGTTAAACTTATAGTCACGAAGAAAGCAACGCCACGCTACAACAAAGAACGGAGAATGACCCTTATGAAAAAACTGGCAAGACTGACCGCCCTTTTGCTCACCGGTGCGCTGCTGCTGGCGCTGACCGCCTGCGGGGCTGCGCCGCTTGCGCCGGAGCAGCAGGCAAAGCAGCGGCTGCTGGGCGAGATCAACAGCTACCGCGCGACCCTTGAGTTTGCTGCGCCGCTTGAGGAAGTAAAACAGCTCTCTGATGCCGAGCAGATCTGGGTAGAGCAGTTCCGCGCCGCCGGCAAGACCGAGCTGCCAGAGAGCACAACGAACAAAACCCATCAGAAATGGGAAAGCATGACCGCGGGCTGGACGCAATGTGGTACTTTCGGCTTGGGTATGAAGAAAGATGCGAGTGGCGAGTGGATCGACATTCTGCTTGCCAAGGTTCCAGCCAATACCCCGGAGGGCAAGGCAGAGCTGTCGGAAGCCTTGAACCATCCTGCCTTTAATCGCAGCGCTTGCACGAAAATCGGCATTGCCGTTGTGACCATCGATGGACAGATGTACTGGACCTGCAGCGTGTATGACTGATTTCCCCTTCCCTGCATAGAAGAGCACTCCTTGAACCAAACAAAGCCGGACAGCTTGCGGGCTGTCCGGCTTTTGGTTTTGCTTGGTTTACAGGCTGTTACTTATTCTTGTACATATCCTGATAGTAGTTCTGGTAATCACCGCTGGTGACATGGTCCATCCACTCCTGATGGTTCAGGTACCAGTCAATGGTCAGCACGATGCCCTTTTCAAAGGGGGTCTCGGGGTACCAGCCCAGATCGTTCTTGATCTTGGTGGGGTCGATGCCGTAGCGGCGGTCGTGGCCCAGACGGTCGGCAACGTGCTTGATCAGATCCTCGCTGATGCCGTCGTCCTTCAGGCGGTCGTGCAGCTGCTCAATGATGGTCTTGACGATGAAGATGTTGGGGCGCTCATTGTGGCCGCCCACATTGTAGACCTCGCCGATCTTGCCGCCGTTGCAGACCATATCGATGGCCTTGCAGTGATCCTCAACGTACAGCCAGTCACGGATCTGCATACCGTCACCGTAGACAGGCAGCTGCTTGTGGTGCTTGACATTGTTGATCATCAGGGGGATCAGCTTCTCGGGGAACTGATAGGGACCGTAGTTGTTGGAGCAGCGGGTAATGTTGATGGGCATACCGTAGGTATCGTGGAATGCCATAACGAACATATCAGCGCTGGCCTTGGAGGAGGAATAGGGGCTGTGGGGGCACAGCGGGGTGGTCTCCATGAAGAAGCCCTCGGCACCCAGAGCGCCGTAGACCTCATCGGTGGAGACCTGCAGGTACTTCTTGCCTTCCTTCCAGGTCTTGGCATCAGCATCGTACCAGGCTTCCTTGGCGCGCTGCAGCAGGTTCACGGTGCCCATGACGTTGCTCTGGACAAAGATCTCGGGGTTCTTGATGGAGCGATCCACATGGCTCTCAGCAGCAAAGTTGATGACATAATCGAAATCGTACTTTGCAAACAGGCTCTCCACCAGCTCCTTGTCGCAGATGTCGCCCTGCACGAACACATGGCGGGGGTCGCCCTCCACATCCTTCAGGTTCTCCAGATTGCCCGCGTAGGTCAGCTTATCCAGGTTGACCAGCAGGATCTCGGGGTACTTCTTGAGCATATAGTGGACAAAGTTGGAGCCGATAAAACCGGCGCAGCCGGTGATCAGATATTTTTTCATAGGTTTATTCTACCTCAATTTTCAGGTTTTGTCTTCTTGGGGAAGCTTTCCCCTTATTTCATCCCATTCTCGCCGTCCCAGTGGGCGAAGAAGCAGGCCAGGGCCTCTTTCCAGTCCCGCACATCGTTGCCCACGGTGCAGCGGAGCATCCGGTTGTCCAGTGCGCTCCACTTGGGGCGGTCGGCACTTTCGGGGTGCTTGGCCTTGTACTCCTCGCTGGTGCAGGGGGCCACAGAGGCATCCACACCAGACAGGCGGATGATCTCGGAAGCAAAATCGTACCAGGAGCAGATGCCCTCACCAGTGCAGTGATACAGGCCGTACTCATGGGTCACGCAGAGCTGCAGCAGCTCATGGGCCAGGTCAACCGCGTTGGTGGGGTTGCCGCACTGGTCGTTGACCACCTCCAGCTTGCCGAATTTCCGGCCAGCGTTGACGATGGTCTTGACGAAGTTCTTGCCGTAGTAGCTGTACAGCCATGCCGTGCGGACGATGAAGTGGCGGTGGCAGAACTGCTCCACATACTTTTCGCCCATGAGCTTGGTGGAGCCGTAGGCGCTGATGGGGCCGGGAATGGTGGCCTCGTCCTGTGCAATGCCGCCGTTCTCACGGCCGGAGAACACATAGTCCGTGGAGACATGCACCAGGCGGGCACCGGTCTTTTCGGCGGCCTGTGCCAGATTGCGGGGGCCCAGAGCATTTGCCTTGAAGGCTGCGTCGTGGTTTACCTCGCAGCCGTCCACGTTGGTGTAGGCGGCGCAGTTGATGATGACATCCGGGCGCTGGCGGCGGATGAAGTCATCCACCATCTTATAGTTGGAGATGTCCAGCTCCGGCAGGTCCACCGGGATCACGGTGGCATTCATCAGCTTTTCGGGAATGGGGCCGATCTCGCTGCGGCCCTCCCGCAGCTGCTTGATGATCTCGGTGCCAAGCTGGCCCTTGCAGCCGGTGACGATGATTTTCATGGGTGATTCCCCTCCTGCATCAATATCTCAGTTTTCCATCGGCCACGTTCTTGAGGTGCTGGCCGTAGGGGCTCTTACCATAACGGGAAGCGCTCTCCAGCAGGGTCTCGCGGTCGATCCAGCCATACTTGAAGGCGATCTCTTCGGGGGCGCTGATCTTGATGCCCTGACGCTTCTCGACCATGCGGACAAAGTCGGCGGCATCCACCAGGCTCTCCATCGTGCCGGTATCCAGCCATGCAAAACCACGGCCCAGCAGCTGGACATCCAGCTCGTCCTTCTTCAGGTACATATCGTTCAGGGTCGTGATCTCCAGCTCACCGCGGGCAGAGGGCTTGACCTGCTTTGCCATCTGGACCACTTCCTTGTTGTAGAAGTACAGGCCGGTGATGGCGTAATTGCTCTTCGGATGCTCGGGCTTTTCTTCCACGCTCAGCACCTTGCCGTTCTGGTCAAATTCCACGATGCCGAAACGCTCGGGGTCCTGCACATAGTAGCCGAACACAGTGCAGCGGCCCTTGGTCTCTGCATTGGCGGCGGCAGTCTTGAGGATCTTGGAGAAGCCGTTGCCGTAGAAGATGTTGTCGCCCAGGATCATGGCGCAGCAGTCGTCGCCAATGAACTCTTCGCCCAGAATAAAGGCCTGTGCCAGACCATCGGGAGAGGGCTGGACCTTATATTGCAGATGGATGCCGTACTGGCTGCCATCGCCCAGCAGCGCCTCAAAGCGCGGCGTATCAGTGGGGGTGGAGATGATCAGGATATCCTGAATGCCCGCCAGCATGAGGGTGGACAGAGGATAGTAGATCATGGGCTTATCGTAGACAGGCAGCAGCTGCTTGCTGGTGACCATCGTCAGCGGATAAAGCCGGGTGCCGGCACCGCCGGCCAGAATAATGCCTTTCATAATTTGTGCACTCCTTTATTTGTATTGAAAAAGTTGTGCAGCTATACGGGGTGAAACGCTCACCTCGTAATATTCAAAGCGGAGCTGCGTCCGCTGTCAACAAAGTTACAGGGTAAAAGTTCCGGCCGCGCGGGGCGGCATCAGATAGTTTTACACCTTATTCTACTCTCAAATCGAAAAAAAAGCAAGAAAAAACGGCCTGTTCCAGAATTTTTTCCGAAACAGGCCGTCAAACAGAACCGTTCAGCCGCCCACGGCGGCAGCATATCGCGATGGCAGAGCGTTTCTTACCACTTGAAGCCCCACTTATGGAAATACTTCAGCAGGTTTCCCGTCTGCCAGAGGGCGGGCTTGAGATCCCGGTGGGCAGCGCGGTGCCAGGCGTGGATGGCGGTATACTGGGGCACCAGATACACCTTGCCCCGGGTGCGCATCTTCTGGGTGAGATCCGCATCCTCCACATACATGAAGTAGCTCTCGTCAAAGCCGCCCACCGCCTTGAAGGTGCTGGTGCGCACACCGGAAAAGCTGCCGGTGCAGAACTCGATCTCGATGGGCCTGGTCAGGTCCTCATCCAGCATCAGGTAGTGGTCGTTCTGGCCTTTCCAGAAGCTGAGCCGGGGCAGCTGGCGGTAGAGCATGGGCCGCAGAGCGCACCGGCGCAGGGGCAGCTGCTGGGGCTTGCCGTCCGGGAACACCAGCGAGGGCCGGGCCATCACGGCATCCGGGTGGGCAGCCATCCAGTCGGCCAGATCACTCAGGGTATCAGCGGTCAGCTGGATATCCGGGTTGAGGATAAAATGGAAATCACTGTCCAGCTCGGGCAGGATCATATTATGGCCGGTGCCAAAGCCGCCGTTCTCTGTGCGGCAGAGCACCTCCACCCGCCGGGCCAACTTGGCTCCAGCAGGCCGTCCGCCACGGCCTGCTCCAGCTTTTTGCCGCTGCCGTCCGGGCTGGCATTGTCCACCAGATACAGGGTCACCGGGTAGCGGCGCGTGCAGTGCAGCACCGTCTGCGCCGCCTTCAGCGCCTCGTCATAGCCGTTATATACAACAATACAGGCTGATAGTTTCAAAGATATAACCTCTCAGTCGCTTCGCGACAGCTCCCCTAGTAGGGGAGCCAAGTTCGCGTGCTGCGTTTTTCCGAAATTCTCCGCAAGACCACCGGTATCCTTGCCTCCCCTATCAGGGGAGGCGGCAAAGCCGTAGGCTTTGACGGAGAGGTTTATTCACTCCAAAGGCAGGATCTTCAGCGTGAAGTCCTCACGCTGGATATCAAAGTTGGGGTTGGTGCAGGGATCGCCCGCGGCCAGCAGGTCTCCCCAGCGGGCCTGGAAGCGGAGCACCTCGCCCTGGAAGCGCTTCTGCTTTTCGGGGTTGTCCTCGGTGCCGCGGCTCTTGCTCTCGTAGTGGTAGAGCTGGGCAAAGGGGGTAAACACGTTGGTGTAGCCCGCCTCCCGCACACGGACACAGAAATCCACATCGTTGAAGGCCACGGCATAGCTCTCGTCCAGGCCGTTCATCTCATCATAGATCTCCCTGCGGATGAGCAGGCAGGCGGCGGTATCGCCGTAAACATCCTGCACATAGTTCAGCCGCCCCATGTAGCCATCGGATGCCGCCGGGAAATACTTGTGCAGGTGGCCCGCCACGCCGCCGATGCCAAAACCGATGCCGGCATGCTGAATGGTGTCATCGGGGTAGAGCAGCTTTGCACCCACACAGCCCACCCGCTTCTGCTGGGCGTACATGACCATCTCTTCCAGCCAGTTGGGGGTGATGACCTCGGTATCGTTGTTGAGCAGCAGCAGATATTCGCCGGTGGCATACTGCTCGCCAAAGTTGTTCAGGGCGCTGTAATTGAAGCCCTTGCCCTCCCAGGTCACGACCTTGAGGTTGTCCGGGTGTTCCTTCTGCATCCGCTCGTAGGCGCGGAAGGTCTCGGGCTGCTTGCTGTTGTTCTCGATGAGGATGAGTTCAAAATCCGGGTAGGTGGTGCGGGCATAGATGGAATCCACGCAGAGTTCCAGATCCCGGATGTGGTCGCAGGTGGGGATGAGGATGCTCACCCGGCCCGGGTGCTCGATGGTGTAATCGGTCTTGTAATAGCCCGGGGTGCCGGGGATGAGGGCAACATCGTCCACAGCGATCCCGCAGCGGGCATAGTGGGCCTTGAGGGCCGCAATGCCTGCGTCGATGCAGTAGGTCTTGGCGGAGATATCCGCCGCCGTGCTGCCGGGGCTGGAGCGCCAGTAATACAGGGCATGGGGAATGTGAACGATCTTCTCAGCCTGTTCCGTCAGGCGGAGGAACAGCTCGTAATCCTGGCTGCCGTTGTACTCCATCCGCTCGCCGCCGCCGGCCCGCTCCATCAGGGCGCGGCTGAACACGGTCAGGTGGCAGATGTAGTTGTTGGAGCGGAGGTTGTCCAGCATGAAATCGGGCTTGAAGTGGTAGAGCACCACATGCTCCGGCTTCCCCTCAAAGGTCGCCTCGTCGGTGTAGACAAAGTCGGCCTTCTGCTCGGCAATGGCTCTGGCCGCGTACCACAGGGCGCAGGGATGCAGCAGGTCATCGTGATCCAACAGGGCGATATACTCACCGGTGGCCATCTCAAAGCCCTTGTTGGTGTTGCCGGGAATCAGCTCATTCTTTTCCAGCTTCTGATACCGGATGCGTGCATCGGCCTTCGCACGGGCCTGCACATGCTGGCCTACGGCCTCGTCCTTACCGGCATCCACGCAGCAGAGCTCCCAGTTCTTGTAGGTCTGGTTCACCACGGAATCCAGCATCTCGTCCAGGAAATCCAGCGGGGTGTTGTACAGAGGCACCACGATGCTGATCTTGGGCCCGGCAGGCTGATCGTTTGCCTGCCTGACCAGCAGCTCCACCGGGGCAAAGCGGTCGGCCCGCAGGAGGTTCCCCGGGAAGAGGGCGGCATATTCCCGCCTGGCGAGGGCGTGCTCCCGCACACCCGAGATGCCGTCCCGGCGCAGCTCACCCAGCAGGACGAAAAGCGGGAAGGTGTGCCAGATCTGGCGGCTCTTGCTGACAACATACCGCATGGGCCAGGTCAGCTTCCAGAAGGTAGAGCTGGTCACCTCGTTCAGGGTCTTTTCCAGGTTCTTGGCATGGCTGCGGCTCAGGGAAAGATCGCTGCGGAGCCGCTCAATGAGGGCGGCTTCCTCGTTGCAGGTGCGCTCGGCACGCACCATCCGGTCACGCAGGAGGTCCAGCTCCTTCTCATAGCCCGCGATCATCTCGGCGGTGGCAGGCTGGACCGTGCAGTACAGAGCCGACTGCTGGGCACGGCCCCGGCTGCGCCAGCGGAAATCCCGGTAGTAGCCCCGGCGGGCCAGTTCCTCGGCCCAGCCCTCAGCCACGTTGCTGCCGGTAAACACCAGCAGCACCTGTCCGGGCAGCTGCGCGGGCATCTCCACCCAGGCGGGGTCCTCCACCACCAGCAGGTCTGCCTGCCGGGCAGCCACTGTAAAGGGGTTGGCATCCACGCCCGCCCGGTGCAGGGCCTTTTCCAGTGCCGGGGTCTCGGCGTTCAGCACCGCAGCTGTTGCCGGGGCCAGCTCCTCCGCAATGCGCTGTGCCAGCAGGCGGCAGCGCTCCATGTCCTGCTTTGTTTCCTTTGCTTTCTCCAACTGCATTCCGACTTCTCCACTTCACTGGGCCATTCCGCCGCCCAGACGCATTTTTACAAACTACAATAGTATACCAGATTTCGTCCCGTTTGAGAAGCGTTTTTCCGCATTTCCTGCGCTTTCCGGTGCAAAATCTATTACAGCCCCAGCAGGCTCCACAGCCAGCCGAACAGGCTGCCGTTCGAGCTGCCGCTGCCCACCGTGCCAAAGGACACGCCGGTATAGTAGTGGCGCAGGATGTCCCGGTAGCCCATGCCCTGCTCCTGCGCATAGCCCACCATGCCGCACTGGCTCATGCCCACACCGTGGCCGAAGCCATAGTAGTTCATGCAGGGGGTTCCGTTCTCGTCCGCGCTGAAATCAAAGCAGTAGCGGGAGGAAACGAACTGGCCGATGTAGCGGTAGCTCTTTCCGTTCGAGACAAAGGTATTGTACTGGACAAAGCCGCCCAGATCCTTATGGGTGGTGTCGGCGCTCTCGTAGGGCTGGCCGGTCTTGCTGTCGTTATACTCGATGTAGCGGTAATCCTTGCCGATGACCCGGCGCATCAGGTTGTGATACTGCTCCTCGTAGGGGCTTTCCACGCTCTGCAGATAGGGCACATCGGTGCCCCAGGCATCCAGACCGGAGCAGGTGCCGTACACGCCGGTCTGGGTGTTGTACCCCGCGCTGGCCGACCACACTGCATCGATGACGCTGCCGTTGCAGGTCAGCACCTCGTCCTTGACCTCAGAGACTGCCCTGCGGATGGCGCTGCGGGCAGAGGAAGGGATCTGATCCACGGGGGTGTACACCAGCGCGTTGGCCGAAGAGCCGTATTTCTTGTGGTATTCCAGATAGGAATGGATGGCCACCGCCTGTGCCTTCCACGCCTGCTGGGCGGCGCTGGCGCTGACATAGCTGCCAATGGAGCCAAGCTCCGTGTAGGTAATGCCCACAAGGCAGTCCACAAGGTTCAGCGTGACATTGCGCTGCAGGCCTTTTCCCTTGATGTTGAGGTAAGGCATGGTGATGGTATCACTGGTGCCAAAGAGCCATGCAAGGCAGTTTTCCTCCTCGGCAGGGATCAGGGTCGTGTCCGCGCCGCCTATAGTGGTGGCTGCCGAAGCCGCCGGGGCCAGCACGCAAACGCACAGCGCTGCTGCCAGCACAAACGCCGCCGCGCGGCGCACAAACCGATGCAGATGTTTCAAAAGTGATCTCCTCCTGTTTTTTTGCAGATTTCTGACCGTGTTTTTTACAGTGTAACACAGCCTGCGCCTGCGGGCAAGGACTGGACTTTCGTTTTCACATCTGGACAAAGAAGAAACCGGAGGGCCTTTCCCGTTCGGGCAGCTCTCCGGTCTGATTTATAAGGTCTCCGGCCGACGACGCATGGCATCGTCGATCTCGTTCTCGATCTCCCGCAGGCAGTCCAGCAGCACCGGATTGAACGCCCCGGCCTCGCCGGTGCAAAGCATCTGCACTGCAGCCGCGCAGGGTACCGGTGGCTGGCTTCCGCTGCCAGTGGTCAGCGTCTCGTAGGCATCCGCAAGGCCGACCACCTGTGCCGCAATGGGGATCTGTTCGCCAACCAGCTGGTCCGGGTAGCCGCTGCCGTCGTACCGCTCGTGGTGCCAGCGGCAGATCTGATAGGCTACCCGCACAAAATCTTCGTCGCGGTAGGCATCCAGCTCTTCCAGCATCCGTGCACCCAGCAGGGTATGCTGGCGCATGGTTTCTTCATCCTCCGGCGTGCGCGGCTCCGGGCTGTTCAGGACCTGTTCCCCGATCTCCATTTTGCCAATGTCGTGCAGCACCGAGGCCATGCTGATGGTACGACGCATCTCCTGCGTCAGGGGGTAAGTCTCGGTCTTTTGCACCAGATGGTCCAGCAGCATTCCGGTCAGGGTGCTGATGTGCTGCACATGGGTGCGGCTCTCGCCGTTGCGGCGCTCCACCACCCGGCTCAGAATGCCGATCATCATTTGGCTGCGCTTTTCCTTTTGCGACACCTGATCCGCCACCATGGCGCTCAGGCGGCGCTGCTTTGCATACATGCGGATGGTGTTGGTAATGCGCTGATACACCACCCTTGCATCAAAGGGGCGGCTGATATAATCGGACGCACCCAGATCAAAGGCGCGGCGCACCGTGTCCACATTGTCCTCGCTGGAGATCATGATGACCGGGATCTCTTCCAGCATTCCGCGCTGGCTCATGGCTTCCAGCACGGTAAAGCCGTCAATGCCGGTCATGTGGATATCCAGCAGCACAACGGAGATGCCGGTGGGGTTCTGTTCCAGCAGGCGCAGGCAGTCCTCGCCGGAAGCCGCTTCGGCAGTGTCGAACTGGCTGTTCAGCATCTGGCTGAGCAGCATCCGGTTCATGGCCGAGTCGTCCACGATGAGCACACTCTGGCGGCTGTGGGTGGGCTGCAGGGCGTGCGGCTCCGGCTGACGCTCGGTGATCACGGTGTTTTTCTGGATGCGTGCATAGTGCATCAGCCGTTCCGCGTGCTGCACCGCATCGTCCACATTTTCGTCGTCGATCCACACGCCGCCAATGCTGGCCGACATGCGGATGCGGGAGTAGCCCGGCACGCTGGCCGCCTGCAGCTGCAGACGGATCTGTTCCAGACGCGGGCTGAGCTGTTCCTGCCGGATGTCCGGCAGCAGCAAAAGCAGCCTGCCGCCGTCGTAGCGGATCAGGCGGTCTTTTTCCGAAAGGCCGCGCCGGATGGTGCTTACCGCCGTTTCCAGCACGCTGTTGCCCGCACCGGAGCCGTAAACATCGTTGGAGAACTTCAGATCGTCCATATCCAGCATCGCCACACCGGCGGTAATGCTGCGGTAGCGGTAGTTCTCATCATAATAGGTGCGGTTGTAGGCACCGGTCAGCGGGTCGCGGTAGCGCTTTTCCCGCTCGTCGGTAATACTGTTGAGCAGCCGCTCACCGTTTTCCGGGTCCAACAGAACGCTGCGGTCGATCTTGCGGGTCAGCTCCAGCACACAGAGTTGGCCATCCACCTGCACACAGCTGGCCGTGATCTCGTACAGCTCCTGCCCAAAGTATTCCAGCCTTGTTTTCCGGGTGTTCTTTTCCAGCGCCTGCCTTGCCACGCAGTTTTCACACGGACGGCTGCGCCGCCACTGGGCATAGCAGGGCGCGCTGCCCTTTTTGCCGCCCTGCACCTCGTCCGCCTTCATCAGGCGCACCGTCATGAACACCTTGCGGAGCTGGCGCATTTCCTCTTCCATCTGCTGGCGTGTTCTGTCTTTTTTGCTCATCATCGCATATCCCCCGCTGCAAAACCGCGCGTTTTGGGCCGCACGGCATTCCTTCACGAATAACATTATACTATTTTTTACCAGAATACGTCAATCTTCACCCCTTGCAGCCTGCGGTGCGGAATGTGTCGTTTTGATCCTGTAAAATCAACGTAAGCTCTTTATTTTTGCCAAATTTCCTCATCAGACACCGTACTGTGCCGCACAAAGCGACGCAAATTGGGGAGTGCAGTTTTCCGGCCGTCTGCTGCCCGCTCTGCTCGGGAACAGTCCACGTGTTTCCGCCGGAAACTCAGTCTTGATTTTGTGCGCAGAATCCGCTATAATAGTAACGTTCTTTTGAATTGCATATCAGCCGGTGTGTCGGAATGGCAGACGAGGGGGACTCAAAATCCGCTTCGTGATTTTT
>OGRQ01003001.1_pt1 | contig 11217 bp, 10 predicted proteins | sample 1553521 | NCBI WGS metagenome assembly OGRQ01 (sample SAMEA2580088, study PRJEB22360) | human gut metagenome | biome: human gut; feature: human-associated habitat; material: faeces | place: Denmark | collected 2008/2010
GTGCCAAATGCATGCTCATAAACACAAAAAACAAAGAAAGGGAGCCATAAAGACAGGGGCAATCTTTATCTTTTCATAGAGGAAAGGTATAAAATACTCACCAATTTTCCTACATATCCCTCATTTATAGTATGGATTTACCACATTTATGGTATTTTGAATAAACGGACTCCGCCGTACTTTTGTCTTATTGATAATTCACTGCAAGATATGAAAAAAATAGCACAACGTCTGACTGATTTAGTTGGCAATACTCCTTTGTTGGAGTTGAACAATTATGGTAAAAACAAGAACTTGAAAGCTCGTGTCATCGTCAAACTGGAATACTTTAATCCTGCGGGCAGCGTAAAGGACCGTGTTGCGCTGGCTATGATAGAAGATGCGGAAACGAAAGGACTGTTGAAGCCCGGTGCAACGGTTATTGAGCCGACCAGTGGGAATACCGGGGTAGGGCTTGCCTTTGTGGCAGCTTCCAAAGGCTATAAATTGATTTTGACTATGCCGGATACCATGAGTACGGAACGTCGCAATCTGCTGAAAGCCCTTGGTGCGGAACTTGTTTTGACGCCCGGTGCAGACGGTATGAAAGGTGCTATAGCCCGTGCCGAAGAGTTGCAGGCAAGCACTCCCGGTTCACTGATTTTGCAGCAGTTTGATAATCGGGCTAACCCTGCCATTCATGAGCGCACTACCGGGCAGGAAATCTGGCAGGATACGGACGGGAAGGTCGATATATTCGTGGCCGGTGTGGGGACCGGCGGAACGGTGAGCGGCGTGGGTGTGGCTTTGAAGAAACATAACTCCCGGATACAAGTGGTAGCCGTAGAACCGGAAGATTCTCCGGTATTGTCAGGCGGAAAACCGGGCCCGCATAAGATTCAGGGTATCGGTGCAGGTTTTGTTCCGAAAAACTATAATAGTGCCGTGGTAGACGGAATTTTGCAGGTGTCCAATGATGACGCTATCCGTACCGGGCGGGAACTGGCGAAATACGAAGGCCTGTTGGTGGGGATTTCTTCGGGAGCGGCTGTCAGTGCTGCAATCCGGTTGGCGCAGTTGCCGGAGAATGAGGGTAAAAACATAGTAGTGTTGCTCCCTGATACGGGAGAACGCTATTTGTCGACGCTGTTGTATGCCTTTGAGGAATATCCCTTATGATGAGTTATGTGCTCAGTCCTATACAGAGACTACCTATGTGACTGAAGTATTCTGAGTATAGGACTGGGATACCTTGAATATGCAGGTTAGTGGCAATCAAACTTCGGGCAAAGTTTTTTGTAGAGATTATTTCAATTCACTCGGCCTCAGCCCGAACGATTTGCAGCTTATTTCATCTACTTTCACTTCCCATATTTTCACATTGCGTACAGCCGGTTCGGCGTAGCTACATGCATTGTCCGTATATTGCTTCATAAGCAGGTCGAGTATCCGTCGCTTTTCATCCATATCTTCTATGAAACGCACTTTGCCTTTACAGATAACGCTGCGGGATTTCATGCTGTAACTGCAAGCTATCTGTTTATGCATATACACCAGTTCGTGCCCTTCACAGAAGGTGATGCAGACCTGCGGATGCCGTGCCACCATTTCTACTTTACTTCCTTCGGGGCCCGAATGCAGATAAATAGTATCATTTTCCCAGGCAAAGTTCATAGGTATTACATACGGATTACCCTCTCCGTCGATAATCCCGACCGTACAATAAGGGCATTTACGGATGATATCTTCTATTTGCGAGCGGTTTGTAATAGTAATTGTCTTCATGTATGTGTAGGTAAGCTTTTGTAACTGACAATGATAATTCCGCCTATTCAACCAGTGCAAAGTCCAACTGCTTTTTCTCCAGGTTGGCGCGTGCCACCTTGATGGTGATAGCGTCGCCGAGGCTGTATGTGCGTTTCTTCCGTCGTCCGCGCAGGCAATAATTCTTTTCGTCGAACTCGTAGTAATCATCATCGAGGTCGCGGATAGGTATCATTCCTTCACATTTATTCTCGTTCAGCTCAACGTACAGTCCCCATTCGGTAACACCGGAAATAACGCCGTCGTAAGTCTGTCCCAGGCGTTCCGTCATGTATTCCACCTGTTTGTACTTGATAGAGGCGCGTTCCGCATTGGCAGCTATCTGTTCCATGCTGCTGGAATGCTCGCAGAGGGCTTCGTATTTCTGTTCGGAAACGCTTCGTCCGCCTAAATCCAGGTATTTGGTCAGCAACCGGTGCACCAGCATGTCCGGATAGCGTCGGATGGGAGAAGTGAAATGGGTGTAATAATCGAATGCCAATCCGTAGTGACCGATGTTGTGCACGGAATAGCGTGCTTTCTGCATGGCACGGATGGATACGGTTTCAATAAGGTTCTCCTCTTTCTTTCCCTGAATATCATCCAGCAGATGGTTGATGGATTTGGATACATCCGTTTTGGTTCCGCCGGTGCGCAGTTTGTAGCCGAAGCGGGCGATGAACTGTGCCAGGTTATCCAACTTTTCAGGGTCCGGAAGGTCGTGAATACGATAGGGGAATACTTTCGGCTTTTTGTTTTTGGGTACACGTCCTATTTTTTCCGCCACAGTGCGGTTGGCGAGTAGCATGAACTCTTCTACCAGTTTGTTGGCGTCTTTGGATTCCTTGAAATATACGCTGACAGGCTTGCCCTGCTCGTCAATCTCAAATTTCACCTCATAGCGGTCGAAGTTGATGGCGCCGGCGGTAAACCGTTTTTCACGCAATATCTTGGCAAGCGAGTCCAGTTTGAGGATTTCTTCCTTAAAGTCTCCCTCTTTGGTTTCGATAATCTGCTGCGCCTCTTCGTAGGTGAAGCGGCGGTCGGACTTGATAACCGTATGCACAATGCGCGAGTTCTTTACTTCTCCCTTGTCCGTCATCTCGAAGATGGCAGAGTAAGCCAGTTTCTCTTCATCGGGGCGCAGGGAACAGATGAAGTTACACAACCGTTCGGGCAGCATCGGGATGGTGCGGTCTACGAGGTAAACGGATGTGGCGCGTTTCTCGGCTTCTTTGTCGATGATGCTGCCTTCCGTTACGTAGTGCGTCACGTCGGCAATGTGTACACCCACTTCCCAAAGATTGTCCTTCAGTTTGCGGATGGACAAGGCATCGTCAAAGTCCTTAGCGTCTTTGGGGTCTATGGTAAAGGTGGTTACATTGCGGAAATCCTCACGTTTGGCATATTCTTCTGCGGGAATTTCGGCAGGTATCCTGTCTGCGGCTTTTTCCACGGATGCGGGGTAAACATACGGCAATCCGAATTCGGCCAGGATGGCGTGCATCTCGGTGGTGTTATCTCCGGCTTTCCCCAGAATGTCGATAACCTGACCGATAGGATTCTTTGCCTTGTCAGGCCATTCCACCACTTTGACGATGGCCTTGTCGCCTGTCTTTCCACCTTTCAGTTTCTCTTTGGGGATAAAGATATCATTGGCCAGCGTGCGGTTTTCCGTAACAAGGAAAGCATATGATTTGGCAACTTCCAATGTTCCTACGAAGGTATCGTTGGCGCGTTCCAGTATCTCGATGACTTCGCCTTCGGCTTCGCGTCCGCGGCGTTTGGCATAAAAGGCGATACGTACTTTATCGCCCGCCATGGCGTGTGCCGAGTTCCGTTCGGCAATGAAGATGGGGTCGCCGCCGCCTTCGGGTATGAATGAGTTCTTTCCGTTGCTCTTCCGTTGGAAAGTGCCGGTCATCTCCACACCATGATTGTTCAGTTTGTATTTATGCTTGTCCACTTCGGTGATGTAATCGTCATCCGACAGTTCGGACAGAATATCCATACACAGCATTTTCAGCGGGTGTGTAGTGAGATGCAGTTGTTCGAAAATGTATTTCAGGGACAGTACTTCGTCTTGTTTTACGTGGAAGAAGTCCAATAGTGCTTTGACGAGCTCTTTCTTCTTCATTCGCTTGCCGGCTTTTTTCTCTTTCTTTTCCTTTTTTGTCTTAGCCATAATCTGGTGTCTTTTTATCTTTCTTGCAAAGTAAACAAATAAATGTATTCACTCGTTCACTCCGGCTTCAAAATCTTTCTGTCTTACTGAAAATTATAAGGGAACGACCGGTCATAACGGATTTATGTACTATATTTGCAACAACTTAGAAAAACGTCATGGAAGTACAATCTATGGATAAGGAAGAGGTTGCGAGGGAAAAAGGCATTTACCGCGTAACGATTGTGGGGAGCGTAGTGAACTTCCTGCTGCTTCTGTTCAAGTTCTTTGCGGGCATCATGGGGCATAGTGCCGCCATGCTGGCGGATGCCGTACATTCGTTATCGGACTTTGTTACAGACATCATTGTCATTGTTTTTGTGCGTATCTCTTCCAAGCCGGAAGATGAGGGACACGACTACGGACATGGCAAATACGAGACTTTGGCAACTGCCATTATCGGCATAATATTGCTCGGCGTCGGTTTTGGGATTTTCTGGAATGGCGCTTCATCTATCTATCGGTTTCTTCACGGTGGTTCTTTGCAGGAACCGGGAATGCTGGCACTGATAGCGGCATTGGTGTCCGTTGCCTTTAAGGAAGCGCTTTATCGCTATACGGTGTTTAAGGGGAAGAGGTTGAATTCTCAGGCAGTGGTGGCCAATGCGTGGCATCATCGCAGTGATGCTCTTTCTTCCATAGGAACTGCCATAGGTATCGGCGGGGCTATTCTTTTGGGAAATCATTGGCGGGTGCTCGACCCGATAGCCGCGGTTGTTGTCAGTTTCTTCATCATGAAGGTGGCCGTAAAGTTATTGATTCCTTGCGTAGATGAGTTGCTGGAGAAATCGCTGCCCGCCGATGTGGAAAATGAAATTCAGAAGATTATCCTTTCTTTTCCCGGAGTAAGTTCGCCTCACCATTTGCGTACCCGCCGTATCGGGAATTATTACGCGATAGAGGTGCATGTGCGCATGGATGGAAAAATAACACTGGAAGAAGCACACCGTACGGCAACGGCCATTGAGAATACCTTGAAGGAACAGTTCGGTAAAGGCACTCATGTAGGTATTCATGTAGAGCCGGTGAAATGATGAGGCCGTACAGTAGGGGCGAAATGGTGAAGTAACGGGATACCGGGAGAAAATAATTCATAATTTATAAAATTCATAATTCATAACGTGGAATCGGTTTTAGTAACAGGAGCAAGCGGGTTTATCGGGAGTTTCATCGTGGAAGAGGCGTTGAGGCGGGGATTCGGCGTATGGGCAGGCATCCGTTCGTCCAGCAGCCGGGAGTATTTGCAGGACAAGAAGATACATTTTCTTGAACTCGACTTTGCGCATCCCGGTGAGCTTTGTGCGCAACTTTCCGGTCATAAGGAACTGTATGGTAAGTTCGATTACATTATCCACTGTGCCGGAGCTACAAAATGTGTAGATAAGAACGACTTCGAACGTGTGAACTACCGGCAGACCAAATGTTTTGTAGACACGTTGCGGGAGTTGGACATGATTCCCAGGCAGTTTGTCTTTATCAGTACCTTGAGCGTATTCGGTCCGATACGTGAAAAGACCTATACTCCGATTACGGAAAAGGATACCCCTGTGCCCAATACCGCCTATGGCCTTAGCAAACTGAAAGCGGAGAGGTATCTGCAAGGCATGTCGGATTTTCCTTACGTCATCTATCGTCCTACGGGTGTGTACGGACCGCGCGAGAAGGATTACTTCCTGATGGCAAAGTCTATCCGTCGGCACACGGACTTCTCCGTGGGTTTCCGCCGGCAGGATTTGACGTTTGTTTACGTCAAGGATATCGTGCAGGCTGTTTTCCTGGGGATAGAGAAACAAATATCCCGCCGCACCTATTTTCTGGCAGACGGCAAGGTGTACCGGAGCCGTGCTTTTTCCGACCTGATACGGAAAGAACTGGGGAATCCGTTTGTAATTCGTCTGAGATGTCCGTTAATTATATTGAAAGTTGTATCTTTGCTCGCCGAATATTGGGCGAAACGCCGGAATACCACCAGTACGCTCAATTCGGACAAGTATAGAATAATGAAACAACGCAACTGGCAATGCGATATAACTCCGACTGTCGAGGAATTGGGCTACAGTCCCGAATATGACCTGGAACGGGGAGTGAAGGAAACGATTGCCTGGTATAAAGATAAAGGATGGCTTTAGACTTATTCAAGAGAGTAGAAACCCGTAAAGGGCTTTTTGCGGTAGAGAAGATTACGCTGATATATAATCTGCTGACTTCCATACTCATACTGTTTCTTTTCCAAGAAATGGATCATCCGGTGCAGATGCTTGCAGACCGCGCTGTGATTGCAGGCATGACGTTTTTGCTGATGTATCTTTACCGGCTTGCGCCCTGCAAGTTTTCCGCCTTCATCCGCATCGTTATCCAGATGTCGTTGCTCTCCTACTGGTATCCCGACACATTCGAGTTCAACCGTATCTTCCCCAACCTGGACCATGTTTTCGCTTCGGTCGAGCAATGGATATTCGGCGGACAGCCTGCCGTATGGTTCTGTCTGCGTTTTCCGCAGATGTGGGTGAGCGAACCGTTCAATATGGGTTATTTCTTCTACTATCCGATGATACTTCTGGTAGTGGTGTGGTATTTTCTCTACCGCTTCGACCTTTTTGAGAAAGTGTCGTTCGTGATAGTCACCGCTTTCTTCATCTACTACCTGATATATATCTTCGTGCCGGTGGCAGGGCCGCAGTTCTATTTTCCGGCTATCGGCGGGGATAACGTGGGGCAGGGGATATTCCCGGCTATCGGCGATTACTTCAACCACAACCAGGAGCTGCTGCCCGGTCCGGGATATGAACACGGATTCTTTTATAATCTGGTGGAAAGCTCGCAGCAAGTGGGCGAGCGTCCGACGGCGGCATTCCCCAGTTCGCATGTCGGCATGTCCACCATCCTGATGATTATGGCATGGCGGGGCAGCAGGCGTTTGTTTGCCTGCCTGCTTCCTTTTTATCTGCTGCTGTGCGGGGCTACGGTGTACATACAGGCGCATTACCTGATTGATGCCATTGTGGGCTTTTTCTCTGCCATTGTGCTCTATGTGGTGGCAACGTGGATGTTCAAGCGGTGGTTTGCGCAGCCGATGTTCAAATGATGCCAGTCCCTGACTCATTGTCTTTCACTCCCTGACTGAATGAGGTTCGCTCGGCGGATGATTGCCGACCCATAGAAAAGCAGGGCACTCTTTTGGTTGGGGTTGTAAGATAATTTAAACTATATCAGTTTTTCTATTTCGTTGAAGATACGGTACAGTTCCTCTTTTGTCTCTGCCCGCAACATGGCGATGCGCGTTTCCCGGAAGTTAGGGATACCCTTGAACAGCGGGCTTGCTGCCAAGTGGCGACGTACGTGCAGGATACCTCTCCGTTCGTCCAGCAGTTTTACGCTGTCTTCCACTTCCTGCCGGAGTACATTCAGTTTCCATTCGGAACTGAGGGGCGGTATCTCTTCACCCGTCTCCAGATAATGTTTCACTTCCTTGAATATCCAAGGGCGGCCGAAGCTGGCGCGGCCTATCATAACGGCGTCCACCCCGTAGCGGTCGAAGCACTCTTTGGCCCTTTGAGGGGTGGTGACGTCACCGTTGCCGATGATGGGGATGTGCATGCGCGGATTGTTTTTGACTTCACCAATCAGTGTCCAGTCTGCTTCACCCGTATACATTTGGGCGCGGGTGCGGCCGTGAATGGTAAGGGCGGCAATGCCGCAGTCCTGCAGTTGTTCTGCCAAATCTACGATAATCTTGCTGCCGGCATCCCAGCCGAGACGGGTTTTTACGGTCACGGGTATCTTTACGGCATCTGCCACGGCACGGGTTATCTCCAGCATCTTGGGGATATTCTGCAACATTCCCGCACCGGCTCCTTTGCCGGCCACACGTTTTACGGGGCAGCCGAAATTGATGTCCAGTATGTCCGGGCGCGCCTGCTCCACGATACGTGCCGCCTCTACCATAGTGTCCGTATCTTTGCCGTATATCTGTATGGCTACGGGGCGCTCTTCGTCACTGATGTTCAGCTTCTGTTCGGTCTTGCTGACGGAACGTATCAGCGCGTCGCTCGACACAAACTCGGTGTACACCATATCCGCTCCGAAACCTTTGCACATCAGTCGGAAAGCGGGGTCGGTCACATCTTCCATGGGGGCAAGCAATATGGGGTGCTTGCCGAGGTCTATATCTTTAATCTTCATAATCTGACGGGATTTGCCTGCAAAAGTACGGAAAAAGCCTGTTTCATTCGCTATGCAGGAGTGAAATCCTTGAAAGAATATACAGCTTCTTCCTTAAATCTGTATATTTGCACTATTCATTCACTTAACAACAGAAATAATTATGAAAAAGAGTTTGCTTTCAGTCGCATTGTGCGTGATGACACTGCTCATCGGCATTTCCCCTGTTTCTGCACAAGGGCAGAATAAGGAATATCAGGAAACGTTGCATAAAATGCTGTTGCTTTCCGGCGGTCTGGCCACTGTGGATACGATGGTTCCGCAGATAATCGGCATGATGAAGCAGCAGTCCCCCTCTGTATCGGAGGCCACGTGGAACGCAGTAATGGAAAAGGCAAAGCAGTTTTTCAGCGATAATCTGGTGAAGGTGTATGTGCCCATCTATCAGAAACACCTGACATTGGACGACCTGAAGAAGATTGTAGCCTTCTACGAATCTCCGGTGGGCAAGAAGCTGGGAGCGGCTAATCCCGCCCCTACAATGGAAGGGGGGGCGGGAGGTAAAGGTATTGGCATGGAACTTGTGACACTGATTCAACGGGAATTAGATGCGCACGGTAATAAATAATTGCATCATTAAATTTCATATTGGATGAATTCTACTACTTTGAACGATTTTGAAATCATGGCTCCGGTAGGCTCGCGCGAGTCTCTTGCCGCAGCTATCCAGGCGGGTGCGGACTCTATTTACTTCGGTATCGAAAACCTGAATATGCGTGCCCGTTCCGCCAATACCTTTACCATTGACGATTTGCGGGAGATTGCCCAAACCTGCGATGAGCATGGTATGAAAAGTTACTTGACAGTAAATACCATTATTTACGATAACGATATTCCCCTGATGCGCACCATTGTGGATGCGGCAAAAGCGGCAGGTATCTCGGCGGTGATTGCAGCCGATGTGGCTGTGATGAGCTACGCCCGGCAGATAGGACAGGAGGTGCATCTGTCCACGCAGCTGAATATTTCGAATGTGGAGGCTTTGCGTTTCTATGCCCAGTTTGCCGATGTAGTGGTGCTGGCGCGTGAACTGAATTTGGAGCAAGTGGCGGAAATCTACCGTCATATCTGTGAAGAGAATATCTGCGGACCGAGCGGCGAGCGGATACGTATCGAGATGTTCTGCCACGGCGCTTTGTGCATGGCGGTATCGGGCAAGTGCTATCTTTCGCTGCACGAGATGAACCATTCGGCCAACAGGGGAGCCTGTATGCAGGTATGCCGCCGCTCGTATACGGTGCGCGACAAGGAAACGGATGTGGAACTGGATATAGACAACCAGTACATTATGTCGCCCAAAGACCTGAAAACCATTCATTTCATGAACAAAATGCTGGATGCAGGCGTGCGTGTGTTCAAGATTGAAGGACGCGCCCGCGGTCCCGAGTATGTGCGTACGGTGGTGGAATGTTATAAGGAGGCCATTCGCTCCTATGTGGAAGGCACGTTTACCGACGAAAAGATAGCTGCCTGGGACGAGCGCCTGAAAACCGTGTTTAACCGTGGTTTCTGGGACGGCTATTATCTGGGGCAGCGCTTGGGCGAATGGACCCGGAACTACGGTTCTGCCGCTACTGAACGTAAGATTTATGTCGGCAAGGGTATCCGTTACTTCTCGAATATCGGCGTGGCGGAGTTCTTGGTGGAAGCCGCCGAAATCAATGTCGGCGACAAGCTGCTGATAACGGGACCGACAACGGGAGCCGTATTCACTACATTGGAAGAAGCGCGCGTGGATCTGAAACCCGTGCAGACGGTGAAAAAAGGGCAGCATTTCTCGATGAAAGCGGATAAGATACGTCCCAGCGACAAACTCTACAAACTGGTTTCCGTAGAGGAGCTCAAGCGGTTCAAAGGTTTGGATATCGAGAATAAACGCGGTTAATTATCAAATGGTAAATTGTTAAATTGCAGGTATTATAATGAATTATATTTATGAACTGAAAATGAAGGTCCGCGACTATGAATGCGACCTTCAGGGTATTGTCAACAATGCTAACTACCAGCATTATCTGGAGCATACGCGGCACGAGTTCCTGTTGAGTACGGGTGTCAGCTTTGCCGCACTCCACGAACAGGGGGTAGATCCAGTGGTAGCACGCATCAATATGGCTTTCAAGACACCGTTGAAAAGCGGTGATGAGTTCGTATCAAAGCTGGCAATGAAGAAAGAAGGCATCAAGTATGTGTTCTACCAGGATATTTTCAGGGCAAGTGACAATAAAGTGGCCATCAAGGCAGTGGTTGAAACGGTATGTGTGGTAAACGGACGTTTAAGCGACAGCGAGTTATTCGATAACGTCTTTGCCCCCTACCTCGACCATGAATAATGACGAACGTCTTTGCAGTATAGCTCTTACGCTCTGTCCCGGTATAGGACATATCGGGGCAAAGCGTTTAATAGATGCCATAGGTAGCGCCGTTGACGTTTTCGGGTATCGTAAGGAATTGCCGGAACGTCTGCCCGGCGTGAATTCCTCGATAATTACGGCTCTTGACTGTCCTGCCGCTTTTCTTCGTGCCGAACGTGAAATGGAGTTTGTAGAAAAGAACCGCCTGACTTGTCTTACTTTGCGGGATGAGGCCTATCCTTCCCGTCTGCGGGAATGTGAGGATGCGCCGATTGTCCTGTTTTTCAAGGGAAACACTGATTTTAACCGTTTACATGTTATCAATATGGTAGGTACGCGCCGTGCAACGGAGTACGGCAAACGGTTTTGTGCGGATTTCGTGCACGATTTGTCCGTGCTTCTCCCTGATGCCCTGATAGTGAGCGGTCTCGCCTACGGCATTGATATTCATGCACATCGTGCCGCCCTGGCTGATAATATGTCTACTGTTGCCGTTCTGGCTCACGGTTTGGATCGTATCTATCCTTCTGTACATCGTAAGACGGCTGTCGATATGCTGGTCAACGGCGGTTTGCTTACCGAGTTCTTATCCGAAACTACTCCGGACAGGCATAACTTTGTCAGCCGTAACCGTATTGT
>OGRQ01003003.1_pt1 | contig 11212 bp, 5 predicted proteins | sample 1553521 | NCBI WGS metagenome assembly OGRQ01 (sample SAMEA2580088, study PRJEB22360) | human gut metagenome | biome: human gut; feature: human-associated habitat; material: faeces | place: Denmark | collected 2008/2010
GGTCAATGCCCTGCTCTTTCTTAAACTCGGCACCCAGCCAGTCCATGATCTTCTTATCAAAGTCATCGCCGCCCAGGTGGTTGTTACCGGCTGGTGGCCGGACTTCCTGCCCCCCCCCCCCCCCCGACGCGCCGCCCGATTCGCCGCAGCAGCGACGTCGAGGTCTCATCACTGCCCATTGTCGTCCTCCACGACCTGGCCGGACTTGATGTAGAAGCATTTCGTGCCGTACGTCTTGCCATGTTCCGTGACGTAATAGTCGAAGGCGTCCTGCATCTTGCCGGAGGTGTTGCGCGCACGCACCCGAACGAAATACTGTCCATCGGACGGCAGGTCCATCACGATTTGAGGCAATGCCAGATTGGTCTTGCTAAAGACGACGTCCTTGCATAGATAGTCCTTGGCCACGGTGATGTCGTAGCTCAGACCCTCGCCTCGGAAGTCGAACGAGGTGTCCCAGTTGATTTTGAGCTTGCCATTGTCGGCTTGCGGCGTGCCGATGAAGAACGGCATGGGCTTGTCGTAGCTTTCCCGGTAGGTTTTGTAGTTCTGCTCGATCTCATCGTGCAGTTGCCCGGCCACCACGTCATACTGCGCGCGGGTCAACGGCTCGTATGTGGAATCCGGCGTTTTCCACAGGTACTGGTTGGTGATGGATTCGTAGTGGCTCACCATGCCGTTGATTCGATTGGCGTTCATGTAGTTGTATTCCCGTTTCACCGCCGTGTCGAGTTCGTCGCGGAACGACTTGGTTTGCAGGCAGCGGCGGAACAGCACGTTGCCCCAGTAGTTGCTGACGCCCTGTTCCCAGCTGGAACCTTCGGACGTGTTACGCAGCTGGTTCTCCTTGCGCATGAGCATGCCGTCATTGTCCCAGTCCAGCACATAGAAGGTGTCGGAATTCGTAGGGCTGTACAGGTACATGTTGCGGCTCTGCGTGTCGGTGTTGCCGGTCAGCAGCTGGAACGCCATCCAGTATGCGAGATTTTCCGTATCGAAATATTTGCCGAGGATGCTGCTCATCGGCACCGAATAATCGTTGAGCTGGTTGAGCATGGCGATGAGTTTGGTATGGTCGCTGTTGCCTTTGACCTCCAGCTTCTCCTCGAATTTCGACAGATTGTATTTGGGATCGTCGGCGAGTCTGATCACGTCCGCGTCGCGTTGGAATTCGAAGTAGTTGACCTTGTACAGCTGGCCGTTCTTGTCGAGGCCGTGCGCTTGGAGCGCGCTTTTGTTGAGCTGCTCCACTTGCGTGTACAGGCCATAGTCGTCGAAGGAGTTGGAACCGGAGGTTTCGTCCTTGACGTACAGGTGCACGAATTGCGTGCGCAGTCCCATCATCTGGTCGATGCCGCGGATCAGGTCGTATGCCATCTTGTTGCGGAATCGCAGCCCTTCGCCCATATGCTTGTTCAATGCGATGGTGCGCTGCCCGCGCCATTTGCCTTTGCCGCTTTTCAGCTCGATTTTGTAGTTCTTCTGCTTATTGAGACTGGACGACTGGCCGCGCACCTGCACGGTGGCGTTCGGCGCTTTTTCACCGTAGCCGAGTTCGCCGGATACAGGCCCCTGTTCGTCGCCGACCTGCAGCAGACCGTTGACTTGGTACCGGTTGGTGCGCATGGCCGCGTAATCATCCACGGAATACTGGTTGATTTCGCTCCAACTGTGGTCGGTGCCTTCCGACTTGTTGCCGCGCGAGACCGTCAGATACATGGTTTCCACACCGCTGTCGTCATACACCTTGTACAGCGAGTCGTTGTCACGCAGATGCGCGCCGTCAAGCCCCTGCGTGGCGCTTTTCTTGACTTTCTCATGCTTTCCTTGCGATTGCGCCGCCGATTTGTCTGCCGTGGAACCACTGTCCGCAGCGTTTCCGCAGGCGACGCAGGAGAACGTCGTCACGACCGTGGCGATGATCGCCACGCATTTGAATATGGCATTGCGGCCGCACGGCCGATTACCCATCGTCATTCGTCCGTTCCTTTCCATGCTTTCCACGCTTTCCCTCATGATTCCTTCCGTCCGAAAGTTCCATGCAGCCGTTCGCCGAATTCGTCCAACGCTTCGCCCAGTTTCGTAAACCATCCGCGCTTTTCGGTCGCCACAATCGGCTGCACGCCGAGCACACGATACGGCAGATTGTCGGTGAACACCGCCAATCGCACGACCGCGGCCAGCAGGAACGTCGACGCGCCCAGCAGGAAGCCGAATCCCATCAGCGTGACCGGAACGAACTGCGAAATGACAGTCAAGACCGTGGCCGACCCGGCGAATATCGCGGCGCAGCACACCGCGCCGAAGTAATCAGTGAAATACAGCAGAATCATCAGCACGGTGTTGCCGACCGCGTACAGGGCGTATCCGACGCACAGCACACGGAAATAACCATGCATGCCATCGTTGAAACCGAGCGGCAACACGCCCAACACCATCTTTTCCAACGAGATGACCGCCGCGGTGACGAACAGCTGCTTCAACGCGGTGTAGTACAGCTCACGGTTGAGCACGGCGAGCATCTCGCGTTCGGCCACCACGATGTCCTTCACGGTGCCGCCGTCGTTGAGCAGCGCGTAGTAGGCACGGTATTTCGGATAGAAATTGACTTCCACCGACACCACGAAATTCACGGTGGTGATCAGAATCGTCAGGAACGCCAGTAATGCGGGCACATCATAGTAGGGGGCACCGTAGAACAGTCCCTTCACATGCACGCCAAGCGGACCACACCAGGTGATCACCAAGTGGGAGAACAAGCCGAGGGTGGTCAGCAGTCCCGTCAGGGCGAGCGGCAGGAACCGGTCCAGCCATGCGAGGAACGTCCACGGGCTTTCCGAGCTTTGCGGGAAATACCGGTGCAGCAGCACCACGTCCCAGACCATCATCACGCCGTAGCCGAACGCCACTGCGGCCAGCAGGCTTTCCACCTGCGGCAGGCCCAGCGCCATCATCGCGCATGCGGACAGGAACGCCACGACCACCGCCGCCATGAACGACCACATGATGCCTTGGTAATCCTTGATGGCCGTCAGATAGCTCATCGCATTCCAATTGACGATCATTTCCAGGAACAGCCATAGGCAGAGTAACCCCTGCATGAGGGTCGCGCCGGAAAACAGCAGGAACACCGCGTACAGCACCGCACCCACCGCCAGCATGAGGGTCGTGGATCCCCAGAACGATGGAAGAATGGTCTCCTCATGATGTTCGAACAGCATGTCCGCAAGGAAACGCGTCACCGGCATGGACAGGAAGCTGGTCAACACCAATGAGGCGAGCAGCGTGTACGTGATCATGCAGACCAGCAGATTCTGGTCCGCGCGGGGCACGTGCCACCAACCGCTGACCGCCAGCACGCCGAACTGCAGCAGGATGCCCAGCAGCATCGGTCCGGTGCAGATCACACCGGCATAACCGTAGGCGCGCACCATGGCGACCAGGCCCTTGCGGTGGAACAGTTTCTTGAGTTCGAATCCGATTCCCGCCATATCAGTGCTCCAACCCGTAATGGTCGGCGGTATCGAGATACAGCGCACGGTATTCGTCAAGCATGCGCTCATGCCGATAGTAGGTTTTCACGCGTTCGCGTCCCACTTGGCCCATGGCTTCGCGCAGCTTGCGGCTCGCGCACATGCGTTCCATGGCGCGGGCAAGGCCCTCGCGGTACATCGGAGGCACGTAGAAGCCGGCCACGCCGAGGTCGTCGCCTTCCTCGCCTTCCAGCAGTTCACGGCAGCAGCCCACGTCGGTGGTCACGCAAGGGCGGGCCGCCGCGAACGATTCCAACACCGACAGAGGCTGGCCTTCGGAGATGCTGGTCAGCACCGTGAAATCCAGTTTGCGCATGTATTCGACCACATTCACGCGTCCGGTGAATTCAAGGTTCTTCACTTCAAGCTGTTTCACCAGCTCATAGCATTCGTCGGCATAGTCCTGGTCGTCCACACCACCGAGGATGTGCAGCCTGACATTGTCCACGCGGTTCGACAGTTCGCTGAACGCGTGGATGAGGGTTTTCACGTCCTTGATGGGAGCCAGACGTACCACGGCGCCGATATCCACCCAACCGTCCTCAGGCTTGAGCGGAATGTCGCAGAACCGTTCGTATTGGATGCCGTTGGGAATGACCAGGCATTTGCTTGCCGGAGCGCCCATGTCGATCTGGGTCTGGCGAGCGCGGCCGAACAGGCTGGTCACACGCCATGCCCTACGGTAGATCTCCTGTGACAGCATGGCGAAGAAACGGATCCACCGTTGCCGGAACGCGGGCGCAACCCATTCGGCGGAAAGAATCTCCTCCTCGCGTTCGCGCGTGTAGATGCCATGTTCGGTTAGTAATACGGGTGCGTGGTTGATACTGCCGCCCAAGCATGCCAGCAGGCCGCCGTAACCGGTGGAGATGGCATGGTAGATCTGCGCTTTCGGCACTTCTCCCGTCATCAGGTACAGCACCGGCAGCAGCATGGATCGCACGGTGTGGAACGCATCCGCGTAGGCGACGTACGGGTATTCCTCCATGCAGATCTTCGTAAACAGGTCGATGAATTCGTTGCTTTGCAGGAACGACAGCGGATGCACGCCTTTGTTGTGGAACAGGTTGAACAGTACGTCCCAGTCGGGATCGCTCAGATTCACCAGCTCACGCAGTGCCTTGACTTCCTCGTCGGTGAAGATCACTTTCGCATGTTCACCGCTCAGACGCAACGCGTCGTCGAGGAACACCTCATGCACTTCCACCACGTTGGATGGAAGGTCGTACACGAATTTGCCACGGTCCTTGGCTTTCGCGCCGATCACCCACAGCACGAACTCGTGTTCCTTCATGGCGGTGATGTAGCTGTGCATCCATGTGGACACGCCTCCATGCACGTACGGGTAGCAACCTTCCAATACCAGGCAGATTCTCATGCCGCGCCTCCAGCCTTGCGTTCGACGTGCACTGTGGAGTCCGTGGCCTTGATGAGGTACAGATTCCCCGTCATCCGGATCATGCTTCCGCCTTGGATTCTGCCGGGCGTGCCATGGTTCGCGCGGAGCAGCAGCCAAGCCTGGTCCTTGAAATTGCCCAAGTCGAATTCCCACTCATTGGCGGATTCCCTCATCTTGACAGTCAGTCCAGAAAAGCGTTGCACCGCGGACGCGCATTCCGTGCCTGTCTGCATGCGGATGGACGGTGCGGACGCTTCAAGCCAGTCGAGATAGTTCTCAAGGCCTTTTCTGTAGACCGCCCAGCCTTCTTTCGCGCCACGGTCAGGGTCGAGCATGTCGTCCGGATGCATGAAGTGGGTGCTGACGAAATGCATGTTCAGTTCGGATTCTGCGGCGAGCCGCATGTAATCTCCCACCATGCCGCCGGAGACGATGCGCGGCGCCTCGACGATGCCGTCATCGGCCACACCGAATTCCTGCACGTAAGGCAGTTTGCTGTCGCTTGGCAGGTAGGTGCTGGCGATGGTGCGGATTTCGGGCACGTCTCGTCCGATTGTCTGCCGTCCTTCCTTGGACAGGATGTTGGACGGCGGCACATATACCGACGCTGTGGCCGCCGGCAGCACGGACTTTTGGAATGCGATCAGCTCGCGCAGCGAGGCGACGACAGCTTTGCGATTCGGCCACTGATGGTACGCGTATTCGTCGCCATAATCGGTGTTCGGCAGTACGAGCGGCTGATGGTTGTAGCCATGGTAGCCGATTTCGCCGTTCTGTTTGAGCAGCAGTCCGCCGAAATAGCTGAAATGCGATTCGTCCTTCTGCCGTACGGGAGCGTCTTTCGTATCGTCCCCGTAATTCTCGATCATCACGCCGGTGAACCGAATACCGTAGCGTTCCGCGAGTTTGGTCAGGTCCGGCCACCAGACCTTCGAATAGAAGTCGGCGATGCTCATGCCGTAGTCGCGTTTGATGTAGGTGGCGTCTCCGCTGGGGACCGGGGATGGAAAATCGTCCAGATAGAACGCGGCGCTGTTGATGACCGGGTATGCCGTGGCGGAACCCAGCAGGCTGAACGCGGAGGCATAGAAGCCGCGCACCACCTTGCCATAGATGCCGATATTGCAGGTCACGGTTCGTCCGGAACGCACATCGGCACTCCAGATCAGTGGCGTATGGCCGTTGGCACTGACCGCTTCGACGGTGGCCTTCTCATTGAGGTTCAGACTCAACGACGATTTGAACGGGCCACTGAACATGTAGGTGTGCCCGCCACCCAGCATAAAGTCCCTGGCAGGCTTGATGCCTTTGGTCATCACGTAGTCGTATGCGGAGGATTCGATGCCGATTTGAGGCCCGATCGCGTCCAGATAGCCTGTTTTTTCAGGCGTCATGGCAAGCATCATGTTGCCGCCGCCTTCAACCCATCTCATGATGGACACCAGCTCATCCCCCAGCGAATCAAGTTCCGGCATGACGATCAGCACGGTGCGGTACCGATTCAATGAGGGGATGTCGTCGGGATCGGTTTTGGCCAGATCCACGGTGGCGGTCGGCACTTTCATGTCGAGCAGCACCTGTTTCATCATGGTTTCGGCCTCGTCCACACCATCCTGGGAACTATCCACGAGCATCAGGTTCGTGGCGCGCTGCCCCATGATGGCGTTCTGGGCCGGAATGACCTCGTTACGAGCCATGTATTTCAAAGTGAATTTCGTCGCGCCGTAGTGGATGCCCAAGGTTTGCGCCAACAGCACCAAGGCGATGGCCATGAATACGGCCCACACGCGGACCAGGTTTTTCCAACGGAAGCGCTTCCATATGCGCCATGCGGAACGTATCATGCGCGCCCAGCCTCCTTGTCGCCGAGCCAGAATCGCAGGATGTCGTGGCCTCGGCCGCCAAGGTAGATGTGGTCGTCCTTGATGTGCCGGACGGTGCGTTGCACCGCCTCGCCATCGTGACGTGCGGCTTCCAATCGCAGTTTCATCAGCCAGACGTCACCTTGACGCGGCCATGCGGACAGCGCCGCTTCGATGGTGCGAGACGCGGCATCGAACGAACCGAGATCCATCTGCGTTTTCGCCAACGAGCATACGGTGCGGTAGTCGTTATGCCGTTTGAGCCGTTCGGCGAGCAGGTCGGCGTATCGGCGCATCTGCAACGTTCTGGCATACCCCTGTTCCATGGAGGATTCCAAGTAGTGTTCGAGCGCCTCACGGTACCGGTCGAGCGCCTCGTCCGAATCGCGGTTCCGCTCGTATTCCTCCATGCGTTGCTGCAACGCGATGTCTTCCTTCGCGCTGATCTGCGCCATGGCCGTGGCCGCGTAATGCACGACTTCCACGTCCTCGTTCAGACGGGCTTGGGAGAGCAGATTGGCGTATTGGCCGGGATTCTCGTTAAGAATGGACAGCATCAGATTACGACGCTGCCGTGGATTGTCCACGATCAGCGCCTCTTCCAACGGCACGGTGTTGGCGTAATCCGTACGGTCGTCCACAAGAATGTTGCGTTGTTCCTGATCCTCGACCTTCAGTTCCTGCAGACCGTCGGGAATCCGTCGTCCCCCACGAAGCACGGCACGCGAATGCATGAGCGCCACGCTCAACGGCCCCCATAGGGGAATCAACGCCATGAACGGGAGCAGCAGTCCATCGACTTTCAGCACTCCGACGTGGTGCAGCAGACACAGCGTCATGCAGACCAGCAGATGCACGGCGATGATGATCAACGCGGCGATAGTCGTCGACCCCATCAGCTTTCACCCCCATCGTCGGCTTGCGCGATATGCGATCGGGCTTCGGAAAGCAGGGCATCCTCTTGGGTCTGCGGAACGTAGGAGCAGTGCAAGCCGGAACGGGTCAGACGTTTGAGGATGATCGGCAGTTCCTTCTCCCCCGCCTGGTTCATCAGCAGATACACGCCGTCATCCGTCAGCATGCCGGCCTCATCGGTCTGGCGGATGCTTTGCATCAGCAGGGAGTCCACGTCCTCAAGGTTTCCCTCGCATTCGACTTTGAGCAGCAGATGGTCGCCCATATGGTCGTGTTTGAGGTCGTTGGCAGCCAGCACCTTCGGCAGGAACGCTTCTGGCTTCAGCAGGTTCGTTCCCGGCACCAGCATGGACCGGCGCGCCACGTCCTCGTATTCGAAGGCCCTGATCATGGCCGATTCGACCAGACCGCACATGATGCTGAACAGATTCTGGAAGTACAGGTTCATCTGGTCCGGTTTGGCCTCTCCCATGGTGATGATCACGGCCAGTTCGCCACGGTCACGCACGCCGACGGCGTACATCGGGAATTTGTCCTTTAACGTTCGGTTCACCCATATGCCGTTGTGTTCCAGCGCGGTGATGATTTCACCGTAATCCGAGACGCGTATGGAGCGGAAGCTGCCGACGTCGAACCGTGGGCTCGCCGCCACAAGACGGGCGAACTGTCCGCCGTTGTCCACTCGGAAGATGGCGAGGCTGTCGCTATCGAGGCTTTCCTGCATGATGCGGATCGCCGTATGGTACAGCTTCTGCGGTTGCACTTCGTCCAATTCTCGGGTCACGGCGTACAGTTTGCCGAAACTGTCGCGTCTGCCGATGATCTGGTCGCGCAACTGTCTGCGGTCGTCGAGCACATCCTGATACAGCCCGCGCAGGAAGTCCAGACGATTGCGCAACAACCCGTTCTCGTCGCGCACGAACCTCACGCTCTCCTGGTTGCGTGACTGCACATAGCCGCATACCGATCCGGCCACGAAATAAATGACGAAGGCAAGCCAGTTCGATGTGTCGTAGAACAACGGGGCGAAGGACGCGCCCTGCGACGCGTAGGACATGGCCACGCCGGCGCAGGCCAGTACGGCTGCGAACACGCCGGCATGCAGCCCGTAGATGGTGCCGACGATCACCACGAACAGCAATCGCAGGTCCACGGTTTCCAGCTGGCTGTTGCCTTGTGTAAAAGTGCGGAGCCATTCCGTCAGCAGGAACGCGCCGATGATTTCCAGCACGGTCCACCATTTGTTGTGGCTGCGTAGGAAATCCCATACCGGATACTTGTCGGTTTTGTTCTCGCGGAGCTTCAACCAGCCTTCGATGACGTGCGGAAAATCCTCGCGAAGCGAGTATCGTGGCGAAAAGCCGTACCGCAATCGCAATTCGTGGTCGTCGGCGGGGTATGCCTGCGGACGGTCCTCGCCGTATACGACCTTCGTTCCCGGAAAATATCCCGCGATCAGCGTTCCCAAATCGCCGTAAGTGAAGTCGAACACGTTCGGAACGTGGAACAGCTCGCTGTCGGCGGTCCAGTCGTCGAATATGCGGTAGATAAGTTCGGCCAGATCGTCGGCGCATAGGAAGCAGGTGCGTTGTTCGGCGCGTTCATGGAAGCGCAGTTCTCCCGCTTGTGCCTGTTCGAACAAGCCGTTGAAATATGCGGTGACGCCATTGCGTTGCGGCGCGTACAGATAGGGGCAGCGCACGATCTTCACTTCCAGATCGTAGGTGCGCGCATAGTACAGGCCGAGCTCTTCGCCGGCACGCGACATCAGGCTTTTGCTGGTCTCGTGCACGTCCGTTTCCTGCGGATAGGTGAATTCCGATTCCGGCCCGCTCACCATCAGCATCTGGACCTTGCGATTGCGGACGGTGTGCAGCAGTCGGCGCAGGTAGCCCAGGTCGCCGTCACGTTCGCTGCGGGGCGTCAGATCTTCGGAGAAGTAGACGATTCGATCGAATTCGTAGTTGGAGAACACTTCCGACACGGCGTCACGGTCGGGCATGTCGATGATTTTGAGATCCTCGCCGCTGGATTCGGTCCCTTTGCGGAGGGCCACCACCACCTTGTCGTGGGGGAACGCGTGCTCGATCCACTGCTTCGTCACGAAGTCGGTGTTGCCGATTAACAGTATCTCCACTCGCCTCACCCCAGGGATACACCCGTTTAGAGGTCAACATCATGGAACAGTACAGCCGTCAACCCCTTGTCTACCTGCACCATAGTTTAGCGACAGAGGGGACAGAACATCCCTCTTCGTTGGGGGTAATGGGCGTATGTCTTTCGCCGATATGGTTCGGATGGCGCTTGTGCTGGAAAACGAGCGGAAATCGCGCAGGTAAATCGGAAAAGATATGCGAGAAAAACAAAACCCCAGATTGCTCCGGGGTGTATCTGGTGGCTCCGAGCGGCATCGATCCGCTGACCTAACGATTTTCAGTCGTTCGCTCTACCAACTGAGCTACAGAGCCATGAACAACTTGCGCTGTTCCAGCGACCACGGCCGGACTTGAACCGGTGACCTCCGCCGTGACAGGGCGGCGCTCTAACCAACTGAGCTACGCGGCCGTTGTTTCGGTCTTGCGACTGACAACAGATAGAAATACTACGGCAAAATCGCAATTATGCAAAACTGCGGCGTGTCACGGTGTGTTGGGCGTGGCGCGCCGCGGTTTCGCGGGAAAGGAGACGAATCTCAGTCGGTCTGCTTCCAGGTGTCGACGTCGATGTGGTGCTCCGGGTTGGCCTGCCATGCGTCCCAAGCGGACTTCACAATGTCCTCGACATTGTACTTGGCGTGCCAGCCCATCTCCTCGTTGATGCGCTTCGGGGAGCCGATCAGGTGCGGCGGATCACCGGCGCGGCGGCCCATGACGGTCTCCTTGAACGGCAGACCGGTGACCTTCTTGACCTCATCGACGATCTGGCGCACGGAGGTGCCCTCGCCGGTGCCGACGTTGAACGCGTCATACTTTCGCTCGTCGCGGTCCAGATACTTCAGCGCGGCGATATGCGCGTCGGCCAGATCGGACACGTGGATGTAGTCGCGCACGCAGGTGCCGTCCGGAGTCGGGTAGTCGTCGCCGAAGATCGCCGGGGCCTTGCCCTTCTTCAGACGGTCGAACAGCATCGGGATGAGGTTCAGGATAGCCGGATCCTCAAGTTCCACCGGGCCGCAGCCGGCCACGTTGAAGTAACGCAGGCCGCAGAAGTGGATGCCATACGGTTCCTCGCAGGCGCGGCCCATCCACTCGCCGAACAGCTTGGTCTGGCCGTAGGGGTTGATCGGCAGCATCGGGACGACGTCCTCAGGCACCACATCGACCGGCGGCACACCATAGGTGGCGGCGGAAGAGGAGAAGACGAGCTTCTTGGCGCCGGAATCGCGCATGCCGATCAGCACGTTGAGCATGCCGTTGAGGTTCTGCTGGTAGTACCACAGCGGCTTCTCGACGGATTCGCCGCCCTGCTTGCGGGCCGCGAAATGAATCACGGAATCGACGCCT
>OGRQ01003014.1_pt1 | contig 11164 bp, 9 predicted proteins | sample 1553521 | NCBI WGS metagenome assembly OGRQ01 (sample SAMEA2580088, study PRJEB22360) | human gut metagenome | biome: human gut; feature: human-associated habitat; material: faeces | place: Denmark | collected 2008/2010
TTGCCGGTCTGGCGGTCGCCGATGATCAGCTCACGCTGGCCGCGGCCGATGGGGATCATGGAGTCGATGGCCTTGATGCCGGTCTGCAGGGGTTCCTTGACCGGCTGGCGGTCGATGATGCCGGGGGCCGGGCTCTCGATGGCCCGGAACTCGGTGGTCTCAATGGGGCCTGCGCCGTCAATGGGCTGGCCCAGTGCATTGACCACGCGGCCGATCATCGCCTCGCCCACGGGCACGGAAACGACCTTGCCGGTGCGCTTGACGGTGCTGCCTTCTTTGATGCCGACATCGGAGCCCAGCAGAACGATGGAGACCGTGTTTTCCTCCAGGTTCTGGGCCATACCGTATTCGCCGTTGTCAAACTGAAGCAGCTCACCTGCCATGCACTTTTCCAGGCCGCTGGCCCGGGCGATGCCGTCGCCTACCATGATGACCGTGCCGACTTCGCTCTGCTCGATGACATTCTCGTAGTGCTTGATCTGGGCACGGATGATCTTGGAGATCTCTTCAGGTTTCAGTTGCATTGTCTTGTATTCACCACTCAATTCTTAAAATCTTTCGGGTGGAAATTCGATGGATCACAGTGTCACGGACGCGATATCCCTGCGCAGCGCCGCCAGACGGTTCTGAACCGTTCCGTCCAGCTCGGTGCCCTCGATATCCAGCCGGATGCCGCCCAGCACAGCCGGATCGACCTTTGTTTTCAGGTCGATGGTCTTGCCGGTGAGCTTTTCCAGCTTTTCGTGCAGGCTCTTTGCCTGCTGCTCCGTCATTGCCACTGCAGTGGTCGCCGTTGCTTCCAGAATGCCGTGTGCCTGATTGTAGCGCACACGGTAAGCCCGTGCGCAGCCGGACAGCTCCCGCAGGGTGCCCTTCTCGCACAGGATCTTCAAAAAGTTCAGCACATAGAGGTGGACCTGATCCCGCAGTGCTTCATCCAGCAGGCCGCAGCGCTCTCTTTTCGGGATGCTGGGGGTGCTGAGCAGATGCAGGTAGTCCGGGTTTGCCTTAAAAAGCGCCACGGCTTCGTCCAGCTCACCCAGAATGCGGGCCTCCAGCCCTTCCTCCGCCGCCAGATCGTACAGGCTTCCGCCGTACATCCTTGCAGTCTCGGTCATGATGCTTCACCCACATTTTTGATAAATTCGTCGATCAGATCCTTGTGGTCCTTCTCGCTGATCTCACGCTCCACCACCTTGGAGGCGATCTCCATGGCGATGCCGCCGATCTCGTCCTTGACCTCGTTCACGGCCTTCTTGCGCTCCTGCGCAATGTCGGCTTCGGCCTTCTGCTTGAGGGCAGCAGCCTGCGCGCGGGCCTCGCCCACGATCTCTTCGCCGCGGGCGGTGGCCGTCTTCTGCGCATTGGCAACGATCTCGTTGGCCTCGGTGCGGGCATTCTGCAGGTTCTGCTCGTACTCTGCCTTCATAGCTTCGGCTTCAGTGCGCAGCTTGGTGGCATCGGCGATCTGGCTGTCTGCCTTCGCCTTGCGCTCTGCGATCACGTTTTTGACCGGATTCAGCAGGAACTTTTTGAAGATGAACAGCTGGATCATCAGGTTGCAGATCTGGGCCAGAAAGGTCCAGCCGTCCAGCGTGATCAACGCCTGGTACAGTTCCATAAGCGTCTCCTTTCGTTATTTTGTAAAAGGTTCCGCTTATGCCAGGAACTTCATGAACATACCGGGTGCCAGGAAGATCAGCAGCAGGCCGGTGACGAAGCCGTAAATACCGGTGGTCTCGGAAAGTGCAACGCCCAGGATCAGGGTGCTGGTAACGTCGCTCTTGCACTCGGGCTGACGGCCCACAGCTTCACAGGCAGCAGCTGCTGCGTTGCCTTCGCCGATACCGGGGCCGATACCTGCGATCAGTGCGCAGCCTGCGCCGATGCCGCAGCCTGCCAGAGCGATACCACGAGCGAGGTACTGAAAGTCAGTCATAAGATTTGTCCTCCAAAAAAGTTTTTTGTTTTGGGAGATGCCGTTGTGAGGGCTTAGTCCTCACCGGCAGCACGTTTGATGAAAATTGCGGTCAGGGTGCAGAAGATGAACGCCTGAATGCAGCCGCCGAACCAGTCGAAATACAGGCCCGTAAAGGCCGGGATGCCGATCTGGAACAGCTGGATCTGACTCAAGGCACCCGGCAGCCAGCCGAAAATGACGTGGCTCAGGCTTGCCAGCGCCCAGTACAGCAGTGTGGAAATGACCGTACCGGACAAGATGTTGCCAAAGTGACGGAACGCCATACTGACGGGGGTGGAAACCTCCGACAGCACATTGATGGGTGCCATGATGAAGATGGGGTCCAAAAGACCTTTCAGGTAGGAAAGGATGCCGTTGGTCTTGATCTTGTAGTACATGATCAGCACGAACACCACAATGGCCCACGCCGCCTCGGTGTTCAGGTCGGCCGTGGGGCTCCACAGGCCAATGACACTGATGAGGTTGCAGCCGATGCTCAGAGCGAAGATCGCGCCGATGAGCGGGATATACTTATCAAAGTGATAGCCCATGTTGTCGTGCACGAACTGGTCCAGCCGTTCTACGATGAACTCAGCTGCGGCCTGCCGCTTTGAGACATTTTCCAGCTTGAGGTTTCTGCCCAGCCAGATGGCAAAACCCGAAAGCAGCGCCATGACGATCCAGGTACTGACCAGGGTCTGGGTGATCTTGAAATCACCCAGCAGGGGGATGTCCGTATGGATGGTATACAGGATCTTTGCGCCGTTCAGTTCCATTTGTTACGTTTCACCCCCTTCGTCACGGGGTTCAGCTTCCGGCTCCGGTGCGGGTTCGGGGTCGTCCTCCACAGAGACGTCCACCGAAGGCCCGGCCGGTGCAAGAGGCTTGTACTTGCCGGTTATTTGCAGATAGTAAATTGTAACGCGCGGGAAAAGCAGCGGCAGAACACCGGCAAACGGCTGGAACACCGGTGCCCCGATGGCAACGATGATCCACACCGCCTGCAGAAGCATCCGGACATTGTAGGAAGCCTGCAATGTCGCTTTGCGCCGTTTCTCATCCTGCTCGTCGATGACCTTCTGGCATACGAGGCAGATGCCCGCAAAGTTGCCGATGGCCACGGCCGCGCCGATGAGACTGCCCAGAACAACAGTGTAATCAAATTTCACCCAGCCAACCAGGTGCAGAGCTGCAAAGATCACCCACATGACGGCGGTACAGATGGCCGTGCCGCAGGCAATGCGGGTCAGCTCCTTTTTGGATTCCGGCTGCAGTTTCATAAAGGGAAACCTCCTGTTAAGTTTACTGATGCGAGTTGAACCCCACCCGCTTTGGTTTTTCCTTTTTGGTGCGGTCCATGTGTTCCTTTGCAAAATACCAGAAGTTCTGTGCCCCGGCAGCAAGCCCCAGCAGGATGGCCGGCAGGAACACCCATTCCGGCCAGCTCCAGTTGTTCACCGCCCACCATGCACCGCCCAGACACATGACCAGCGGCAGCAGCATATTCAGGCCCAGCTGGGTCAGCCAGACAAGATCCTCCAGTGCCTTATACCAGCCCTTCAACCTGCGTTTCCTCCCTGTGTGATGTGCCTTTACAAAAGCCAGATTCTGGATTCTTTGCCAAGGATTTGCAGTCAGCAAAAAAATCTTATAACGATAGTATAATTCAAACCGGCCGTTTTTTCAATCAATTTTCCACTGTTTTCTAGTAAAATTTCATAGTTTGTTTACACTAATGCCGTAACTGTACGCCCTGTATGGAGTTTGTGCGTCTGCGGGCACATCAATACCAAAAGTTTGATGGATCTATTGTGCAGAATGCAAAAAAAAACGGGCGAACCCTCTCAGGCGCTGACGCGCCAGCTCTCCCGAAGGGCGAGCTTTTATGCATCTTTCGGGCAGCACAAATAAAGCTCCCCCTTCCGGGGGAGCTGCTGAGCGAAGCGAAGCTGAGAGGGTCACACAAAAAAGCCGCCCGGCTCTTTGGGAACCGGGCGGCAGCCGTTATGCAGTTTTCAGGACATTACCAGAGGTTTGCGGTCTCGTTGTACAGGCCCTCGTAGCTCTTGGCGGAGACATCCCAGCTGAAATCGCACTCCATGCAGTGATGCACGAGGTTCTTCCAGTTCTCCTTGTCATAGTAAGCATTCTGTGCGTTGCAGCAGGCCACATACAGCTCGTGGGCATTGTAGCCCGCAAAGGTGAAGCCGTTGCCCTCGCCCATGGTGCTGTCGTGGATGGAGTCACGCAGGCCGCCGGTCTCGCGGACGATGGGAGGCGTGCCGTAGCGGCAGGCCACCATCTGTGCCAGACCGCAGGGCTCGCTCTTGGAAGGCATGATGAAGGCATCTGCGCCTGCGTAGATCTCCTGCGACAGGGCCGGCTCGAAGCCGATGTAGGTGCCAACGCGGCCCGGGTGGCGTGCGCACAGGTCGGAGAAGAAGTTCTCGTACTGGCTCTCGCCGCTGCCCAGAATGACCAGCTCGATGCCGCGATCCACCAGACCATCGGCGATGCTCTGCACCAGATCAAAGCCCTTCATGCCGACCATGCGGCTGACCATGGCAAAGACGGGGCTGCCGTCCTTGTTCAGGCCGAACTTATCCTGCAGGGCTTCCTTGCACTTTGCCTTGCCCTCTTCAAAGTTGGTGATGTCGTAGTTGAAGGGGATGTTCTTATCCGTAGCGGGATCGTTGGAATCGGTATCGATGCCGTTCAGAATGCCGCACAGCTTGTACTGCTTCTCCCGCAGCAGAGCGTCCAGACCATAGCTGAACCACGGGTCGAGGATCTCCATAGCATAGGTGGGGCTGACGGTGGTGATCTTATCGGCAGTCTCGAAAGCACCCTTCATGAAGTTTGCGCAGCCATCGTACTCCACGATGTGCTGGTCGCGGCGGCCGATGCCGCAGGTGTCCTCCAGAATGTCGGTGCCGTACTTGCCCTGATAAGCAATATTATGGATGGTGAAGATGGTCTTGATGCGGTTGAACTTATCCAGATGGCGATAGTACAGGTTCAGGTACACCGGCACCAGAGCGGTCTGCCAGTCGTTGCAGTTGATGATATCGGGGGTGAAATCGATGTAGAACAGGGTCTCTAAAACGGCGCGGGAGAAGAAGGCGAAACGCTCGCCGTCATCGTAGAAGCCGTACAGGCCGCGGCGCTTGAAGTAATACTCGTTGTCCAGGAAGTAGTAGGTCACGCCGTTCCGCTCGGTCTTGAACAGGCCGCAGTACTGGCTGCGCCAGCCCACGGGGACGGAATAATTGGTCACGTACTCCAGCGTATCACGGAACTTCAGGTCGCCGTACAGGGGCATAATGACGCGGGCATCCACGCCGTCCTTGACCAGAGCCTTGGGCAGTGCGCCCGCAACGTCGGCCAGGCCACCGGATTTTGCAAAGGGTGCAGCTTCCGAAGCAGCATACAGGATTCTCATAGGATCGCTCCTTTCATATAGTGGGATATTTTCGTTCTCCCCCACCGTCCTTGCAGGCAGCACGAACCATTTTTACAAAAGAGCAGGCGGGGGCACACAGATGCCCCCGCCCCTCTCAAGAGGGGCTACCGGGGAGGAAGCCGCCCCTATGGATAACTCAGTAAAATCAGACGGTGTGCTTCTTCTGCACGTACACCGGGAAGCTCTCGGTGCCGGACAGCTTCTTGCCGGCAGTGATCTTCACGTTCTTATCGGTAACAACGCAGTCCAGCTCGGCATTGGCTTCCACAACGGTGTCCTGCATCAGCACGCAGTTCTTGACGACGGCACCCTTCTTGACCTTGACGCCGCGGAACAGCACGCAGTTCTCCACTGTGCCTTCGATCACGCAGCCGTCGGCCAGAATGGAGTCGGTCACCTTGCAGCCCGGCACATAGCGGGTGGGGTTGTCGTCGCGGATCTTGGTGTAGACCGGGCTCTTCTTGGGGAACAGCTTTTCCAGATTCTCGTCATCGGTCAGCTTGAGGTTCTCGTCGAAGTAGCTCTTCATGTCACAGACATGTGCCACATAGCCGGTGTACTCCAGAGCGTGGATGTTCAGGATGTTGACATTGTGGGCCAGAATATCGCGCTCGAAGTAGATCAGGCCGCGGGAGGTCGCATCCCGGACCAGCTTGAGCAGGGTCTCGCGCTCCAGAACATAGATGTTCAGGTCAAGGTTCTGCACGCCGGGGCGGTAATCGTTGAACAGCAGCTCGGTCACACGGCCATCAGCATCAACGGTCAGGGTGTAGTTGTCATTCTTGCGGCCCTCGGGGATCTCGGTCTTCTGGTAAGCGACGGTCACATCGGCACCGCTTGCCTGATGAGCAGCCAGCAGAGCGTTGAAGTCGTAGTTCAGGGCAACGTTGGCATCGCTCATGACCACGTACTTTTCCTTCTGGTTCTCCAGGAAGTTCATGATGGAGCCCAGAGCTTCCACACGGCCGGAATAGATGCGCACGCCCTTCTCAGCGAAAGGCGGCACGATGTTCAGGCCGCCGTGACGGCGGGCCATATCCCACTCACGGCCGGTGCCCAGATGATCCATCAGGGAGTGGTAGTTCTTGCGCACCACGATGGAGACATTGGAGATACCGCAGTTTGCCATGCTGGACAGAACAAAGTCCACCATACGGTAGCGGCCCGCGAAGGGGATCGAAGCCATTGCGCGCTCGGTCACCAGCTCGGGGACGGTATTATCATAACTGTTGGGGAAAATAATACCCAACGCATTGGTGTTCTGGCTCAGCATACTTCCATACCCTCCTTGACGGATTCAAAGACTTTGGCACCTTCCTTGACGGTTGCGCCTGCGCCGACGGTCAGGCCGGTGCCCACATGGGCAATGGGGCCATCGCCGCCCACACGTGCACCTGCACCGACCACAACATCCTCCGCCAGGATGCAGCGCTTGACAACAGCACCAGCCTTGACCACAACGCCGTCCATCAGGACTGCGTCCTCAACGGTAGCGCCCTCTTCCACAACAACGCCTGCGCTCAGCACAGAGTGATGCACATTGCCGTAGATCTTGCAGCCCTCCGTGACGAGGGAATCCTGCACCACAGCGCGGGGGCCGATCTTCTGCGGAGGCAGGACCGGGTTGCGGCTGTAGATCTTCCACTTCTCGTCGAAGATATCGATGCCGGAGTTTTCGGGGTCCAGCACTTCCATGTTGGCTTCCCACAGGCTGTCGATGGTGCCCACGTCACGCCAGTAGCCGTTGAAGTGGTAAGCATACATCTTGCGGCCATCCCGCAGCAGAGCGGGGATGATGTTCATGCCAAAGTCGTTCTTGGAGTTGGGATCTGCCTCGTCCTCTTCCAGGTACTTTTTCAGCACATCCCAGTTGAAGATGTAAATGCCCATGGAAGCCAGATTGGACTTGGGAACCGGGGGCTTCTCCTGGAACTCGGTGATCTTATCGTTCTCGTCTGCCACCATCAGGCCGAAACGGGAAGCTTCCTTCCAATCGACCTCCATGACAGCCACGGAGAACTCCGCGCCCTTTTCCTTGTGGAAGCGCAGGAAGTCGGCGTAGTCCTGCTTGCAGATCTGGTCACCGGACAGGATGATGACGTACTCGGGATCATAGCTGTCGATGAAGCTGATGTTCTGGTAGATGGCGTTTGCAGTGCCCTTGTACCAGTCGGTGCCCTTTGCCTGCTCGTAGGGCGGCAGGGTGTGCACGCCGCCGTGCAGACGATCCAGATCCCAGGGCTGGCCGTTGCCGATGTACTCGTTCAGCTTCTGGGGCTGATACTGGGTCGCGATGCCAACGGTGTCGATGTTGGAGTTCACGCAGTTGGACAGCGGGAAGTCCACGATGCGGTACTTGCCGCCGAAGGACACTGCGGGTTTTGCCGTTTTCTGTGTCAGCGCGTACAAGCGCGAGCCACGTCCACCGGCAAGGATCATTGCCACAATTTCTTTTGCCATAGCTTTATTCTCCCCTTTAACATTAACATTTCCGTTGTTCGGAAATGAGCGTCAACATGTGCGGTATGGGTCGGCCGAAGTGCCGGGTCATTCCTTGGGCTCCTTCGGTTTGCGGGTGCGTTTTGCGGGTGCTTTTTCCGCCTTGGGTTCTGCCTCTGCCTTGGGCTTGCGGCCGCGCTTTTTGGGTGCTTCCTCGGCCTTTTCCGGTTCAGCCTTTGCCTTGCGGGCGGTCTTTTTCACCGGCTTTTCCTCTGCAGCGGCAGCTTCTGCCTTGGGCTTGCGGCCCGGCTTCTTTACCACCTTTGCTGCAGCTTTCTCCGCAGCGGTCTTTGCCTTTTTGGCTGCGGTCTTTTTTCCCGCCTTATCGGTCTTGTCCGCTGCGGCCTTGCGGGTGCGCTTGGCGGGCACTTCAAAATACAGGGTGCTCATGGGCGGCAGGGTGATGGTGATGCTCTGCTCAAACCCGTGCATCGGCTTTTTGTGGGTGCGCACGGCCTTGTTGTGGACTGCGCCGGAACCGCCGAACTCTGCATCGTCGCTGTTCAGGATCTCCTTGTAGGAGCCTGCCACCGGTGCGCCCAGAGTGTAGCCCTCGCGCAGGACGGGGTTGAAGTTGCACACCACAAGGATCTGCTTGCCGGAAGTGTCCTTGCGCAGGAAGGCGATGACGCTCTGCTGCGAGTCATCCGGCACGATCCACTGGAAGCCCTCCCAGCTGTAATCCACCTGCCAGAAGGCGGGGTGCTCCTTGTAGAAGGCGTTCAGGGTCTTGACGTAGGTCTGCAGCTCGGTGTGCTTATCGTAGCCCAGCAGCATCCAGTCCAGCGGCTTTGTCTCGTTCCACTCGGCGAACTGGCCGAACTCCTGACCCATGAACAGCAGCTTCTTGCCCGGGTGGGCCATCATGTAGCCAAAGAAGGTGCGCAGGTTTGCAAACTTGGCGTCGTACTCGCCGGGCATCTTGTTGATCAGGCTGCCCTTGCCGTGCACCACCTCATCGTGGCTGATGGGCAGCACAAAATTCTCGCTGAAGGCGTAGAAGAAGCTGAAGGTGACCTTGTTGTGGTTGCCGGAACGGAAGAGCGGGTCAGTCTTCATGTAGCTGAGCATATCGTTCATCCAGCCCATGTTCCACTTGAAGTTGAAGCCCAGGCCGCCATCGGACGCAGGCTTTGTGACCAGCGGCCAGGCTGTGGATTCCTCGGCAATCATCATTTTGTGGGGGTAGCGGCCCAAAATGGCGGTGTTCAGCTTTTGCAGGAAGGCAATGGCCTCCAGGTTTTCCTTGCCGCCCTTGACGTTCTGCTCCCACTCGCCATCCTTGCGGTTGTAGTCGAGATAGAGCATACTGGCTACGGCGTCCACACGCAGACCGTCGATGTGGTAGTGGTCGACCCAGAACATGGCGCTGGAAATCAGGAAGCTCTCGACTTCCTTCATGCCGTAGTTAAAGACCATCGTGCCCCACTCTTTGTGCTCACCACGGCGGGGATTGGGGTCCTCATAGCAGGGCGCGCCGTCGAACATATACAGGCCGTAGCCATCCTTCGGGAAGTGGGCCGGGACCCAGTCCAGAATGACGCCGATGCCTGCCTGGTGGAGCTTATCCACGAAGGTCATGAAGTCTTTGGGCGTGCCGTAACGGCTGGTGGGGGCAAAGTAACCGGTGACCTGGTAGCCCCAGCTGCCGTCGAAGGGATACTCAGTGATGGGCAGCAGCTCCACATGGGTGTAGCCCATATCCTTTATGTAAGGGATCAGTTCGTCGGCCAGCTCGGCGTAATTATAGGGTACGCCGTTGTCGGGATCCTTCATCTTCCAGCTGCCGGCCTGCAATTCATAAATGGACATCGGGCTGTTGATGACATCCCGCTTGTCCTCATCCTTGACCCAGGCGGCGTCGCCCCAGGTGTAGCCCTCGATATCATAGACCTTGCTGCCGTTGGAGGGGCGGGTCTCGGTGTGGAAGGCGTAGGGGTCGGCCTTGTAGACCAGTTCATCTGCCGGGGTGGTGATGCAGTATTTGTAGACATCAAACTGTTTGATGCCGGGTACGAACCGTTCCCAGATGCCGTCCGTGACTTTTTCCATCGGGTGTTCGCCGGGTGTCCAGCTGTTGAAGTCGCCCACGATGGACACGGCCTTGGCGTGCGGTGCCCAAACGCGGAACACCACGCCGGCCTCTCCGTTCTGCTCACACAGATGGGCGCCAAAGTAGCGGTAAGCTTCCTGATTGTTGCCCTGTTTGAACAGATAAATGGGCAGATCGGAGCTATTTGGCGTTTCTTTGCGCTGTTTCAACGTAATCTCCCCTTTTGAGCGGTGCTGTACGCGATACAGTACACCGACTCTGTATAATCTCTGTATCTATATTACCTGTTTTGAAAAGGAATTTCAAGGTCTTTTGTGTAATATTCTGCTAAAATTTTCGTATGTTACCCGCCGCTTTTGTACAAGTTCGACATAAATCGGGCTGTTTTTCGGACCTTTGTACAAAAAAAGCCCCCTGCAAGGTACTTTTTACACCTTGCACGGGGTTTGTGTAATTTAAAAAAGTTTTTTACGCTCCGTAAATATAGTAGGGGTTCTCGCCGCTGTACACGCTGCGGCGGTTCCAGACCGTGTGGGTCGCCAGGTAATCTGCCCAGGCGTGGTAGCCTGCGGCGTTGAAGTGCACGCCGTCCTTGGTGGCATAATCATCGATCTGACTGCCGTCGGCGGGGTTGGTCAACACCTCGCGGATGTTGATGTAGTAGCAGCCCTTGCGCAGCGCCATATTGGCCAGCAGGTCATTGACGGTGGCAATGCGGGTGTTGTCCAGGCCGGGCTTGGATGCCACGACATCCTCCTGCACGCCGGGGATGGCCTGGATGTAGAACTTGACGCCGGGGTCAAGCTGTTCTCGCAGCATATCGATCAGGCGCTCATAGTAGGCAAGGAAGCTGTCCTCACTGCCCTGCACAACAAGGTTGTTGGTGCCGACAAGGATGTAGAGGTAGTCCGGCTGGCTGGAGACGATGGTCTCCAGCGGCGTTTCCGTCGTGCCGGTGACGGCGTTCTTGACGCTGACGTTGTTGACAAAGGTCTGCACGCCCGCGCTGACGTAGGTCGCATAGTGGGCGTTGTCATAGCCTGTGCTGTAAATGCCCAGGCCCGAGGCAATGCTGTCCCCCGCGAAGGTCACGGTGTTGAAGTACTCCTTCGTCACAGTGCCCAGCATCGGCACAGCCACCATGCGATGGTCGGTGTTCAGGTATTCGGTGTCGATGGTCTGTTCAACG
>OGRQ01003023.1_pt1 | contig 11122 bp, 10 predicted proteins | sample 1553521 | NCBI WGS metagenome assembly OGRQ01 (sample SAMEA2580088, study PRJEB22360) | human gut metagenome | biome: human gut; feature: human-associated habitat; material: faeces | place: Denmark | collected 2008/2010
TGCGGTTTCGCATGCCATAATAATTAAATGGAGAACTAACCTTTTATTACGGTTCGGGGATTTGGCTTAATGCATTAAATAGAAATTCTGGAATAAAATCCCATCCTCCTACATAAGAATACTATGAGGGTAAAGAAAAACAGCCACATTCAAATGAAACAGAAATGGAGGAGCGTTATGGGACATACTATCAGCCGGAAGAGCATAAAGAAAATCATTACCATACTGACGGCTGCGATCCTGGTACTGCTGCCCGTGGGAGGGAGTATCAGGGAGGTGCATGCCGAGGGAGAAGAGTCGTCGGATTCTGGCATGTCTCTGGAGCATGAAAAGACGGTGACAGAGAATGCAGATGGAACCTACGATCTGAAATTGACAGTAAAAGGAAAAGTAAACAGCGAGTCTTCGAAAGCGCCGCTGGATCTCATCTATGTCTTGGACAGATCCGGAAGTATGGCTTATCCGATGGATCGTGACAGTCAGAATAGCTGGGAAAATAACGGGGAAAGAAGGAATGCGGCAAGTCAGGCAATCAACAGCATGACGAATACACTGGCGGCTAATGAGAATCTGGATGTTAGATTTGCGCTTGTGACGTTTAGTGGAAATAAGAGTGACTACTGGCATGTTGGATACGGGGATGAGGCATGGAATGATGCAGAGATTGCTGTAAACTGGACGAATCAGGCATCTGCGATCACGAATCGGACTTCTCCGAAATCGGACGGCGGAACCAATTATCAGGCCGGGATCAGAAGTGCGGAAGGATTGCTGAATGGGAAAAGACAGAATGCCAAGACAGCAGTGATCTTCGTATCTGATGGAGATCCAACCTTCCGATATAGATCAGACGGTTATACAGAAGGCAATGGAAGCAGCGACAAAGATGGAAAGAGTCTGAAGGCAGGAAAAGATGCAGTCGCTGATATGCAGACCGATTATTTTTTCACGGTCGGTGTAGGACCGTCAGGGAATTACAAAAAACTTACCGACCTTGCCAATTCAGCAGTCAAAGCCGGAAAACATGCATCTTATGCCGGAACAACGCTGGCGAATCTGAACAAGGCATTCGATGACATTCAGAAACAGATCACAGAACTGGCATGTACAAATGTCACGATTTCCGATCCGCTGAGTGAGAATGTTGAGATGGTGAAGGGAGCAGATGGAAATGTCCTTGCACCACAGGTACAGATCTTTGATGCATCCGGAAACCCGGTTAATGCAGCAGATCTTGGAATCACGGCTTCTTATGATTCTGCATCAAAATCCGTTAAAATGCAATTTCCGGCAGACTATAAACTGCAGGAAGGCTATACCTATGAGGTCATTGCCAAGATCCAGCCGACAGAAACGGCATATGAAAAATACAGAACATCAGGCTACACAGATCAGGCAGATGCAGGAACCGGAACATATGCAGGAGACACCGGATTCTATTCGAACCAAAATGAACATGCAGCACTGATGTACAAGTATGGAGAACAGAACTATACAGAATATTACAAGAAACCAGTCATAAAAGTACATCCGGGCAATTTAAAAATTTCGAAAGCTATTACAGGATTGGAAGATAACCAGGAAGCATTGCAGAAGGTATTACAGAACCTGTCCTTTACCTGTGCGTTGACGAAACCCGACGGAAAAACAGAGACAAAAGAACTGAAGTTGAATACAGACGGACTGGTATGGAATGCAGAAAACAACGCATACGAATATACATTTACCAATCTGACACCGGGAACAACATATAAGGTAAATGAAAATGATGCCGTACCTGATGGATATGATCTGACGGTATCACCGGATACAAAGGAAATATCCGGGCAGATTGCAGGAAGTACAACATCGGAAGCAAAATTCGTCAACCGGTATATCCGGAGTGACCGCGTACTGACGATTGCAAAGAGAGTCGGCGGCAACATGGGAGACCGTACCCATGCCTTTCGGTTCCAGGTGCAGACAAAGCTGAACGGGAAATCCTATACAGGTGGAATCAGTTATGTGAAATATGACGCACAGGGCAATCCAGTCAGTGAGGAAGAATTAAAAAATGCAGTTGCGGTAGAAAATGGAGTCTATACATTCCAGCTGAGGCATATGGAAAAAATCGAGATGACGATGCCATATGGTGTAGAATATATCGTTTCTGAAGAACCGGAAGACTATGATGTGCAGATTACAAAGAAAGTTTCGGAAGAAGAGAAACAGAAACTGGACAATGGTAAAAAAGAACTTTCGGATATTCTATCAGAAAATACAGATCTGACATTTACGAATACGAAAGAAGTACAGCCGGCAACCGGAATCCGGCAGACGTCGGCGCCGTATATGGTCATGACAGGGGCAGCATTCGGAATGCTGGCATTTTTCGGACTGGTATACGGAATTCGCAAATGGGGAGATCCGACAGGAGAATAACATCTGACAAGGAGCATATATGAAAGAAAAAAGAGAGATCATACTGTTCTTTACCCGTTTACTCATGCTGGCAGTGATGCTGGCGGTCCTGTTTGGCGTGATTTTTGGAATGACTTCTGCAAAGAATCAGGATATGTCCCCGAAAATATGTGCCGGAGATCTGCTCTTATATTACAGGCTGGAACGGAAATATTCCGACCGGGATGTTGTGGTATTTCAAAAAGAGGGGACATTGTATACAGGGCGTATTGTGGCGAGAGAGAAAGATAAGGTAGAGATTACAGACAAAAATGAACTGAAGATCAACGGAAGCATTGTGAATGAGCCGGATATTTTTTATAAGACACCGGCCTATGTGGATGGCAAATCCTATCCGGTGAAAGTAAAGAAAGACCAGTATTTCATTCTGTGTGATTTCCGTGAAGGTGCAAAAGACAGCAGATACTTTGGTGCGGTCAATGCAAAGGATATAAAGGGAAGAGTGATTACCGTCCTTCGCAGATCGAACCTGTAAAATCAGTAATATGATTGCAGAACATGGAAAAAGAAAGGAAAAGAAATGATGGAAAAGAGAATGTTAAAAAAGGTATCCACTGTTACGGCTGCCGGAATAATGATGACAGCAATGCTCGGAATGCAGGTGTCAGCGGCAGAAAGTTCAGATAGCGAAGCTGCAGTTAAGAAAAATCCGACGATCACAAAACAGATTACGAAGGAAAGTAATATATATGCACCGAAGACTACATTTAAATTTACCGTTGCTCCAGGAACGGCAGTGCCGGCAAGTGAGAATCAGAAGGCAATATATGCAGGACCGGCAAAAGGGGTAACTTTGGATAAGGATGTCATTGCATCGGTACCGGCGGACAGCGATATTGGAAATGAGAAAATTACAGTAGGAACGACAAAGCTTAATGTTAATGAATCTGTATTTACAACAGGAAAGAATGCAAAACCTGGAATCTTCCGCTATGTAGTAAGTGAGGCTGCAGCGGACAATGACGGAAATAAGTATGAAGGTGTTGCTTATACCACAGAACAGAAGTATTTTGATGTGTATGTAACATCCGATGATGACGGAAATCTGGAAGTCAGCTCTTATCTGTTTGCAGATAAAAATAATTCGAAGTCAAAGGAGGAGGGAGTTTTCACGAATGATTACAGCAGTCATCACGATACGTTGAAAGATCTGACCGTAAAGAAAGAGGTTACCGGTAATCAGGGAAATCGTAATAAAGAATTCGAATTTACATTGAACGTAGCCGGAGCAGCCGGTGAAAAATATTATGTGACATTCTCAGATTCAAGAACTCCGATCATATTGGTATCCGGGCAACCTCAGACAATCACATTAAAAGATGACCAGACAGCAAAAATCTGGGGATTGTCAAAGACAGATAAATATACGGTAACAGAGTCTAGTTATGCAGATGATGGCTATACAACAACCATTGATAATGTAAAGACATCGACGACAGCAGGAACAATCGCAACCGGTGCAGGAACAACCGCAGACAATGGCGACAAGAACATTACTGTTGTAAATGATAAAACAACAAACTCTCCAACCGGAATCTTCCTTCATATTGCTCCATATATCGCACTGATCGGTGCAGCAATTGCATCCAGCCTTCTGTTCTTCAGAAGAAAACGTGTAAAAGATATGGATATTGACTAATCGGTTGGGCGAAAAAAGCAGATAGAAGATATAAGAAAGCATTAGAGAGGAAGTGGCGAAATGAAAAAGGCAGCGATGGCAGCAAGAGTAGGTAATCGGATACTCAGTATCATGGCAGGAATCCTGATCCTTCTGATGCTTTCTTATGGAATGTATTCGTTATGGGATACTTATAAGATCTATGCCAATTCATTTGCAGATGAAGAACTGTTGAAGTTTCGACCGACAGATGACGGAGAGGATAATCCGACGCTGAAAGATCTGAAAAAATTGAATCCGGATGTGAAAGCCTGGATTCAGGTGCCGAAGACCAACATCGATTATCCGGTGGTGCAAGGGCAGGATGATATGGAATATATTAATAAGAATGTATATGGGGAATTCGAACTGTCGGGAGCAATCTTTCTGTCATGCCTGAACAAGGATGATTTCTCCGATCCATATAATCTGGTCTATGGACACAACATGAAAAATGGTGGAATGTTTGCGGATGTGGCAGATTTCACGAATAAAGAATATTTTGAAACGCACCAAAAAGGAAAGCTCTATCTGACAGATGCAACACGGAAAATCCGGTTCTTTGCCTGTATGAAAGTGACTGCAGCGGATGCAAAGATTTACCATCCGGATAGATACCGCAAGGAGAATCTGAAGGATCTGCTTGATTATATTCAGGCGAATGCAGTCCAGTATCGTGATGTAAATGTGGCGGATGAGAATTCGCTGATTGCTTTATCAACGTGCTCGGAGGCAGAGACGAATGGTCGTGTAGTTCTGATCGGGAAATTAGAGAGGGAGGTGGCAGAAAAACAGTGAAGATTCTAAGATATAGAAGTGTAAAGAAAATAGCAGCTGCGGGCGTAATGTTATTTATGTGGATAGGCAGTACAATGGCAGTTCCAGTGTATGCCGGAACACCGAATGTGGAGATCCAGATTCCGGTAAGTGTACAAGGTGCGGCAGGAACAATCGTGCTGGAGCCGGAGAAAGCTGGCATACCAGTGCCGGACCGGACAGAGCTTCAGATCGGAAAAAACGAGAAGCAAAGCTTCGGACCGATACGCTATGAAGAACCGGAAGATTATCACTATAAGATTTATCAGAGGTCCAGTAATGTGACAGATGTTACTTATGATACGGCAGTATATGATGTGACGGTACGGGTGACCAGTACAGAATCCGGAGAAGCGAAAGCAGTAGTCTGGGGGGAAAAAGAAGGAACAGAAGGAAAATCGTACGAGATTATATTTACGAATTCGGTAAAAGAACAGGAGCCGGAGATAACTCCGACGGGAAAAACGGTCATTTACCGGAACTATCCGGTCAAGACAGGAGATGTAGCACCGATTGCAGTTCTTGCAGCAATGTCCGGTATATCGGCCGGAGTTCTGACCGCAGTAGAGAGATGGAAGCGGAAAAAAGAAAATTAGGGAATCGTGGAAAAGAACAGGTCAGGTCAAAGTGCCGGAGCTGTTCTTTTTCGTACGGGATTATAGCTGTCAAAAACCGAAAAAATACGTACAAAGTATACAATTAAAGTATCCTCTTGTGATTTTGAACAAAAGTAGATAAACACTTTTATAACATATGCCAAAATGTCAAAAATCCTATTGACATTTTTCTCAGTAAGGAGTATTTTATAATCAAGCTTTGGATACAAAATCACATATCAAACATCAAATATCAGATAAGAAAAGAAATTTGTATCAGAGTAAATCGAACGAAATAGTTACAAGGAGGTAATGAAGATGAGTCAGATAACAATTACATTACTGTTTCTGGCATTTGCAATCATCATGTTCATGCTTGAAAAGATTCCGCTTGGGGTAACATCGATGATTGTCTGTGTGGGACTGGTAGTCACAGGGGTATTGGACTGGCAGACTGCATTCTCGGGATTCATCGACAGCAATGTAATCTTATTTGTTGCAATGTTCATTGTCGGTGGAGCACTGTTTGAGACGGGAATGGCGAACAAGATCGGAGGAGTGGTTACACATTTTGCCAAGACAGAAAGGCAGCTGATCATTGCGATCATGGTGATTGTCGGAGTGATGAGCGGCTTCCTTTCCAACACAGGAACAGCCGCAATCCTCATTCCGGTAGTTATCGGTATTGCTGCAAAATCAGGATATTCAAGATCAAGACTGTTAATGCCGCTGGTATTTGCAGCAGCCATGGGAGGTAACCTTTCACTGATCGGTGCACCTGGTAACATGATCGCACAGTCATCTATGGAGAAGATCGGATTAAAATTCGGATTCTTCGATTATGCGAAAGTAGGACTTCCGATTTTGATCGTAGGAATCATTTTTTTCGCACTGTTTGGATACAAATTCCTGCCGGATAAAGTGGACACAAGCGGTGAGGGAATCTTTGATGAGACAAAAGATTTCAGCAATGTTCCAAAGTGGAAACAGACCCTTTCACTGATCATCCTGTTATTAACACTTCTGGGAATGATTTTTGAAGATCAGATTGGTATTAAGTTATGTGTCATAGGATGTGTAGGAGCACTTGCACTGATCGTTACAGGCGTTATCAGTGAGAAAGACGCACTCCTTTCCATCGACTTGAAGACGATCTTCTTATTCGGAGGTACGCTTTCCCTTGCGTCTGCACTGGAAGCAACCGGTGCCGGAGAACTGATCGCAGATAAAGTAATCGGAATGCTGGGAGATAACCCTTCACCATACATATTAACATTTGTAATCTTCATGCTCTGCTGTATCATGACAAACTTTATGTCAAACACAGCAATGACAGCACTGATGGCTCCGATCGGAGTATCCATCGCACAGGGCATGGGTGCAGATCCAAGTGCCGTACTGATGGCATGTGTAATCGGAGGCTCCTGTGCATTTGCAACACCAATCGGAATGCCGGCCAACACCATGGTAGTAACGGCAGGAGGATATACGTTCAAGGATTATGCGAAAGCAGGTATTCCTATGATCGTAGTAGCAACTATTGTAAGTATGATCTTGCTTCCAATCTTCTATCCATTCTTCCCATAAACATAAGGAAGTATTTGACCTCTAATCTCCATAAAAATGGAAGATGAAAGCAGACATACATCCTATGACAGTTTGTGATAAAAGTTTTCGCTGTCTTTCATCACAATACTGTTGTGGGAATATAGATAGGAACTAAAAATTTTTAATAGAATTTCAAGGAGGATATGAAAATGTCTAAAGAACAACAGGTAACACAACTTACAGATAATATGGCAAAATTTATTGCTCATATCGCAAAGAAACTGCCAGATGATGTCATTGAAAAATTAACAGAGCTGCGTGAGAAAGAAGACAGCCCGCTTTCAAAGGTAATTTATGACACCATGTTCAAGAACCAGGAACTTGCTGTAAAACTGAACAGACCAAGCTGTCAGGATACAGGTGTATTACAGTTCTGGGTAAAATGTGGAACAAAATTCCCACTTATCGACGAACTGGAAGGACTTCTGAAAGACGCTGTTGTGAAAGCAACATTTGAAGCACCTCTCCGTCACAACAGTGTAGAGACATTTGATGAATACAACACAGGAAAGAACGTAGGAAAAGGAACACCGACTGTATTTTGGGATATCGTTCCAAACTCAGACAAATGTGAGATCTATACATACATGGCAGGGGGCGGATGTACTCTTCCTGGAAAAGCTATGGTTCTGATGCCGGGTGAAGGATACGAAGGAGTTACAAAGTTCGTTATGGACGTTATGACAACATACGGATTGAATGCCTGCCCTCCGCTTCTCGTTGGCGTAGGTGTGGCAACATCTGTTGAGACGGCAGCACTTCTTTCTAAGAAAGCACTGATGCGTCCAATCGGATCACACAATGAGAACGAAAGAGCAGCTAAGATGGAGACTCTTCTCGAAGACGGAATCAATGCAATCGGCCTTGGACCACAGGGTATGGGCGGAAAATATTCTGTAATGGGCGTTAATATCGAGAACACAGCACGTCATCCGTCTACAATCGGTGTAGCTGTTAACGTAGGATGCTGGAGCCACAGAAGAGGACATATTGTATTTGATAAGGACCTGAACTACACAATTACAACACATACGGGGGTAGAATTATAATGGTAGAAGTAAAGAACGGTAAAAAAATCTTAACAACACCTGTTTCAGCAGAAGACTTAAAAGATATCAAGATCGGTGACATCGTATATCTGAACGGAAGCATGACAACATGTCGTGACGTTGCACACCGCCGTCTGGTAGAAGAAGGAAGAGAACTTCCTGTAGATGTAAGAAACAACGCAATCTTTCATGCAGGACCGATCATCCGTCCACTGGAAAATGACAAATTCGAAATGGTATCTGTAGGACCGACAACAAGTATGAGAATGGAAAAATTCGAGTACGAATTTGTAAAAGAGACTGGTGTACGTGTGATCATCGGTAAAGGTGGTATGAAAGAAAATACAGAGCGTGCATGTAAAGAATTCGGAGCAATCCACTGCGTATTCCCTGCAGGTAACGCTGTAGTAGCTGCTACAGAAGTAGAAGAGATCGTAAGAGCTGAGTGGAGAGATCTTGGTATGCCGGAGACACTCTGGAACTGCCGCGTAAAAGAATTCGGACCACTGATCGTTTCTATCGATGCAAACGGAGACAACCTCTTTGAAGAAAGAAAGGTTGAATACAATAAGAAGAAAGATGCTGCTACAGAAGAGATCTGTAAGCATGTAAGTTTTATTAAATAAACTGAGATAATAATAAAAATAAATTCTTGAGAATCCATTTATATACTAATGTAAGTTATGCGATTCCCCCGGGCTTTTCCTCCTAAAGTGCCCGGGGGCTTTTTTGTGCTTTTTGCACCTGTTCAAACGAAATGGCTGTTTTAGAAAAAATTATGTGGTATAATGCTCAAAGTTGAATTGATTTTGTATAAAAACTGGAGGAAGAATCAATGTTATATACAATTCCGGATTATTATCATGAATTTTCCTGTATTGCAGGAGAATGTGAAGATACCTGCTGTGCCGGCTGGCAGATCGTAGCAGATGAGGCGGCACTGAAAAAATACAAAAAAGTAACCGGATCTTTCAGAAAAAGATTAAGACGGTCCATTAACTGGAAAGAGGGAACATTTAAGCAGGACAAGAATAAGCGATGTGCCTTTTTAAATGATGAGAATCTCTGTGATATGTATACTGCGCTCGGAGAGAAAAGCCTGTGCCGGACCTGCAAGATGTATCCGAGACACGTAGAAGAATTCGAAGATGTCCGGGAGATGACGCTGTCTGTATCCTGTCCGGAGGTAGCAAGAATTCTGCTTGGTAAAAAGGAACCGGTGCGTTTTCTGACTTATGAAAGTAACAAGGAAGAAGAATATGATGATTTTGACCCGTTTCTGTATTCAAAACTGGTAGATGCAAGAAAAGTGATGATCGATATTCTTCAGGACAGAGATAAGAAGCTGGATTTGCGTGTTGGTCTGGTACTGGCAATTGCACATGACTTGCAGGTGCGGGTCAAAAGAGAGGATATCTTTTCAATTGATGATGTATTTGAAAAATACCAGACAGAGAAGGCAGTACAGTTTGTAGAAGCAAAATTATCAGAAGATGAGAACTATGCATTTATTAAGAAAATGTTCCGGAATCAGTATCTGATGGAACGCTTACGGGATGACTGGGAACCGCATCTTCTTGAGGCAGAAAGTTTACTTTACGGAGATATTGGTTGCAGCGACAGTGAAGAACAATGTACAAAGTACAAAGAACAGTATACAAAGAATAAGCAGGAATTCCACACATGGCTGAATACACACATGCCGGATTATGAGATCTGGTATGAGCAGCTTCTGGTATATTTCATCAGTACCTATTTCTGCGGTGCAGTCTATGACGGAGAGGCATATGTGAAGGTACAGATGGCCGTAGTCAGTGTACTTTTGATCCATGAACTTCTGATGGCACAGTGGCTGAAGAACGAGAAGATGCTGGAGATGGAAGATGTGGTAGATACGGTATACCGCTATTCCAGAGAGTTGGAGCATTCGGACCCGAATCTGAATCTGATGGAGAAACTGATGCGGAGAAATCTTTTGTCCTGGTTTAAAAAAGATGAATAAGAAGGAATTTTTATGTTATTAAGTATTGCACTGATCCTGCTCTGTGGTATGTGTATGAGCTGGATCTGTAAAAAATTAAAATTGCCGGGACTTTTGGGAATGTTACTAACCGGTATCGTACTCGGACCGTATGTACTGGATTTGTTAGATCCGAATATTCTGAACATCTCATCAGAACTCAGGAAGATGGCCCTGATCATTATCCTGATGCGGGCAGGACTGGGACTTGATGTGTCCGGACTTAAGAAGATTGGACGTCCGGCGGTAATGATGTGCTTTGTACCGGCAAGTTTTGAATTACTTGGGATATTGCTTCTGGCACCCCGCTTAATTGGACTTTCGCTGTTGGAAACGGCAATCTTAGGTTCTGTTCTTGCTGCAGTTTCCCCCGCTGTTGTCGTACCGCGTATGGTGAAATTGATGGAAGAGGGATATGGAACAGAAGAAGGAATCCCACAGTTGATCCTGGCCGGAGCATCCGTGGATGATGTATATGTGATTATGCTGTTTACGACATTTACGGGAATTATGCAGGGAAAAGGCGTATCTGTGGTAAGTTCCCTGAATATCCCGGTATCGATCACGCTGGGAATTGACAAATGGCAGTTCTGTGATATCATATAAAACATATAGGAAAAGAAAGAAAACTATGTTCATATAATAAAGGAACACAAAAATAACATGAAATAAACGGAGGACTGCCATATGACAAGAGAAGAAGCATGGGAATTATTAACCGAATATAATCAGGATGAATTTCATCTCCAGCACGCACAGACGGTAGAGAATACGATGCGTTATTTTGCAAGAGAGCTCGGGTTTGCGGATGAGGAAGATTTCTGGGGAATCGTAGGACTTTTACATGATCTGGATTTTGAAAAATATCCGGAAGAACACTGTATCAAATCGCAGGATATCATGAAAGAACGGGGAA
>OGRQ01003039.1_pt1 | contig 11062 bp, 9 predicted proteins | sample 1553521 | NCBI WGS metagenome assembly OGRQ01 (sample SAMEA2580088, study PRJEB22360) | human gut metagenome | biome: human gut; feature: human-associated habitat; material: faeces | place: Denmark | collected 2008/2010
CCCCCTTTCCTGTCGAAGTGTTGCTTTTTTTGCAACATGATCACTTCTTATTATTCGATTTCTCGATGTTGATACTTTATTAGTTGTAATTGAGCTTTCCACCCTGCTCAGATACAAATGCATCCCACTCAGCATCGCTGTAGTCGTATGTCATGTACTGAACACCACCACGTTCAACACCGTAGTAATACTCATCTGTAGCATACTGAATCTTCATACTCTTTAATGCTGCTGTACAGTCATCGAACATTGGAATCAGGTCATAATTTCCAAGAACTGCATTCTCCAGTCCAACTAATACCTCAAAACGATCTTCGCTGTTGTCATCTGCAGAACCAGCAGAGAACTCTTTTGTGGTACCATCCTCAGCCTTAATGGTAACAGCCTCACCAAGCATAGCCTGAGTCCAATCCCATGCAGTTGCCGTGTAGGTAACACCATCTGTCAATGTGATATCTACATCAGCAGACTTTGTATCCCATGACGGGTCATACTGATACTCGCTTGATGTATAAGCTTCCATTAAGCTGTACGGATCAAGTGCAGCACCTGTCCAGCCTACACCAAACAGAAGATCTACCTGCTGGCTTCTAAGTGCCTCACCAAAGCCATTTCCAAGTGTATCATCTACGCTAAAGGTTAACTTGCCTTCAAGAGAAGTTCCCTTTACTGCCTCAGTGTAGCAGTTTACAAGGAACTCGTTACCCTTGTTGTAGAAGGTGCTCTCACTGTTTGGAAGACCAATCTTGATCTCAATCACGTCATCTTCATCCATCAGACCAGATGCGATTGCCTCATCATATGCCTCGTTGAATTTCTCCTGAGCCATCTCTAAGTTGTAGCCTGTGATGCTGTCTACTGCCTCATCAACAGTTTCATACATCAATCCCTCACCGATATCATCAGAAAGACCCCAGAAGTTTGCTAAAACATTCTTTGCTTCCTCAGTATCACGGTAAGCAATACCCTCTTCCGGATCAGAGATGATGCTGTTTGAGTAAAGACCAAATGCTGCAGAGCTTAATGGGTTAACTGCTGCATTGAAGGCATCACGGTCAAGTGAATAGCAAAGTGCCTCACGGAATGACTTTAAGCTAAGGATTGTCTTGTTGATGTTATCGCCAGCAGCCTTCTGTGCTGCCTCAAGTCCCTCAACACCTGGATTCATTGCCATGAAGAAGGTACTCTCACCAACGGTATAATATGCGTAATCGCTGGAACCGTAGGTCTCGATATCATCCTTTGTCAAGCCATAGGTGTCAAGCTCGCCGCTTAAGAACATCTCAAGTCTTGTTGACGGCTCTTTTACACAGCTAACAACGATACTTGTGGTCTGATACTGACCGTCTACATTGCCAAAGTAGTACTCGTTCTTATCCAGAACGTACTCCTTATCTGCCTGATAAGATGCCAGCTTGTACGGTCCAAAGGAAGCAGTTGTCTCTGCGGAAGTACCGTAGGTATTATTGTAAACACCGTTGCTCTCAGACTCGCAGCTCTTATACAGATCTTCCTTTACTAACCAGGAATCTGTCAGAGAATACTTTAAGTAGAAGCCCTTTAATGGCTTTTCAAGGACTAAAACGAGCTCAGTATCGGACGGAGCAAAGATACCAACTTCATCGATTGACATCTCTGGATACTCGGTACCCTTATATACCATCTCTTCCCACTCTTTGTAAGCATAGTCGCCGCCTTCTGCTGCGTAATCCTCTACAGTTGCATAGCCGTGAAGGTTAGCAACGATGTGCTGAAGTGCCTCAACAACCTCATCAGTTACCGGAACATAGCCGTCATCATTTGCATTTGCAGCTAAAACAGTCTCATACAGATCAACATCATCCTTCATAAATGCAGACTTGTAATCTTCCATTGCATAGTAATCAGAAAGTCCCGTGGTAGAATCCCATGTTGCACAGTCACTTAAGCTGAGTGCTAAATCATGTCCGTCTACCATGTAAACACCATCATCATTCTTCTCGAATGTGGATGGATCTACGTACTCATCCTCACCCATCTCAGAAGAGATAAAAGTCTCAGCATATGCATGCTGTCCTGCATAAAGGAAATTCTTTGCATTCTTTAATACAAGATTTCCAGAGTACAGCATATCTGCGCGGTGATGCTGTGCCTTCGGGTTTAACAGAAGCTCTGCAGACTTTACAAAATCAGAAGCAACGATCGGTGTACCGTCATCCCACTTTAAATCATCACGAATGGTAATCTTCCATGCCAATGCCTCATCACCGTCTAAACCATACTGATCCTTATACTCAGCAGTTACATCCTCTGGATCGCCTGTTGCAACAAGCGGAACCATCTGATAACCATCCTGGGTATCATTGTAATCGAAACTGTAGAAACCTGCTTCCAGATACTGCATAAGCTCAGAGTCTTTATGCGTCTGGTTGTCATGAAGACTCCAGTTTGTTGGGAAATCAGCTAACGCATAGCGATAGGTATAGCTCTCAGACTCCGTTGTGGTTGCGTCTGATGCAAAAACTGCGGTGCTGCCAAGTGTAGTTGCAGCCATAGAAGCAGCCAGCATCAAAGATAATGCTACCTTTCTCATATTCATTCCTCCTATTTTCTTCTCATGTTCCGTTAGATTTTGTTTTCTCAGAACCTGATAAATCAGTATCATATTTATTATATATGACTGGAAAAAGACTGTCAAGGTTAGGGCTGATTTTCTTTCGCTTTCTCATTGCCAGTAGTGACACATTTTGAGCCACCGTACCTGTCCCCATGGCTTACTTGCAGTTCTTATCAAGGAAATCAAGCACTGTCTTTACAAACAGTGGATCCATATCATTTGCCTGCTTTTTATCAAGGCGGGCAAACCATTTTGAAAGCACCTTTTCTGGAACACGGTTATAATACAAATCGTGAAGCATCTTTAATTCTTCCTTCTTGGCTAGATAATAAGCTGTTCCGCCTTTTGTGAAGAAAATTCCCATGTGATTGCTCTTTCCCGGACGTGTCTCGGTATAGTACTCAACATTTGGATTTGTAATATGGCTTCGCTGCGCGATAATAGAAGATCCCTCATAGCTAATCACTTCATCCTCTTTGCCATGCATAACAAGAACTGGCACGTCACAGCTATTGATGCCATCAATTGCAGACAAATTATAATTCTTACCAAAAACAATACGCTGATAAAGCGCAGCAAACGGAAGCAATAAATCTACCAACAATGTTGGAATGATGCGTCCTGCCGCCTCTTTTGTAATTGCCATTGGACTAGAAAATCCTGAAATTGTAATAACACCTGCAATATTGTGCTTAAAATTCAGCACTGCCGCAGCTGTATAACCGCCCCAGCTATGACCATATAAAAATACTGGAAGATTCTTTAGTGATGCAGACGCCTCAATATAACCCAAAACTGCATTCAAATCCTTCACAGCCTGATAGAAGCCCACAGATGAAGCTCCCTCACTTTCATACACGCCCGTATAATCAAATGTAAAAACCTGATAACCATCATCCAGCATATATTTAACCATGCTTAAGTTATCTTCTCCGCCGCCTGCAATTCCATGGCACACAACAACGAGACCTTTGGCAGATGCTTCTCCATATAAATATCCTGTCAGATGAGTGGAACCAGAGACGATTGTGATTTTTTTTCTCACCATTCCGCTCATATCCTTATAGCGCAGACTGATTGCGTCATCCTCCTTCTCCTGTCTGGCGAATACCTTGTGGAAAATACCTCTCACGGTCAAAATACTGGCTGCACTTACCGCTGCCACTCCTGCAATGACTGCTTTTTCTTTTTTTGATTTTGCCATAGAATCCCATCCTTTCTCTGATATCTTTGTTCTACAATCATACCCTTATTTACGAAAAAAAGCAAGGCATGTGCCCTGCTTTTTGTGGCTTCTTAAAAGAGTGGGATCACAATCCCGGCGATCACAAGGATCATTCCAGAAATCAAAAACGCTGCCATCTGACATGCTGCCTTTTCAGATTCATCCAACTCCTCATACGGCACAATTTCCTCATCGAGGTAGTCTGCAATATCGCCGCCCATGCTTTGCTTTGTTTTTTTCTTTTTATTTTTCACACCAAACTTTTTTTTCGCTGTATCAATAGGTGTTAATCCATCCAGATGCAGATAAGAAAACCATGCACCAGCCATTAAAATAATTCCAACTGCACCCAGTCCAAAGCCAAGCCTTGAAACTCCAATCCGCTCTAAGTTCACGTATTTATCCCATAGCAAGACGATCACCAGACCGATTAGGGTTCTGGTGATCGTTTTTGTCACAATGGGGCGAATCATATAGCGGTGATACTGTTTTTTCAACCATCTCATGCTCTTCTCACGCCTCTTCTTTATGCTTTCTCTGCTGCATTGATTGCTTCAATCTCAGCACGATATTTCTCAAGCTCCGGCTCATTACCATATACAAAATGACCTTCAGTAATCTCTACCCACTGCGGCTTAGAAATCGTATAATCATGAAGTGTTGGATCGTAAATCAAAAGCTTTTTCTTCTTCTCGATTTCTGGATCCGGAATCGGAACTGCTGAAAGCAGTGCCTTTGTATAAGGATGCAGTGGATGATGGAATAATTCCTCTGCCTCTGCCAGCTCCACAATACGACCTTTATAGATAACAGCAATACGGTCTGAAATAAAACGTACTACAGAAAGGTCATGTGCAATAAACAGATATGTCAGTCCTCTTGATGCCTTTAACTGGTTTAACAGGTTCAATACCTGTGCACGAATAGAAACATCAAGCGCTGAAATCGGCTCATCAGCTACAACAAACTCTGGCTCCATAATCAAAGCTCTTGCGATACCGATACGCTGTCTTTGTCCACCAGAGAACTCGTGTGGGAAACGAGATGCAAACTCCGGAAGAAGACCAACCTCTCGAAGTGCCTTCTGTACCTTCGCCTCGCGATCTGCCTCATCCTTATACATATGGAAGTTTAACAGACCCTCAGAAACAATGTAATCAACCTTTGCACGCTCATTTAAGGATGCCATAGGATCCTGGAAAATCATCTGGCAGCTCTTAATAACCTCGCGGTCAAGCTCCTTTGAAATCTTTCCATTGATCTTCTTGCCCTTAAAGTAGATCTCTCCGGCCGAAGTAGGATTGATACGGGTAATAGCGCGGCCGATGGTAGTCTTTCCGGAACCGGACTCTCCTACCAGGGAGAATGTCTCTCCCTTATAAATATCAAAATTCACATGGTCAACTGCTACAAACTTTTTTCGTCCTTTTCCGAAACTAATCTGCAGGTCTTTGACCTCAATCAGCTTTTCTCTCTCAGCCATACTCATACCTCTTTTACTTATGCGCTCTCATTTTCTGTCTGAGCTGCTGCACAGACTTCGGCGGTTCTATCTTCGGTGCACGCGGGTCCAGATACCAAGTCTTTGCCTTGTGCGTCTCTGAAACTTCAAAATATGGAGGCTCTTCCTCAAAATCAATAGCCAGTGCCTGTCTGTTTCTCGGTGCAAATGCATCACCCTTAATCTTGTTAAACAGATTCGGCGGTGTACCGTCGATCGTTGGCAGTGCCTCACCCTTCACGCCAAGCTGCGGAAGTGCAGAAAGAAGTGCCCAAGTATAAGGATGTCTTGCATCGTAGAAAATCTCATCTACCTTGCCTACCTCCACGATCTGTCCTGCATACATAACTGCAACACGGTCAGCCACGTTTGCCACAACACCCAGATCGTGTGTGATATAAATAACAGACATATGATACTCTGCCTGCAGATTTCTGATCAGCTCCAAAATCTGAGCCTGAATCGTTACGTCCAGTGCGGTGGTAGGCTCATCGCAGATTAAAATCTGCGGCCGGCATGCAACCGCAATAGCAATAACAACACGCTGTCTCATACCGCCTGAAAACTCATGCGGATACTGGTTATAGCGCATTTCAGGATATGGAATGCCTACCTTCTCAAGAATCTGAAGAGTTGCCTTCTTTGCAACTGCTCCCTTAAGACCCTGATGAAGCTCGATACACTCCTGAATCTGCTTTCCAACCTTTTTCAATGGATTTAAGGAAGTCATAGGATCCTGCATAACCATCGCGATTTTCTTACCACGAATAGTCATCCACTCCTTTTCCTTCTTAAACTTTGCCAGATCCTTGCCATCGTACATAATGCTTCCGCCGGTAATACTGCCGTTTCCATCAAGCATACCAACAAAAGTCTTTGTAAATACACTTTTTCCTGAACCTGACTCTCCTACGATTGCAAGTGTCTCTCCATCATACAGATCAAGAGAACACTTACGGATCGCATTTAATTTGTTTCCGCGAAGGCTAAACGTAATTTCAACGTCTTTGGCGGATAATATTGGTTTCTTTTCCATTGTTCTCCCCCCTTAAACGTGATTTCTCGGATCAGCCGCATCGGAAAATGCGTTACCAACCAGATAGAATGTGATAGTAACAACAGATACAATAACTGCCGGGAATACCAGCAAATATGGATAATTCAGGAAATAGCTTCTTGCATTACGAAGAAGGATTCCAAGTGTAGGTGTATTAATATCAAGACCAAGACCAAGATAGGAAAGCGTAGTCTCCATACTGATTGTTCTCGGAATTGAAAGTGCCACTCTTAAGATAATAACACTAATCAGGTACGGTAAAATGTTCTTAAGAAGAATACGGTAAGTCGGAGTACCTAAACATCTTGATGCTAAGTTATACTCGCGGTCACGATACATCATAACAAGGTTACGGATGTTTCTTGCCATTCCAAGCCAGCCAAATGCAATCAAAGAAACTGCCATGATGGTAAAGCTCTTACCGACCATTAATGCAATCAGTGTCATGTAAATGATCTGCGGAATATTATCAATTACATTGTACAGCTCTGTAAAGAAGCGGTCTAACTGACGAACATATCCCCAAAGAAGACCAATAGTAACACCAAGCACACACTCACCGATTGCAACGATACAGGCAAGCTTAATGGATGTCTGTGTCGCATACCATACCTGGCTCCAGTAGTCACGTCCTAAGTTATCAGTACCAAACCAGAACTCTGAGTTTGGAAGGATAAAACCCTTTGAACTATCTGTGACAAGATTACGATAATCGTATTTTCCGATTACAAGTGCAACGAAGGAAAATACAACAAGTGCAACAAACACGATTAAAAGCGCAACTGCACTCTTTTTCTTTAAGAAATTGTGAAATACAGATTTCCAATAAGAATAATTGGAATATCCGATCATCTCGGCCTTTTCAGGGGAGTACTCGACAACCTTAAAGCGTGCGTCATCATTTGAATTGACTGCCATTATCTTGTACCTCCCTTTCCGGTCAATGTAATACGTGGGTCAATGATCATCATCAAAACATCACCCAAAAATACGCCGATGATACCAAGTGCAGCGTATAAAATAACAAGCGTCTGAACAACATTTGTGTCATAACGGTTGATTGCGTCAGTAAGAAGAGAACCCATACCTGGAACAGAGAAGAAACGCTCTACCAGAAGAGAACCACCGACTGTAAGCAAAATAGAATAAGGAATATACTGTGCAAGCGGAACGAATGCATTTCTAAGCACATGAGTAACCATGATGCGCTTTGATGAAAGACCCTTCACACGCGCCAGCTTAATATAATCCTTATTTAACTCATCTACCATGTAACGTCTTGTCCACAGTGCATAGCCTGCAATTGATGAAAGAGAAAGACATGCAACCGGCAGGATCATAGACGGTCCTGGATTTCTCGTTGAATACATTGAAGGAAGCTCTAACACATGGGAACCAAATACAAGAACAAGTGAATAAGCAACAAGCGGCGGAACTGCATTTACCAATATCGTGTAAATTGTTCCAATGCCGTCGATGATACCGTCCTTAAAACGTGCCTGAAGCACACCCATAACAACACCAATTACCAGAGAGATTGCAAAGGAGATCAGTCCTAACTGCATCGACATTGCAAACTTTCCGCCAATTACCTTTACAACAGAGACACCGCTTTGAATTCGTCGAGACGTACCAAAGTCAAGTCTCAACAACTGCCCATAATAGCGTGTCAGCTGTGTAAAGGTACTATCTAATAAACCTGCTGCTTTAAGCTGATCGTGCTTTTGCTGATCGGTCAGCTTCATTAGCTGGTCCTCGGTAAAGAAATAATCCGTAGGCAGCATTCTAAGCAGCAGGAATACGATAGTCACCACAATGAGGATTGTTACAAGAGACTGTAACAATCTCTTTACGGTGTATTTTGCCATATATTATTCAGCCATACCTGCATCCCAGGTTTCCTGGAATCCAGCGTAGTCTTCTGCAGTATAGGCGTCTGTAGAAGTCTCCCAATTCTTATACTTCAAATTCTGAATACCAAACATAGCGTTCTGCTTGGTGTAATCATTTATATGAGTCAGCTCCCAACCGATATCAAAGTTTGACGGAATGGTCAGTGCATGCTCAAGCAAGAATGCCTCTGCATCTGCATAAGCCTCATATCTTGAATCCAGATCATCTGTAATGGCATTAGCCTTATTTACTAACTCAGTAAACTCATCATACAGTGCTTTCAGATCCTCACTCTCGTTATCTACTGCATGACCATAAGCTACCATGTAATATGCGTTATCGCCGTCATTTGTTTCCTGTCCTAAATAGTTCTGCGGATCACCATAGTCAGCGCCCCATCCGTTGATAACGAAGGACTGACGTCTTGGATCACGAACTTCCTTAGAAAGACTGGATACGTAAGAATCAATATCAAGAACGATGAAGTCATCACCAAAGGAATCGGAGAATGCCTGCTTTAATACATTTGCACTGTCAAGAGCAGTCTGATTTCCACCAGCTATGAAATATCTTGCATGTACTGGGAAGGTAACGCCTGCTGCTGTTAACTCCTCCATTGCCTGTGCCTTGTACTCTTCAAACTTCTCAGAATCAAGACGAGTCATTGTCTCACCATCATATGCCGGAAGACCTAACTTTTCCTGAACAAGACTGGTGTACTCGGTACCATCAGACAGGTAAACAAGACCCTGCATTGTGTATGCATTGTTGTAGCACTTGTATGGATTAATTGCATTTGTTCTCTTGTAGTAGCTTCCAAGATCAAGACCATAGTACCAGCACTTACGGAATGCTTCGTTTGCAATAGCGGTATTCCAATTTGTATCCTCGGACTGATCGTCGTTATGCTTATCATAGTTAAAGTGGAACTGATAAGAGAACTTTGTTGGACGCTTCTCAACTAACTGATCATGAAGCGGATCAGACTCATTGTTGTAGATAGTGGTCAGGTTAGACTCTGACAGATCTACATGATCAAGCTCACCAGTAGTATACAGCTGATATGCAGTATCAACAGACTCTACCATCTTAATTGTAACAGAATCAAACAGCTTTGCCTCGGTATCCCAGTACAGTGGGTTCTTTGTCAAAGTCTTTGTATTCTGCTGGATGTACTCAGTACAGGTATAAGCACCATTGTACCAGATATTCTCAGGTGTTGCAGCCTTAAAGCCATCTACACCAATCTCATCAAGCATACCCTGTGAAATCGGATACAGACAGTTATAGGCAGCTACAGTATCAAAGTATGGCTTCTCGCTTAAACAGGTATACTGTAAGGTATAATCATCGACTGCCTTAATACCAACAGTATCGGCAAACTCTGGACTCTCAGCAGTCAGTGCAAGTGCTGCATCTGCATCCATCTCATTTGTCATGTTGTAGTAGTCCTCTGCACCAACGATCATCTCCATCGGCATAGAAGTATTTGCTGCATCATTCTTATGGAAGTTTAATACCCACTCCAGTGAAGTTAAGAAATCCTGTGCGGTAACTTCACCCTTCTCATTTCCGTTCTGATCAACCCACTTTACACCTTTTCTTAAATGGAACGTCCAGGTAAGACCATTATCCTCAGTCTCCCAACTCTCTGCGATTGCCGGTGTCAGCTTGCCATACTCATCTGCCTCTACAAGACCATCATACAGATTAGTAAGTACATTCGTATCGCTCATCAGCTGAGACTGTAAAATGTTCCAAGTTTCAATCTCTCTTGACTGAAGCTCATAATCATACAGATCCTTAATCTCGTCTGCCATTGCTGGTACTGCGGATACTGCTGCCATTGCGACTGCTGTAAGGACAGCTACTGCCTTTCTTGTCTTTCTCATGTGTCATCCTCCTTTTTGATGATATGACTTAGTCTCTTCTTAATTGTCATTTCCCCGTAGATGTCATAATACCTATACGAAGAGCGCCTGCCCTGCAGAAATCAAATTATAAGACGATTTTCATGTGTGTCACTTTAAAGCAATGGAGCATTTTTGCAGAATGTGTCCTCCCTACGAACGACATAAAAAATACTGCCTGTTGCTTACTTGTGTCAGCAAAGAATGATTTGAAAAAAAGATGGTACACTTTTCCATGATCCTAATTGTGCCCATCTACTCTCGTCTAGTCATGTCCTGCTTGAAGCATACCGTTACTATAAACCAAATCAATGCTTCTGTCAATCATTTATCTTGATTTTTTATAAGAAAGACTTACCTTTTTTCACAAAAAATGCCTTTTTTGTTTATTTTATGAGGTTACCCCCATAAAAAAAAGCATTTTTTCTTAAAAAACTTTCGTTTCTTCTGTTTACAATCCAAAAGTTATCTGTTATGATGAATCAATGTTAATAAATATTCTGTTACTGTTATTACACAGCAAAGTGAGGGGTTTGTTATGGATCATATTGATCGCTGCATCGTTGATATTCTGCAGCATAATGCACGTTTACCGGTTAAAGAGATTGCCAGCCGTGTCTCTTTGTCATCACCGGCCGTATGCGCCCGCATCGAGCGTCTTGAAAAATCTGGTGTCTTAGCTGGCTACCAGGCTATGATAAATGTAACTGCTATCGGCTATCTTGTAAAAGCATTCATAAACCTTGAGGTAGAACCAGATCAAAAACCAGCCTTCTATCCTTACATCGAATCTTGCACTAACGTAGTTGAATGTAGCTGCGTCACCGGCGATTACTCCATGCTCATCGAAGTAGCCTTCCGCTCCACCATGGAACTGGAC
>OGRQ01003041.1_pt1 | contig 11058 bp, 8 predicted proteins | sample 1553521 | NCBI WGS metagenome assembly OGRQ01 (sample SAMEA2580088, study PRJEB22360) | human gut metagenome | biome: human gut; feature: human-associated habitat; material: faeces | place: Denmark | collected 2008/2010
GATTTGTCGGCGGCGTAATTCTCGCGCCCGCCATGCCAGTCGAGGTGATCGTCGGCGATATTGGTGATCGCCGCGCAGTCAAGTGCCAGCGAATCGGTGAAGTGCAATTGGAAGGAGCTCAGTTCCACGCACAGTACGTCGTGCTGAGGATTGGTGGCGCAACGAGACAGGCTCATGCTCATGTCTCCGGAGGCGATATTGCCGGCGGTCGGCGCGTCGAGTCCGCAGGCGGTGAGCATTTCCGAGGTCATCTCGGTGGTGGAGGTTTTGCCGTTGGTGCCGGTGATGCCGATCCATGGAGCCGGAGTACCGGTGCGCTCGTTATTCACACGCAGCTGCCATGCGAATTCCACCTCGCTCATCACGGGGATGCCACGGCGTTGGGCTTCCAGCACGAACGGGGTGCGGGGGTTGAACACCGGGGACGACATGACGTAGTCCACATGGTCCCAGTCCACGTCATCAAAGGAGTGGAGATCGGCCTCGGGCTTCCTCTCGTCGACGCCAATCACGTGGGCACCGCGTTCCCTCAATACCTCCGCCAACGAGGTGCCGGACACCCCCAGTCCGGCGATCACCACTGTCTTATCCGCTACTTGCATTGTTCCTCCTGATATAGGAATTCCGTGGGTGAGCATAATCCACCCAGATTTCCGCTAGCTGAACAGCAGGCCGGAGCGGGTGACCCAGTCGCCGTAGAAAATCGTCAGGGCGAGCAGCACGAAGATGAGTTCGATCATCCAGAACCGCACCACCACCTTGGTTTCGGTCCAACCCTTCAGTTCGAAATGATGGTGAATCGGCGCCATTTTGAATACACGTTTGTGGGTCATCTTGAAGTACCCGACCTGGATGACGTCGCTCATGGCTTCCATGACGTACAGTCCGCCCAGAACCACCGCCAGGAATTCGGTGTGCGTGGCGATGGACAGGGCTGCGAACAGACCGCCCAAGGCCAGGGAACCGGTATCACCCATGAAAATCGATGCGGGGTTCGAGTTGTACCACAGGAAGCCGAAGCAGGCGACGGCCGCGCATACGGCGATGACGGTCAGATCGAGAGGATCGGACACGGCATAGGAATATCCGCCATGGCTGCCGCCCTTGATGTGGTAGCTTTCCCAGAATGCGATGACGCCAAAACCAGTGAAGGCGATCATCGACGAACCTGCCGCCAGACCGTCAAGTCCATCCGTCAGATTCACTGCGTTGGTCCATGCGGTCATCAGGAAGTTCACCCAGATGACGAACAGGATGATGGCTACGGCACGGCCGGCGAAGTCGAAGTTGAAGAACGGCTGTTCGATGAAGCTGATGCCTGCCTGCGCACTGGGGAATCCCGATTTGGTGGGAATCAGCAGCGCAAGTACCGCGTAGATGGTGGCGAAGATGAACTGGCCAATGAACTTGCCGCCCACCGATAGGCCTTCGTTCTGCTTCTTACGCACCTTGGCGAAGTCGTCGATAAAGCCCAGCAGACCCATCGACAGCATGGCGAACAGTACGAGCGCCGCGGACCAGGAGGGCACGTCGCCCGAACGCAGGTATCGGTACAGTGCGGAGGATGCCCAACCGAGCAGAATCGCGAAGTTGATGACCACGCCGCCCAACGTGGGGGTGCCGCGCTTGACCAGATGCGACTGCGGCCCATCCTGGCGGATGTACTGGCCATAGTGCAGCTTGTGGACCAGCCGAATCAGCAGCGGGGTGCCGACTAAGGTGACGATGAGCGACACCAGCATTCCAATGATCAGAGCAATCACGTGCAGCTTCTCTTTCTTGTCGGTTTCTTGGGGTGGTTATCAGGTCAGTTCTTTGCCCAGCGTTCAGCCAAAGCGCTCAGGCCTGACGCGTGCGATCCCTTGAGCAGTACCACAGCGTCGGGATGGTTGCGAGCCAAGTCGATGACCAGCTGTTCGGCCGCATCGATGTCGTGTACGCAATCCACCGACGCGGATTGGCTCTGACGGGCACCGTCCGCCAGAGCCTGTGCCAGTGCATCGAGATGTTGGTCTTGGGCGGAACCGACCGCGATGATCGCGTCGATGCCCAATTCGTCCGCATACGTGCCGATCGAGGTGTGCAATGCCGTTTCATCGGCGCCGAGTTCCAGCATGGCACCCAGCAGCGCCACGCGGAACGGCTCCTTGCCGTCATTTGAGTTCCAGGCCTTCAACCCGTTCAGGCCGGCTTTCATGGAGTCGGGATTGGCGTTGAAGGAATCATCGATCAGCGTGAAGGAAGTCCCCTCGCGATTCACCGTGGACAATGCCATGCGATGAGGGCTGATGGTGTGCTGCGAGGCCAGAATCCGTGCCACCGTTTCGGGTGCCATACCGTAACGCATCGCCACGGTTGCGGTGGCCAACGCGTTCATCACATTGTGACGTCCAGGAATGCCCAGATGCACCGGCGTATGGTTGCCGTCCGCATCGACCAACGTGAATTCAGCATGATCGGACCGGTCGGCAGTGACATCAATGGCCCGCACCTCGGGCTCCTGCGACGATCCCAAGCCGAACCACAGCACGTCGCCGTTGGCCAGGCCGGCCATGGGAACCACGTGTTCGTCATCGGCGTTCAGTACCGCGGTGCCTCCGGGAAGCAATCCCTGCACGATTTCGCTTTTCGCCTGTGCGATGCGTTCGCGGGAGCCGAATTCTCCAAGGTGAGCGACGCCGACCTTCAATACGATTGCCGTGTTCGGCGGTGCGATACGGGTCAGTCGCGCGATTTCGCCGATATGGCTGGCACCCATCTCAGCCACGAAGAACCGGGTGTGCTCATCGACCCGCAACGCAGTGAGCGGCAGGCCGATCTCATTGTTGAACGATCCCACCGGAGCCACAGTCGGACCTACGGTGGCAAGCAGGGAGGAGAGCAGATCCTTGGTGGTGGTTTTGCCGACGGAACCGGTGATGCCGATGACGGTGAACGGCGATTCCAGCGCGCGCCGACGCTCGATATTATGCTTGGCGAGCGCTCCCAACGCCTTGACGGTGTTTTCTACGACGATCTGCGGCACCTGCGCGCCCGCGATTTCGTGGTCGACCAGTGCGGCCACAGCCCCCTGCGCGCCGACCTTCGGCACGAAATCATGACCGTCGACGCGTTCGCCGGCAATCGCCACGAAAACGGATCCCGGCACGATCTGGCGCGAATCCGTGAAGGCGCTGATGGCCACCGGTTCGTCGGTCGGCACGGTCGTCGGCATCAACCGTCCATCAACCGCCTGCGCGATCTCCGTCAGGCTCATCGGCATCATGGTCGGGCTGCTCACTGTCGTTACTCCTCTAATGGTTGGGTTTGTGTTTGATGTGGAGAATGTTTCGTTCCACGTTTAGTTCAGGTCACGCGAGACGCGTAACGCGCTTTTGATGTTGGCTTTCCTCACGCCGGCGGCCAGCACCATGGCGATGGACAGGGACAGCGAACGGCTGTCCGTCTGGCCGTATGCCGTCGCGGCCTGCGCCGCAAGCAGGTCGGATTCCTGGGTTCGTCCCGCGATGCGGGTCTGTTTGCCGACCGCGCATCCGAATTTTGCGACGAGTTTCGCAACCTCGGCATCGCTCAAACCATTGTCATCGCAGGCAAGCACATCGACGCTGACCGATTGCAACGCGTCCTCACGCAGGGTCTCTTCATCCAACGCGAGGATCACAGCGGCTGCGCCGTCTTCGGCGCACACCGCCATGGTACGTTGCACATCGATGGCCGACAGAGGATATTCCAGATTGAGGAAGCGTTCCAATGACTGTGAATCGGACGAGCTGATCACGCCGACGGGGTTGCCCAGCATGTGCAGGAAATCCGCGAGGTTCCTCACTTCGGATTCCACGATCTCCCTGTTCTTCCCCGTGATGGCGAATACGGCCAATGCGTCGGACGGATTGCCGGCCATGTCGCTCACCAGTTTGCCGAGCTGTCCCATGGTGGGTTCGGCGTAGATGAGCGGAATCTGGATGTCGTCGGTTTGACCGCGCAGCGCATGGGGCACAATCGCGCCATATGCTCCCTGCTCCTGAGCCTGCGACAACTGGTGCACGTCCACATCGGCGGACGGGACGAACAGTGCGCCGGGACGCACCGATTCGACATCATCCGCAATGGAAGTGATCGTCACTTCAGCCGCCGACGTCGGATCAAGATCGAAACCGTATCGGCTGGCAAGCAGCCCTAAAGTCATTCGTCTGTTCATGGATTCGCTGACCGCGCTCACCTTTCCGCCCCTCCGTGTCTGAATACGTATTCGCTCACCAATTCACCGGAATAGCATCCGTGCGAGGTGAAGACGCCGGCACTTCATACTTCTGCATAAGGAATTCACCAATCTCCGCGGTGACAGGACCCGCCGTCAAACCGCCGAAGCTGCCTTGGGGGTCTTTGAGCACCACGGTGATGACGAAGCGTGGATTATCCGCGGGAATGATCGTCGAGTAATCGCTGATGATCGAGGTCAGTTGGCCGTTCGCTCCGGCGACTTCTGCTGTGCCTGATTTCGCCGCCATACGATAGCCGTCGACCTTCACGAAAGTGTTGTAGTGTTCAGCGGACGATTCCATGGCGTTGAGCATCTGGCTCGCCACGGATTCGTCGATGACTCGTGTCGCCTCGCCCTTGGACTGCTGCTCTTCGACATGCCCCGCGGTGTCGGTGATGGACTTGATGATGCGTTGCGGCTTTTTGACGCCCTTGTTGGCTATCACCGAAACCGCGTTGGTCAGCTGCATGACGTTCACCGTGTACCCTTGACCGAACAGCACGGTGTTGCGGGTTCGCCTGTCCCAGCTATCCGAGGGGTGCAGCACGCCTTCGGATTCGCCTGGCAGGTTCAGTCCTGTGGCCTGTCCGATACCGAATTTGCTGATGAAGTTGTACCGCTGCTCGTTGGTCATCTTGTCTCCGGCAATGACCATGCCAACGTTCGACGACTGTTCGAGGATGCCGGCGAGCGTCCAATGTTCGTTGCCATGGTCCACCGCGTCCTTATAGGTCTGTCCTTCCACGGTCACCGTGTTCGGTACCGTGAATTTGTCATCGACCTTGTGCAATCCCAGTTGCAGCATGCCCGACATGGCCAGCACCTTGCCGATGGAGCCAGGTTCGAAGGTCTCGCTCACCGCCCGGGAGGCGCCCATCTTCGCCTGGTCGCTTCCGGCCTCGGTCGTATCGCTGTCCGCCAAAGCGAGGATGTCGCCCGACTGCACGTCCTGGACCATGGCGATGCCCCAAGCGGAATGGTATTTGTTTTCGCTGTCGCTCAGCACTTTCTCGGTGTACCACTGCACATCCCGATCGATGGTGAGGGTGACGTCGGATCCGTTGACCGCGTCTTTGGATTCGGTCATGGTTCCGGGGATTTCGACGCCGCTGTTGCCCTGTTGGTACACCTGGTAGCCGTCACGGCCCGTCAATGTCTTTTTTTCCATCTGCTCGATGCCGGCCACGCCCTTGCCGTCGGCGTCGACACCACCCAATAGCGAACCCATCAAAGTGCCGTTGGAGTACAGACGTTCGTTGCTTAGTTCCGCGTAGACGATGCCGCCGAGGTTCAGCTTGGAGATTTTACGCTTGACCGCAGGCGTCACGTCCTTCTTCAATACCACGTATTGCCCGCTGATCGACAGTTTGGCGCCCAGTTCCGTGGCGTCCATGCCCAATACGGGGGCCAGCAGACGAGCCACGGCTGCGGCTCCCGTCACGCCGACCGGCTTGCCGTTGATCTGGTGGCAGTTGCTGCCGGTCTGTTTGGTGCAGGTGGTCGGTATGAACGCCTGCGCCTGTTCGGGGTTGCCGATGATGGTGTAGCGTTCGACACTTTGCGCGAGAATCGCGCCATTGGTATCCATGATCTTGCCGCGTCGAGCCTTCAACGTCACGGTGGTGGTGCGGCTTTGCGCCGCGGCCTGCGCCATCCCTTTGCCGTTGACCAGTTGAATATTGGCAAGTTGGATAAGGCAGGTGGTGCCCATCAGCGCCAGAACGACGCCGATGGCCATGGTTTTCGTCAACAGGTTCTTGTGGAAGAACGTGTAGATCCTGCGGATAGGGTTCACCGGGTCTTGTCTCCACTTGCGTTTGCCTGATAGCCGTTCAGATCGATGGTCAATGCGCCTTTCTGCGGGACCATGCCCATCTCTTCGGCCTTGCTCGGCAATGAGGCGTCAAGTTCGTCGAGCTTGGCCTGATCGTCCTCGACGTCCTGGGTCAGCTGGGTGATATGCGTTTCGATTTGGCTCGCCTCGAAGGAATTCTGCACCATTTGGGTACGCAGCATCAGTGAGCCCAGCAGGCATACACCAAGGAACACCGCGGCGATGACCAGGTGCAGCAGCGGCGTGCTGCGGGTCCGCGTCCATGTGATGAGTTGTTCGAAGCCGTGACGGATGCCGTTGCCTTCGACTCTGGTCCCTTTGATGACGTGCAGTTCGGGACGCGTGGTGCCGATGGTCTCGGTCTGGCTTTTGCGGCCGGCCGGAGCCGCATTCGAAGCGATCGTTCTTGGTGCCGCCACTTCAGTCCCTTCTTCCTTGTCTGGTCATGCTTGCGTAATCCGCGCCTTGGTCGAACCGTTTGCGCCATCGTGCGGGAATCGGTCTGGTCAATTCCACCGCGCGCAATCTGACGGACGCCGATCGTGGATTGTTGGCGATTTCCTCCGCGTCCGCCTTGATGGCGCCGCGGGTCAGTTCCTTGAAGAACGGCATCATGTCGGGCGGCACCACGGGCATATCCGCCGGAGCGTCGACCTTAAGCCCTTGGTTCATGAAGGCTTTGACGGTTTTGTCTTCCAACGAGTGGTACGACTCCACCACCAGACGTCCTCCCACTGCAAGGTGGTTGGCGATTTGCGGCAGCGTGCCGGCAAGCTTGTCCAGTTCGCCGTTGACTTCGATGCGCAGCGCCTGGAAGACGCGTTTCGCGGGGTTGCCGGCGGGACGGTGGGCCTGCGGCACGACCTCGTCCACCAAACGATTGAGCTGGCCCGACGTGGTCAGCGGCTCGGTTTCACGCCGGCGTACGATTTCCCGTGCGATCTGCTTGGAGAACCGCTCCTCGCCGTATGTGCGGAAGATACGCACCAAATCGGCGAACGAATATTCGGCGAGCACCTGCTCTGCGGTCAGGGGCTGCGTCACGTCCATACGCATGTCGAGCGGCGCGTCATGGGAATAGGAGAAGCCACGTTCCGTCTCATCGATCTGCAGGCTGGACAATCCGAGGTCCATGAACACCGCGTTGACCTTGTCGACGCCTTGGTCGGAAAGCACTTGGGAGAAGTCGTCGAATGCCGCGTGCACGGGCGTGAAACGGTCGGCAAGGCCATCCATTTCCATGCGTTTCGTGGCGAGCGCGAGCGCCTCGGTGTCCCGGTCGATGCCGATCAGGCGGGCGTTGGGGCTTGCTTTGAGGAACGCTGTGGAATGCCCGGCGAGGCCGAGGGTGCAATCCACCGCGATCGAGCCGGGCTTCGCCAATGCCGGTGCCACCAAGTCCACGCAATCGCGGAGCAGCACCGGCTGATGAATCGTCGTCACGTCTGTCATTAGAACTCCATCGCCGGCAATACGTCATCGGCAATGTCGGAATATCCTTGTTCCTTGTCGGCCAAGTAATCCTCCCATGCCTGTCTGTTCCAAATCTCGGCCCGGGTTCCCACGCCGATCACCACAATGTCGCTGTCCAGATTCGCGTAATCGCGGAGCATCTGCGGCACAAGCACGCGTCCTTGCTTGTCTGGCTCCTGGTCGACCGCGCCGGAAAGGAACACACGCAGGTAGTCGCGTGCCGCCTTGTTTCCCATGGACGTGCGTTGGATCTGCACCGCGATCCGTCTGAATTCCGATTGCGGCAGCAGGTAGACGCATCGTTCCTGGCCTCTTGCCATCACCATGCCGGAGCCCAGTTGGCTGCGGAACTTCGCAGGCAATGCCATACGTCCTTTGGCGTCGATTTTCGGAGTGTAGGTGCCCAGCAGCAATGGCGGCAAGTCCGCCATCATGCCGCCGGATTGAGCCGGGTCATCGTCGGAGACGGATTCTGTTCCAATGTCATGGACCATTACCGCACCTCCTTTTTGCCCACACTCGGCCCACCAATCCGAGACACTTTCCCCACTCTACCCCACTGCTCACCATTTTTCCCCACGAAAAAGCAAAAATGCCTCAAAATATTGTCGATTTCTCCCCATATTTGAGATTGCGCGTCCGCACCGTACAGTTCCGTCGCTGTCAGACCGTCGCGATTCGCCGCGGTCACTCGCCGCTCGTAGAAGCCTTGGGGTACATTAGAGTGCCTTAAGTTTTTGATGAAGGGACAGCAATGTCGAGTTATTCCGCCCAGTTGCGTGAGGAGCAACAGGCCGTCAGCCGCGCATATGATCGTCTGGACGCGTTGAGGGCGCAGGCTCGGTCGCGTCTCGACACGGTCCGGGCCGCAGGATCGCACGGTTCGCCCACGCAACGCACCGAACGCGATTCCTTCGCCACCATGTACGAGGACCGTCTCACCCAGCTTCGTGCGGTGGAGGATCGCCTGGTTTTCGGCAGGCTCGACGACGTGCATGGCGCGCATCGCTACATTGGGCGTATCGGCCTGTCCGATGAGGATCATGAGCCGATTCTCACCGACTGGCGTGCCGACGCGGCACGCCCGTTCTATGAGGCGACGCCTTCGAATCATGGCGACATCGTCATGCGCCGGCATATCACGTTGAGTTTCCGGGAAGTGGTCGGCGTCGAGGATGAGGTGCTCGACGTGCATTCCGATCAGGTCGGCGAGGCGTCCTCCAATGGCACATTGACCGGCGAGGGTGCTCTGCTTGCGTCGCTTAACGCCAAACGCACCGGCAAGATGACCGATATCGTGGCCACCATCCAGGGCGAGCAGGACCGTATCATCCGTGCGGACCTCAACCAGGCGGTGGTGGTGCAGGGCGGTCCGGGAACCGGCAAGACCGCGGTCGCGTTGCATCGCGCGGCCTACCTGTTGTATACGCATCGTCGCGCGTTGCAGCGTTCCGGAGTGCTGGTGGTCGGCCCCAGCTCGACGTTCCTGCATTACATCGACCAGGTGCTCCCCTCGCTGGGTGAGACGGGTGTGGTCAGCCGTACCATCGCGGATCTGATTCCCGGCATCATCGCCACCGCGCATGACGACCCGTATGCGGCCAAGCTCAAGGGTGAACGCCGTATGGCCAAGGCGATCGCCAATGCCGTGGCGGCTCGTGAACGCGTGCCTTCGCATCTGCCGGTCATCCGCATCAACGGTTTCAACGTGCCGATGGTACGTGCGGATATCGAGCAGGCCATCGCCGATGCCAAGCGCACGCGGCAGCCGCATAACAAGGCGCGCGAGACCTTCGTGCGCGACATGCTGTCGGCCATGCGCAACCGGTACGTCGAACGGCTTGACTACGAGCCGGAGCAGGCCGAGCTTAACGATGTGATGCAGCAGTTGCGTATGAACGACGATTTGCGCAAGACGCTGAACCTCGCATGGCTGCCGATGACCGGCGAATGGCTGGTCGACCAGCTGTTCGCGAAACCGCAGCAATTGCGCCGTTTCGCCCCCTGGCTCGAAGAGCGTGACATCAAGACGCTGACGCGTCCGAAGGGCTCGCCCTTCACCGTCAGCGACGTACCTCTGCTGGATGAGGCCATGGAATTGCTTGGACCGGATCCGAAGGCCGTGGCCAGGCAGAAGGCGTTGGATGCCAAGCGCGCCGAGGAAGAGCAGTTCGCCAAGGACACGCTGGCGCAGGCCGGTATCGGTTCCGGCATCGTCACTTCGCAGATGCTGGTGGACAATATCAATGGTATGGACGCCGAATTAACCGCGCAGCGCGCCGCGGCCGACCGCGAGTGGACGTATGGCCATATCGTGGTGGATGAGGCGCAGGAGCTGACCGCGATGGATTGGCGCATGCTGATTCGCCGTTGTCCGTCGCGCTCGTTCACGATTGTGGGCGACGTGGCGCAGACCTCCGCGTTGGGCGGCACCCGGTCCTGGCGTCGCATGATGGACCCGCTGTTCGGCGAACGCAACTGGCAGCTCAACGAGTTGACGATCAACTACCGCAATCCGAAGGAGGTGTCGCAGCTCGCCAGCGATTTCGCCTCGTCCGAAGGCCTGTACATCTCCACGGTGAACGCCGTGCGTGGCGTCCCGGATTCAGTCAAGCGTCTCACCTTGCGTGACGATAGCCTGATCGGCGACGCCGTCGCGCAGCAGACCGTCGAGTTGGTGCGCGCCTACGTTTCCTCCGACGGTACCGGTCGTGTGGCGATCATCGCGCCGGACGATATGCTCAAGCCGTTGCGCGCACGCGTATACGCACAACTTCAGGATGAGCTCGACCCGAAGGAATTCGACAGGCTCGATGCCCAGAGTTCCTGGGACGAGCAGGTCACCGTATGTTCCACACAGACCGTGAAGGGTCTGGAGTATGATGCCGTGATGGTGGTCCAGCCCGGACGAATCGAGGAGAACGCGCCGTCGCGTATCGTAGCGGCCTCCGATTTGTATGTCGCCATGACGAGGCCCACGCAGCGTCTGCTTATACTGCGGACAAAAGACGACGAAAAGCTGCTCAAGCTATAAGGTAGGAACCATGCCTAAAGCATTGTTACTTGAAAACATCCATCCCGACGCGGCGCAGTCGCTGCGCGACCATGGCTTCGAGGTCGAGTGCCTCAAGGGAGCCCTGAGCGAGGACGAGCTGATTGATGCGTTGGAAGGTGTCGACCTGCTCGGCATCCGTTCCAAGACCAGTGTGACCCGCAAGGTCATCGACGCGCGTCCGACGCTCACCGCGGTCGGCTGCTTCTGCATTGGCACCAACCAGGTGGATCTCGAATACGCGGGCAAGAACGGCATCGCCGTCTTCAACGCGCCGTATTCGAATACCCGTTCCGTGGTGGAGCTGGTGATCGGCGACATCATCTGCCTGATGCGCCGCATTCCCGCGCACACCCATCATATGAAGCACGGCATGTGGGATAAGTCCGCCTCCGGCTCCCATGAGGTCCGAGGCAAGACGCTCGGCATCATCGGCTA
>OGRQ01003042.1_pt1 | contig 11053 bp, 8 predicted proteins | sample 1553521 | NCBI WGS metagenome assembly OGRQ01 (sample SAMEA2580088, study PRJEB22360) | human gut metagenome | biome: human gut; feature: human-associated habitat; material: faeces | place: Denmark | collected 2008/2010
GGTCGGATATCAGCCGACGCTTGCTACGGAAATGGGAGAACTTCAGGAGAGGATCGCGTCAACGAAAAACGGTTCGGTTACTTCCGTACAGGCGGTATACGTTCCTGCCGACGACTTGACAGACCCGGCTCCGGCAACGACGTTTGCTCATTTGGATGCGACGACGGTTCTCTCGAGAAAAGTGGTAGAGCAAGGTATCTATCCGGCAGTTGATCCTCTGGAGTCAAGTTCCCGTATTTTGGAAGCGGAGATCGTTGGGGAAGAGCATTACGAAGTGGCGAACAAAGTGATCGCGATTCTTCAGAAATATAAAGAACTGCAGGATATTATCGCAATCCTCGGTATGGAAGAGTTGTCGGATGAAGATAAAGCAACCGTTATGCGTGCGAGAAAAATCCAGAAGTTTTTGTCGCAGCCGTTCTTTGTGGCTGAGACGTTTACCGGAGTTCCGGGAAAATATGTGCCGCTGAAAGAGACGATCCGAGGATTTAAGATGATCATCGACGGAGAGATGGACGAGTATCCTGAGTCGGCATTTTTCAATGTAGGTTCAATCGACGATGTGATCGAGAAAGCAAAGGCGGCGGAGTAGGCAGAGGTGTATTATGGATACATTTGGATTGAGAATCATAGCAAGTGATAAAGTATTTTTCAATGGAAGATGTAAGAAACTGACGATTCCGGCGCCGGACGGAGAAAAAGGCGTACTGGCGCACCATGAAAATATGGTGATCGCCGTTGTTGTCGGTATTGCGCGCATGGAATCAACAGAAGGTGAAGTGACGGAAATCGCAGTCGGAACAGGTTTTGCGGAGATCGTGAATAACCGTGTGACACTGCTCGTCGATACGGCGGAACGCCCGGAAGATATTGACGTGCGTCATGCCAGAGAACAAAGGGAACATGCACAAGAGCGGATGCGGCAGAAACAAAGCATTCAGGAATATTACCACACGCAGGCATCTCTTGCTCGGGCGATGAACCGCCTGAAACTTGCACAGGGAGCGAAAGACCTGATCCACTATTAAGTGTGACAGATGCTTACGGTTGTCGAAAGGATACATCGATAGCATGTTTGTGAAAAGAAACAGATAAAAAGAGTCAGATCACGAGTGACTGGCTCTTTTTTTATCTTGCATTTTATATGGCTGTATACTAAAATAATAATGCTTATGCAAGTAAATTATTTGCATTAAAATGCACAGAAAAATGTCAGACAGAACAGTTTAAATAAATATATGGATTTACAGATCAAAGAAAATGAAACGGGCGGGGAATTATGAGTGAAGGTTACAAAATCCGGTCTCTTAGCGAGATCGTAAACGAAATATTAAGTACGGTTCGCAGCTATTATGATGCGGAGTATGCTTATTATATTGAAAAAGACAGAGGAGACATCGAGACGATCTACGAGTGGTGCGATGAGAATATCGAGTGGCAGCGTGATCGGATGAAACTTCTCCCGGAAGAGCGTCAGCCGAAATGGATGAAAACAGAGATTACCGATACGACGGCTCGGGATTATAGCGTGTTTCTTCCGATCAGTGAAGATGTGACTGCTGTTCTTGCGGTTGTCGGAGTCAGACGGGGAGGCTGCACCATCGACTTGATGCGCGCTATCGTTCAGTATATTCCGCAGGCAATCGCACTGCAGAAGATGCAGAAGCAGCAGGAATATCTGAGTTATCATGACGATCTTACCGGTCTTTTGAACAGAAACAGTCTTGTTCACTATTTTGATACTGTGGATGAGAAGAAATTAAAATCGATCGGCGCGCTTTCCGTCGATATCAACGGACTGAAAAATTTTAATAAAGAGTTCGGGAGAGATTACGGAGACGAAGTCGTAATTCGTGTCGGAGAAGTTCTGGAGGAGTATTTTCACAGTGGGGAAGCATATCGGCTGACGGGAGATGAGTATCTCGTGCTTGTAGAAAATACGTCTTATCAGGATTTTACAAAACAGGTTCATGCGGTGCATACAAAGCTTGACAATATCAGTCTCGGACTTGTTTCTATCGGCTATGCGTGGGAGAAGATCGATATCGAGGTAGACAAGCTTGTCAACAACGCGGAAGTGATGATGCGCGAGGAAAAAAGAAAATATTACAAAAATTTGCAAAAAGGACATCACGAACCGATCATAAAAGAAGATCTTTTACAAGATATTGAAAACGGGAATTTTATCGTATGTCTTGTTCCGAAGATCGATACGCTCACAGGCGAGGTCGGCGGAGCGGAAGCGGTTGTGCGCTATCATCACAAAGATCTCGGAATAGTAGATCCGGGAAGATATCTTAATATGCTGGAAGAAACAAAACTTTCCCATTACCTTGATCTTTATGTGTTTGAGGAAGTGTGCAAAACGCTTCATAAATGGGAAGTAAGAGATATTCCGATGATCCCGGTTTCGGTGAATTTTGCAGGGGCAACTCTTCGGCAGGAAGGACTTGCGGATAAAATGCTGCATCTCATAGAAAAACATCATGTCAGATGCGAGTATCTCGAAGTTGAAGTTTCGGAATCAAGCAGCGATATGAATCAGGAGATGCTGGCAGAGACGAGCAGTAAGATACGAAAAGGAAATGTAAGAGTGATCTTGGATCATTTCGGTGCAAAAGATTCAAGTTTTTCGATCTTGTCTCTTATGGAGTTCGACGGATTGAAACTGGATAAGAGCGTGATTTCAAATATTGTCGGAAACGGAAGGAGCCGGATCGTGGCGCAGGCTGTTATCGACATATGCAGACAGTTGGGAGCGTCTGTTCAGGCAGCGGGCGTGGAAACTCAGGATCAGTTTAATGTACTCAGGGAGATCGGCTGTGATTATGCACAGGGAACATTGTTTAATAAACCGATCACGATTGAAACGTTTGAAGTGAGATATTTAAGAGACAGATAAGGAAAAGTATGGTAAAGGGATGGGCGGCGGACATTACGCCGCTTTACGATAAAGAAATATATATAAAATATTTTGAACGGCTTCCCCGTTTTCGGAAAGAAAAGGCAATGGCGCAGGCAGATCCTTTAAAGAGAGTGCAGAGCGTGGCGGCATGGAGTCTGTGGGAGAAGTTGAGGAAGAAATACAGACTTCCGAAGGAAACAGTGTTTAACCTGTCACATTCAGGGGAGTTTGTCATGTGTGCCGTCTGTATGGGAGGGGATTTGGCAGAGGGAAAACGCATACAGGTCGGGTGTGATATTCAGCAGATCGGCAGGGGGCGGGAGCATTTGGCAAAACGGGATTTTTGCGGTTCGGAATATGAGGCAGTGATGTCGGGAAAGACACCGGAGGAGAGGGCGGATATATTTTACAGATACTGGGTGCTCAAAGAAAGTTTTTTGAAAGCGACAAGATTCGGTATGAAGCTTTCGCTTGACTCGTTTGAGATACGATTGGGAAATCCGCCGGTTTTGATACGGAAACCGGATCTGTTTCGGCAAGATTATTATTACCGGGAATATGAGCATCCGAATAAACTATATAAAATGGCGATCTGTTCTACAGAGAAAGAGATTGCCGCCGATATAGATATGGAGTTGAAATTATGAAAAAATTGACCGGAGAATTCCGGCTGAGACGAATGTTGGTCATCGGCATAGCGATCGGTCTTGTGGCGGGAGTTCTGTGTACAGGAGTTGCCGCGAAGTCGGTTTTGTCAAAAAATAAAGCGGAATTTGCCGCAGAAAAAGAAAAATTAAAAAAGAAAACAAATGAGCTGAAAGAAGAGATCATGAAGCATGAGGCGGCGAATAACAGCGCAGAGGCTTTAGGAAGCGACAAAGAAGGGTGGGCATTGGTTCTTGTCAACGACTCTCATCCTCTGGATGTTTCTTATGTGCCGGAATCTATGGTGGAGTTGGAAAGCGAACGGTTTGTCGATGCGCGTATCGAAGAACCTCTTCGGCAGATGCTTGACGATGGGGCAAAAGCGGGACTTAGTATGTATGTTGCTTCCGCTTACCGTTCTTCTGAGAAGCAGAAGGAAGTGTTTAATGCAACCATGCAGGACTGGATGGCAAACGGACGTACGCCTTTGGAAGCTTATGATGAGACGAAAAAGTCAGTGGCAGTTCCGGGAACGAGCGAACATGCGACCGGACTTGCAGTGGATATTATAGCGTCCGAGTATGAAGGTCTGGATGACCGGCAGGGAGAGACGGACGAACAAAAATGGCTGATGGAACATTGTTGGGAATATGGATTTATTTTAAGATATCCTCCGGAAAAGGTGGATATCACGGGAATCATTTATGAACCGTGGCATTATCGGTATGTAGGGAAAACGGCGGCGGAAGAGATCATGAAAAAGAATCTGACACTGGAAGAATATCTTCTTCAATAAAAAGCCTGACAGTACCGTGCAGAAGAATCGCATAAGTATAAGTATAAGCAACAGTCCGGTCCGCGCTGGTTCTAAAAACCGCATTGCGGAAAATCTCTTGACGCAGACTGGGAAAAAGAGATAGGATAAAGTATATGGGGAATACCGTAAAGGGTTGGTAAAGAGTATAAATATACATAAGGAGGAAAAAATGCAGGATTTAACATTTGGGGAACAAGTCAAGATCATTCTCGGAAGGAAAGGAATGACGATCAAGCAGCTTGCGGAATTGATCGAGGAAAAAACAGGGAAGAAAATGTCGAGACAGAACCTGACACAGCGTCTTGGCAGAGATAATTTTCAGGAACAGGATATGCGTATGATCGCGGAAATGCTTGAGTGTCCGTTTCATTTGAGTATCATGTCGGCAGAAGGGGCAGGGGAAGTAAGAAGCATTGCGGCGTTGGAGCGTGCGGCGGCAGCGAGAGTTGAAGCTGTAGAAGCCTCCGGTCATAAAGAGCTGACAGCAAAAGAGCAGGCAGAAGCGGAGTATGCAGAGCCGGAAGAAAAACTGATCGAAGAGACTGTGCCGGAGATGTTTGAGCATACAGAAGAGTTTGCACAAAACAAGGCAGAAGCAGAGTATATTGAACCGGAAGAACCTGTGGAAGCAGAGTATATTCAGACGGAAGAACCTGTGGAAGCAGAGTATATTCAGACGGAAGAACCTGTAGAGGCAGAGTATATCCAGCCGGAAGAACCTGTGGAAGCAGAGTATATCCAGCCGGAAGAATCTGTGGAGGCAGAATATATCCAGCCGGAAAAAGAAGCGGATATGAGTATGCCGGATACGGAAGGGTTAGAGACACCGGGAGAAGAGGTATCGAACGATCGCGATATGACGATCGGCGAATTATACGAAATTCATGAAGAGTTGAATGAACTTGAAAAGAACGTGCAGGCGGGCGAGTCGATAGAAGAGATTAAAAAGGAACTCGAAAAGCCGAAAAAAGAACGCAGGCTCGGAAGTTTTTTCAGAAGAAGAGATTCACAGTCAAAAGCGGAAAAAGAAGTTTCACCAAAAGAAAATGAAGTGCAGACGGATGCGGTCGGAGAAAGCGGTATCGGAGAAAATGTAAATCAAAACGATACGGATCATGCCGACAAAGCAGGAGCTGTAGTTCAAGATGAGTCTGTTTCGTCGGATGCAAAATGGACAGAAGATGCGGCGGCATTTGCAGAAAGCGGGAGCACGGAAGATTTTGAGCCGGTCATTACACATGATGATGCGGATGAGGATACTCAGGCAGGCGATGTGAATCCGTACACCGGAAAAGAATACCAGTCGAACAGCGTGCGGATGCATCCGACAAGGATCGGATACGTTCAGGTGTATGACCGTACGATCCATAAATGGACAGATATGACAGAGTGGGCATTTCTCGGACTTCAGGAACGTAAGAAAGCTTTACTCGGCAAGGCGTATGAACCGCCGATTTATCTCGATTGACGTTTCGTTTCAATTCGGCGGATAATTGAACAATAAGGAAAGTGATACAGCCCCGCAGAGTTTTCTGTGGGGTTGATTTGCAACGGCGATATGTCAAAGTTCGGGCTTGCCTGAGACTTGGCGGCCATTTACAACTTCGGAATGTGGATTTTGGCGCTTCCGCCTGTTTGCGGGAGGAAAGGAGACGATAACGTATGGAATGGAGCAGGCTGCTTTCGACAAAACGTGAGAGAGCAGGCGGGAATTTTGCAAAGGCGGGCGATCTAAGAAGTGAATTTGAAAAAGACTATCACCGCATAATCGGAAGTGCATCTTTTCGCCGGCTGCAGGATAAGACGCAGGTTTTCCCTCTTGATAAAAGCGATTTCGTAAGGACGAGGCTGACTCATTCTCTGGAAGTATCTTCGCTTGGGAAATCACTGGGGCAGACGATAGGAGAAAATATACTGGAGCATCGGAAAAACTCAGGATTTACGCCTCAGATGAAAGAGGATATTTCTCATATACTTGAGTGTGCGGGCTTGATCCATGACATCGGAAATCCTCCGTTCGGACATTTTGGAGAAATTGCGATCCGGGAATGGTTTGAAAGAAATCTTCCGAAACTTACGTTTTGCCAAAAGAATGTTTCCGAGATGTTTACCGCGCAGATGAAACAGGATTTTTTTCACTTTGAAGGAAATGCTCAGGCGCTTCGTCTTGTGACAAGACTGCACTATCTTGTCGATGAGCATGGTATGAATCTGACATATGCGCTCCTGAATACGATCATTAAATACCCCGGATCATCTTTGCAGATAGATGAGAACAGTGGAAATATAAAAGACCGGAAGATGGGATATTATTTTGCGGACGAGGAAATATTTCATAAAGTGACAAAAGAGACAGGGGCGGGAAGAAACCGGCATCCGCTGACATATATGTTGGAAGCGGCGGATGATCTTGCCTATAAGACGGCGGATATTGAAGATTCTTTTGTGAAAGGATTTATCCGATATGCGGATCTGGAGCGGGAACTAAAAGAGTTGGAAGAGAAGAAACGAAACGGTACGTTTCGACCCGCATACAGACTTCGGCAGCTTTACGAGAGGGGAATACAAAAGCGGGTGCATGATCCGGAATCTTACGCCGTGAAAAATTGGATTGTAAATGCACAGGGATTTTTGCTTAACTGTGCGACAGAAGGATTTATGGCGAATTACGATGCGATCATGTCGGGAAAGTTCGGTCAGGATCTGTTTTACGGAACAAACGGGGAAGAACTGATGGAACTGCTTGGAGACATGGCGGACAGATATGTTTTTTCATCAATGGCAATCTACAAGATGGAAGTATCTGAGTCGGCTGTTATAGATTATTTGATGGAGCGTCTTGTACAGGCGGCTTTGTATTTCGATACAAAAGAAAAGCAGGGAACGATTGACAGGAGAGTAATATCGTTTATATCGGATAATTATAAGAATGCATACCGAATCCAATCAGAAGGCAAAAGCGAAGCGGAGAAATTGTATCTCCGCCTGCTGCTTGTGACGGATTATGTGTGCGGTATGACAGATAGTTATGCAAAACGTCTCTATCAGGAAATGAACGGGATCATCTAGGCCGGAGTCCGACACAGCGAAACCAATGACCGAAATCAGCGTTTGCGTTTCGCTCGTCGTCAGTCAGCATATCAGAATCGGCGTAAGATCTGCAGAAGCGTGGGAAACCGAAAAGGTCTGCCGCGCGGGCTTCTCTTAAGTCATATATGCCGGGAACTCCGAGCCAGAGCCGTCCGTTTTGCTCGGTAAGGAGAAGATGCCCGTAACTGTGGTAACCGTGCAGAAGAAAACTGTTGTTTGAAAGAAACCAAAATTTCCGAGGAAGAACTGTCAGATCGGAAAGCGATAGTTTTCGCGGAAGAGAAAGACCGGTTTTTGAGATCTCATTTTGCCGCACTTCTCCCCGGATGGAGGAATTTGATTCGCTTTTCGCGCGAGGTTCTGGTTCATCCGGTGATTCGTCTTTCGTGGGAGGTTTTGTCTCATCCGGTGATTCGTCTTTCGCGGGAGGTTTTGTCTCATCCGGTGATTCGTCTTTCGCGCGAGGCTCCGCCTCATCCGGTGATTCGCTTTTTGTGAGAGGATTCGCCTTCTCCTGAGAGTTGTTCTGCGGGCTGTCCGGTCTGGTGGATAGGGAGGCGGGATATGAGTCGCTTTGAATCGTGGAGTCGGTATCCAGAAAATGAATTTGATCTGAATCTATGTTTTCAGGACAGTTCGGCGTAAGCCAAAGGGAGGATGACTCGGAACATTTCAGGAAAAACCCGTCGATCGATTCGAGACGGCGGCATTCGGGGAAGGAAGATTGCGGAGCGCAGAAACGTATGCTGTGTGTCATGGAGTCAATGGGAAAATGAGCGATCTGTTTTGCGCAGATTTGATTTTCCTTGAAAAAGAACGCATACATTTCCGCCTCGAAAACATTTTCAAGGCTGATGCTTCGGATGTGTGCCTGAAAAATACAGGATTGATAGCGGCGGTAGATTTTCAGAAATCCCGCATTGCGCTTTCGTACATTGTTTTCATATTCATATAGATAAAAAGTACCCGTGTCCATCTTTTACCTCGATTCTTGTCTTTTCAATCTAATCTATTCATGAAAGAAAAGAAAAAGAACGTATGGGAGGAAAGAAAGCGGAGGAACATACAGGAGGGATATAATGGAAGAAAATGAGAAGTTGAAGTTAGATGAAAAGTATATGCGGGCAGCCATTAAACAGGCGCAAAAAGCATATGCGATTAATGAAACACCGATCGGATGCGTTATTGTTTATGAAGGAAAGATCATAGGCAGAGGTTATAACAGAAGGAATACAGATAAAGACCCGTTGGCACATGCGGAGATTAAGGCAATCAAAAAGGCAAGCAAAAAAATGGGAGACTGGAGGCTGGAGCAATGTACAATGTATGTGACGTTAGAGCCATGTCAAATGTGCGCAGGAGCAATCATTCAGTCGAGGCTGACCCGCGTTGTTGTCGGATGCATGAATCCAAAAGCAGGATGTGCGGGATCGGTTTTGAATCTTTTGGATATAAAACAATTTAATCACCAGGCAGAATTGACAACCGGAGTGCTTGAGGAAGAGTGCAGTGCGCTTATGACCGGATTTTTCAGGGAACTGAGGGAAAAGAATCGCCGGAAGCGCTAAAGGCACATTCCGGGATTGTAAGCGGTCGCCAAGGTCTCCGGCAAGTCCGGACTTTAGCTCGCTGCCATTACAAAAAGAAAGCCCGTGCAGACGTTACAGCAGTATAGCTGTTTCGGCACGGACTTTTCATTGAGATCATATAAACTTTATAAATACTTTTTCGTGCATTGTGCTTCGAGCTAGGCTAACAGACGTTACTTAGGCAGTTAACTCAGTTCAGGCGCCCTTACGGCACCCGGAAGGTTCTGCTTAGTGCTGCTCCGTTCCCGACCTGACACGGTTCACAGAGTCCCGCCGCGTAAGACCCAAATCTCAACGCCACAAACCAGAGGCAGCTTTGACAAGTAAAGCCCTCGGCACAGCATCACCCCCACTATAGCGGATTGTAGGTACAGGGTACCGCTAGCACCCCGGCTGCACAGAACATTATTTTACCGTGTTTTTGTAAAAATGTCAATGTATCTGAGGAGATTTTATTTTATCATTTTGGTTTACGTCAATCTGAAAATGGAGTATGATACTAAAGATAAAACTTTTTGGAAACGGAAAGGAAACGATATGAAAGTACTTTTAGGTGCAGTCAATGCGAAATATATACATTCCAATCTGGCAGTCTACTGTCTGAAAGCATATGCGGAAAAGTATGGTGATACATCAGATGAGATCAGTATTGGAGAATATACGATCAATCAGCAGCTCGATGAGATTCTGCGGGATATCTACAAAAGGAAGCCGGACATGCTCTGTCTGTCCTGCTATATCTGGAATCTTACTTATGTTGAAGAGATCTGCAGGGAGATCAAGAAAGTGATGCCGCAGATCATCATCTGGATAGGCGGACCAGAGGTATCTTATGATGGAGTAAAGGTGCTGGAGCGTCTGCCAGAAGTGGATGGCGTCATGAAAGGAGAAGGGGAGCAGACTTTCTGCGATCTTTTACACTTTTATCAGGACAAGACAGTGGACGGACTTCAGAATATGAAAGGAATCGTATACCGGGAACAGACCGGGCAGATTGTGGAAAATGAATGGCGCAAGACCATGGATCTGAGTAAGGTTCCGTTTGTATATGAGAACATGGAGCTTTTTGAACATAAGATTATTTATTATGAGACAAGCCGTGGATGTCCATTTTCATGCAGTTATTGTCTTTCTTCTATAGATAAGTGTCTGCGGTTCCGTGATCTGGAACTGGTAAAAAAAGAACTGCAATTTTTTATCGATCATAAAGTACCTCAGGTTAAATTTGTAGACCGTACATTTAACTGCAAACATGATCACGCCATGACAGTCTGGCGTTATATCAAAGAGCATGATAACGGCATTACCAATTTCCATTTTGAGGTTGCGGCAGATCTTTTGAATGAAGAAGAAATGGAATTGATAAAAACCATGCGGCCAGGGCTGATCCAGCTGGAAATCGGTGTGCAGTCTACCAACCTGGATACGATACGTGAGATTCACCGGACAATGAAATTTGAACAGGTTGCAGAAGTGGTAAGGAGAATCAATTCTTATGGTAATGTACATCAGCACCTGGATCTGATCGCAGGATTGCCGTATGAAGATTATGAAAGCTTTGGAAAATCCTTTGATGATGTTTATGCACTGGAACCGGAGCAGCTGCAGCTTGGTTTTCTGAAAGTACTGAAGGGTTCTTATATGGAAGAGAAGAGAGACGATTACGGACTGGTTTATAAAGGAATGCCACCGTATGAAGTTTTGTATACAAAGTGGCTTCCATATGAGGATACCCTGCGCCTGAAAGGGATCGAGGAAATGGTGGAGACCTACTATAACAGCAGGCAGTTCTGTTACACGCTTCCTTATCTGATCCGACACTTTAAAAGACCATTTACGCTTTTTGAAAAGCTGGCAGAGTATTATGAAGAAAATGGGCTGGATACTTTAAGTCATGCACGCACGGCAAGATATGAGATCCTGTATGATTTTGCAAGATTTTATGATGCAGAAAGATGTGAGGCGTATAAGCAGCTTCTGACACTGGACTTTTATCTGAGGGAGAAT
>OGRQ01003045.1_pt1 | contig 11039 bp, 7 predicted proteins | sample 1553521 | NCBI WGS metagenome assembly OGRQ01 (sample SAMEA2580088, study PRJEB22360) | human gut metagenome | biome: human gut; feature: human-associated habitat; material: faeces | place: Denmark | collected 2008/2010
GTTCCCGCCGGTGAGGTGCGGCTTTCTGTCCGCGCCCATCGCGATCGCCTGGTGTCCGCCGTCCATGCAGGAGATGCAGCATCTTCCGCAGCCGACGCAGCTTTCCCGGCCGAACACCGGATAGACCACCGTGCTGCGGTCGAGGTCGTCCGCCGGGACTATGTTCGCGAGCGCCGAACCGGTAAGCTCGCTCAGCCGTGACATTCCGTGCGCCGCCAGATAAGCCCTCGTTCCCGAGATAAGGTCGTCGATTATCCGGTAGCCGTACTGCATTACCGCTGTGGTTATCTGGATATTCTCACAGCCCAGCGCGATGAACTCCAGCGCGTCATGCCAGCTCTCTATGCCGCCGATACCGCTCAGCGGCGTCCCGGAAAGCTCCGGACAGACCGCCATGTCGTGAATGAACCGCAGCGCTATCGGCTTCACAGCCTTTCCGGAGTACCCCGAAACGGAGCACTTCCCGTTAACGCCCGGGCAGGAGACCATCGAATCCAGATCGACGCGCGTCAGGCTCTTTACCGTGTTTATCGCGGCTATGCCGTCCGCGCCGCCTTCCTTCGCGGCTGTCGCGGGGACTTCCATGTTGCCGATGTTCGGGGTCATCTTCGCCAGCACCGGGAGCTTCGTTCCGCGCTTTGCCGCGGCGGTGTAGGCTCTCACAAGCTCCGGATTCTGCCCGACGTCGCCGCCCAGCCCCTCGCCCACCATCTGCGGGCAGGAGAAGTTGCACTCGATGATGTCGCAGCCCGCCTCCTCGGATAGCCTTGCAAGCTCCGTCCATTCCTCCTCGGTGCTGCCCATTATGGAGGAAACTATCACCTTCGACGGGAACTCCCGCTTCAGCCGCCGTAGTATCTCAAGGTTCTCCTTCAGCGGGTGGTCGGAGATCTGCTCCAGATTCTTGAACCCAACGAACGGGGTGGATTCCTTGCCGATGGCGTCGAACCGTGGCGAAACCTCGTCCGGTCTGATGAAGCCTATCGTCTTGTAGACTATGCCGCCCCAGCCGGCTCTCAGCGCGTTGGCGCACATCTCGTAGCCGCTCGCCACCACCGACGACGAGAGGAAGAACGGATTCTCGCACTTCACGCCGCAGAACTCCATCGAGAGGTCTGCGGTCAGTTTCTCAGCCTTCACCGGCTCCGGAGCCGCCTTTATCATCTCGCGTATCTTCACCGGAGACTCGTAGTGCAGGCAGGCGCTCTCGCATTCGCCGGAGCATTCCGCGCACCTGGCGGCTGAGACGTACCCGGCGCCGACCGCTGCGTTCTCAAACCTTGCCGCCCTGACGAACCGCGCCGGGTCGAAGCCCTCCGGACAAGCCGCCGTGCAGGGAGCCTCCGCGCACAGCATACACCGCGCCGATTCATTGTTTAGTATCTGTTCTGCGTATTTCATATCGTTACCTCCTGCACGGTAAGTTTTTATTTTGCCTTATGTTTTGCACATTTAACGAACCTGCCCCAGCCGCGTTCGCCGACGAACTCGCCGTTATCGAACACCAGCCTTCCCCTGGAGTAGGTCTGAACGGGATAGCCGTGTACCTTCACGCCCTCCCAGATGGTGTGGTCGCAGTCGGAGTGCATGTTCTCCTGATGTATCGTGAACTCCTTCGCGGGGTCGTAGATGACGATGTCCGCGTCCTTGCCGGGAGCTATCTCGCCCTTGTCGGTGCAGCCGAATATCTTCGCCGGGTTTGTGGAGCACAGCTCCACAGCCTTCTCGAAGCTGATAACGCCGTCGTTCGCCTTGCCGAGCATGTAGGGGTACATGTTCTCGATCCCGGCGCAGCCGTTCGGGATCTTCCGGAAGTCGTTCATACCCCAGTCCTTCTCGCTCTGCTGGAACGGGCAGTGGTCGGTGGCGATGGTGTCGATGTCGCCGCGCTTTATCGCTTCCCAGATGGCGTCCTGCGACTCCTGACCCTTCATAGGCGGGGAGCATACGAAGTTCCTGCCGTCTGCGCGCTTGTAAACGCCGCTGGTGAATTCAAGGTACTGCGGGCAGGTCTCGGCGTAGATCTCATAGCCCTCGTCCTTCGCCTTTGTCACCGCCTCAACGCCCTGCTTGTTCGCGAGGTGTACGATGTACAGCGGTGCGTTCGCAGCCTTCGCCAGATTGATGGCGCGCTCGTCCGCCTCGCCCTCCACGAACTCGGGACGGCTCATGTAGTGATACCACGCGTCGGTCTTGCCCTCGCTGATGTACTTCTCGGTGAGGGTGTTCACCAGCTCGTTGTTCTCGGCGTGCACCGCGATGAGCGCTCCGAACTCCTTGGACTTTGCAAGGAGCTGGTAGAACACGCCGTCCTTAACGCCGAAATCGTATACCATGAACACCTTGTAGGAGGTGATTCCGATGTCGCAGGCGTCCTTTATGCTGTCGAGGAGGTCTCCGTGGATATCCTTGACGCCGATGTGGAACGAATAGTCCACCGCCGCGTCCGGAGCCGCCAGGGCGTTCCTGCGGTTAAACGTATCGGTCATAGTCTCGTTGAAATCCTGGAGCGCGAAGTCGAACACCGTTGTGGTGCCGCCGCACGCCGCGGCTCTTGTCCCCGCGAAGTAGTCGTCGGAGGAAACCGTGCCGCCGAACGGCATTGCAAGGTGCGTGTGGGCGTCTATAGCGCCCGGGAGCACCAGCTTGCCCGCTGCGTCCACCACCTTCGCTCCGGGGATATCCGGGATACTGCCGACTGCGGCGATCTTCCCGTCCTTTACCGCGACGTCAGCCTTGTAAGAGCCTGCCGCACTGACGACTGTGCCGTTTCTGATTATCATGTCCATATCGAAAGCCTCCTTATATTGTTCTGGCAAACTTGCATTTGTCGGAAAACCAGGCGGAGCTGCTCCCCGCCGGGCTTTCCGACAAACCCTCGCAGCAGCGGGGGTCTGCCGAAAATGAAACCTGTTTACTTACTTATGAAATCCCACATACCAGGGGTGGTGAGAAATGCGCCTTTATCGCCGCCCCGCCAGCCCGTCAGCCGCCGTAGTTGGAGTTCTTGTATACCAGCACCAGACCGGATCTCTGATATACCTGAGCTACTTCCAGCAGCTCCATGCCGCCCGCGTTGGCGTTGATGAGGTTTGACACCCATGTTACGCCGAAATCAACGGTGCCGTTGTAAACTGCGGTGGTCTCGGAGATGTCGCCGCCGCCGGAGATGATGTCCACGTCAAGGCCGACCTCGTCGTAGTAGCCCTTGGCCTTAGCAACGTAGTAGCCCATGAACTGAGCCTGCGGCAGCCACTTGAGCTGTACGGACACGGAGGTCTTTTCGGGAGCGCCGTCCGCTGCCGGGTCGTATGCGAGGTAATCCGCGCTGCGGATATCGTCCAGGGTCAGGGAAGCCAGCTTATCCTTTGAGGCGCTGTCCTCGAGAATGATGTACTGCTTTGCGAGGTCGAGGGTCTGCTGCATTGCCGCCTCGTCCATATTGCCCACGTCGGAAGCGGAAACGGTATTGCCGCTCATGTCGGTCGTTACCAGCTTAGCGACCTCGGAAGCCATGTACGCCTGGTGGTCTGCGGATACGGAGGAACCTGCCTCGAATACGATCTCCGCTGCCTCGTCCGGGTGCTCGCAGGCGTAAGCCCAGCCCTTCATCGAAGCGGATACGAACGCCTTTACGGTATTCGGATTAGCCTCTGCGAACGCCTTGGAGGTGAACAGGTTGTCCTCCAGCATCGCAACGCCCTCGTCGTTCATGTCGATGATGCTTACGGTGTCGCCGTAGCCGCCGTCGTAGTCGTTCTTTACAAGACCCAGCTCGTTATAGGTCATTGCGGAAGCCAGCTTGACGCTGTCGCTGTCGAACTGATCCATTGTGAAGTCCTGTGTGATATAGTCGGCAGGGAGTCCGTACTTTGTCAGCAGAGCCTGGATCTCGTACTCGTTGCCGAGACCCCAGTTGCCGACAGTGCTTTCAGCCGCCGCGGACTTGATTATCTCCTCATGTGTCATTGCTCCTGTGGAAGAATCGGAGCTTTCCTCAGCCGCAGAGCTGTCTGCTGCGGAAACATCGTCTGCCTGAGCGCCTCCATCAGAACTGACGGAGGAAGTGCTTCCCGTGCTTGAAGATCCGCCGGAACATGCTGTAAACTGCATGCATGCGAGGATAGCTGCGACTCCTGCAAGTAAAAATCTCTTTCTTTCTGCTTTCATAGTGTGTACCTGCCTTTCTTTAATACCTTTTGTTCTATACCAAACGGAAGCGTTACGCCTTTCTCCGTTTCAGCACCAATCTTTCAACCAGCATGAGGATTATGTACATTCCTATTCCTATCGCGCATGCCGTCGCGATATACGCCCACGCGGTGGGGTACTGTCCCTTGACGATGTTCTCGCGTATCTGCCTGCCGACGCCCACCGTGTCCTCCGCGAAATACTCCGTTACCAGCGCGCCTATGACGCTCGCCGGAACGCTGACCCTCAGCGCCGTGAAAACGTACGGCAGCGAGTTCGGAAGCCGCAGCTTCGTGAAAACCACGATCTTCGGCGCCGCGTAGGAGGTCATGAGATCCTCGGAAAAGGGCTTCAGCTCGGTAAGCCCGCGGAACGCGTTGACGCTCATCGCCGCCGTGCAGGATATCGTCACAACGATTATCTTTGCGAGCGTGCTTCTGATGGAAACGTCGCTGCTGACGTCGCGCGTCCAGTTGTTGATGACCGGAGCCAGAGCCACGATCGGGATCGCGTTGAACGCGGATACTATCGTAAGTCCGCCGGCGCCCCACTTGAGGAATATCGAAGCGATCACCGCGATGAGGTACCCCAGGATACTTCCTGCTACCAGTCCGCCCAGCGCGACCGTCAGGGTCATTTTGACCTGGCTGCCGACGCTGTCCTTGTTCTGCGAGATTATCTCGCCTATTCTGGTGGGGAGCGGAAGGGTTATCGTGTCAGTGCCGAGCCAGGAATGAAGCGCCTGAGTCTGCCACAGCATGAATACGATCACTCCGAAAAGAAGCGGAAGTCCCACGCTGGACATCATGCCCAGCCATTTTTTCGTTCTCATGATATCCCTCCTTAGTCACCGGACCTGTTTCGCTTGTAGGGACAGAGCAGCCTTTCAATCAGCCCCATCAGCACGAAGCTGAGTATGCCGATCACCGCGCTTATCAGCACGATATCCCAGAAAACCAGACGGGTCATGCCGCCCTTGAGCGACTGTGAGAGCATACAGCCGAGTCCGTTGCCGCCCTGGAGCGTATCCACCAGTATCGAAGCGGTTATCGCCATCGGCGCCGAGATCTTCAGCCCCGTGAAGAAATACGGAATGCACGCCGGGATAAGCGTTTTCGTGTAGAGCTGGAACTTGTTCGCAGCGTAGCTGTACATCAGCTCGTGCTTCTCCTTCTCAACCGACCTGAACCCCGCCAGCACGTTCGTTGACACCGGGTAGAAGGTCAGTATCGCCGCAATGACTATTCTAGCGGAATTGATGTCGCCGGTTATCGAAAGGATTATCGGAGCCATTCCCAGAATAGGTATCATCTGAATTATCATCAGATACGGGAACGCTATCTTCTCGACCACCCTCGAGAGGTTCATCAGCAGCGGCAGTATGTAGCCCGCCGCGATTCCTGCCAGGAAGCCTATCCCCGCCCGGGAGAGCGTCTCGCCGCACGCCGTGCCGATAAGCTCTATCATCGTCATCTTGCCGGTGACCTTCTTGTCGCTGAAAAACGACCCGATTATCTCGTAAAGGTGCGGCAGAACGTTCACCGGGGTGCGCTTTGTCGCCGCCACGATACAGGCGAATATCTCCCAGACGACCACTATGCCGAGTATCCAGACCAGCGTCACCATGTGTTTTGAATGTACGAAGCGCTTCAGTGCCGGAAGCGGCCCGCCGCGCGCCTTTTTTGCTGTTGTCATGCCGTTCCCTCCTCAGACGCCCTCGAAGCTGCCGCGCACCCTGGCGACCAGCTCGGTGAATTCCTGCGTGTCCGTCATATCCAGCGTGCGGGGTCTCGGCAGGTCGATGTCGACCACTGCGGAGAGCCGCCCGGGGTGCGGTGAGAGCACGCATACGCGGTCGGAAAGGAACACGCTCTCGGAAATGTTGTGCGTTACGAAAATTACGGTCTTGTTCGTCTTGCGCCAGATCTTCAGCAGGTCGATGTGGAGCTTCTCGCGGGTGAACTCGTCAAGCGCTGAGAACGGCTCGTCCATCAGCAGTATCTCCGGGCGTATCGCCAGCGCCCTCGCAATTCCGACCCTCTGCTGCATGCCGCCGGAAAGCTGGTTCGGATAGTGGTTCGCGAAGTTCGTTAGCCCTACCATCTCGAGCATTCCGTCTGCGATGTCCTCGCGCTCGCCCTTCGGGACGTGCATTATCTCCAGCGGGAGCATCACGTTCCTGCGGACTGTCCGCCAGTCGTAGAGCACCGGGCTCTGGAATACGATTCCGTACCGCTGAGCCAGCCTCGCCTCCCGGGGAGTTACTCCGCCGACCGTGATCGTTCCGGAAGTCGGGTGGAGCAGGTCCGCGATTATTCTGAGGAGCGTCGTCTTGCCGCAGCCCGAGGGACCGAGCAGCGAGATGAACTCGCCCTTCTTGATGTCCAGCGTCACGTTGGTGAGCGCCGTGACATCGTTTCCGCCCTGATCCTTGTACACCATGCCGATGCTGTCCAGCATGATCTCTGTTTTCTCGTTTGCCATATTGATCACTCCTTAAAATAAAAATCAGGGCATTAGCGACATCTGCGGCGCCATTGCCCTGATCCTCTGATCTCTTTGATTTTGCAGGATTCGAAGATTTGTTATTCATTTCTTCGTTCCCTTGGTTTATGATACAAGTATACAGCATAATTTCTCTATTGTCAATGTGCCGGAGAATATTTAGGAGATTTCCACAACAAAAAATATGCATTCATGGTTGAAATATAGGGAAAACATACACACTGATGCGAATTGTGCTGCCGCATAACCACGCAGTTTGTGCGCAGGCACAACAAAAATGCTGCCGGAATATCTGTCCGGAGCCCTCCATGCTCTGATCCTCCCGTGCAGGAACGCCCCGCCGGAAATTTCACCCCGTGCGCCAGGACGTTCAGCCGGAACCGCCCGGGCCAAAAACGAATTTTCGACTTATAAATTATTCATTATGCGCAGAAAAGCTCCGGACAGCCGAAGCCGCCCGGAGCATTGTTATTCCGCGGTACCGGATATCAGTCCTGATCCGCCTTGAGGACTGCGTTGAGCATTACGGTAGCGCCCTCGGTGCAGTGCTCCACGGAGCTGAACTCCTTCTCGCAGTGAGAGAGGCCGTCCTTGCTCTGAACGAACACCATCGTTGTGGGTATCATGTAAGCGCAGAACTGAGCGTCGTGACCAGCGCCGGAGTGGATATACTGATGCTTGATGCCGGTCTCCTCGGCGGCAGCCTTGACGTAGCTTACGAGCTTCTTATCATAATAAACGGTGTCGCGGTTCCATGCCTTGACTGCCTCGCAGGTACAGCCAGCCCAGGTCTTTTCGGCACAGCTTCTGACGATCTCCAGCACCTTTTCAAGCACCTTCGGATCCTCGTGGCGTGCGTCGAAAGAAAAGTCGAAGAAATCCGGAACGCAGGTGTGCACGCAGGGGTGACATACGACCTCGCCGGTGGTGTAAACCAGGTCGGAATATCCCAGCTTGTCTATCTCCTCGTGGAGGTAGCACAGCGCCTGCGAAGCCGCCAGGAATGCGTCCCTGCGCTTCGGCATGGGGAACGTTCCTGCGTGGGTGGTCTGACCGTAGAACTTAAGGCGGTAGTTGAACATTCCGAGCACGCAGTCGACAACGCCGATATCGTTTCCGGCGTCCTCGAGGATAGGACCCTGCTCGATGTGGTTCTCGAACATATACATGTACTTCTCAGGAGAGATACGATACTTCCTGTCGCCCTTGAATCCGGACTTCTCCAGCGCCTCGCCGAACGTAGACTTGTTGTCGAGAATGCTCTTTGAAGCCATCATGTCCTCAAACCTGAACTTGCTGCGGATATCCTCCGGCAGGTAGTCGTAGCAGATAATGCCGGAGCACATCATTGCCGGCGGATACAGCGAGCCTTCCTCGTTTGTCCAGATCATCGCGGTCAGCGGGTGCTTGTGCGGTATCTTCTTTTCAGCGACTGTCTCGAGCCCCTCCATCGCGCTCATCACGCCGAGGATACCGTCGTAGTTGCCGCCGTTCTTTACGCTGTCCACGTGGGAGCCCATTACGATGCGCTTTGCGTCCGGGTCGGAGCCGGGGAGCGTCGCATACATGCACGCAACGTCGTCCACTTCGATGGCCGCGCCGATCGCCTCCATTCTGCGGCGGAACTCGTTTCTTGCCTGGATAGCTTCCGGCGAAAGGGAATACCGGGTGATACCGCCGTGGCCTGCGTCGCCGAATTTGCTGAAAGTTTCGATCTTGTCCTTCATTCTGTCATAGCTGCATGTGTACATAAAAACTCTCCTTTGCTTCTGTATTTCTGTCTGATAAAAAACAAACGGCGCCTGAACCCGTAAGGGCTTCAAGCGCCGTTGCTTTATGTACTGATTATAGCGTGTTATTTGTGCTGTGTCAACCTTTTTTGCGAAATTCGCTCAAAAAACGCCTTTTTTGTGCCTCTGGCACAGTGGCTGACTATGCTGCGGCACATCATTTAATCCCAAAGAGAGGCGTAAATGTCAAGAATATCCTGCTTGGCGACCTCCCTGATGGTATTGGCGGGGCTTCCGCTGGCGAGGGCGTCGTCAGCCATCTTGTCCATTGCGGCGAAGAATTCCCCGCGGTCTATGCCGTACTCCGCGAGCGTTGGTATCTCCACCGCCCCGCACAGCTTCTCAAGCGCCGCGAGGAAGTCCTGCGCGGCGGCGCTGTCGTCAGCATTACAGGAGACCCCGACCGCCCGGGCAGCCTCTGCGAACTTCCCGGGAGCGCCCTGCGCCGCAAATCCCAGGCACTTTATATCCAGCATAGCGTTGGATATCCCGTGCGGAACATGGAACAGCGCACCGATGGGGCGGCTCATTCCATGTACGATGGTGACGGAGGCGTTGTTGATACATACCCCCGCCTCGTATGCCGCAATGAGCATCTGTTCCCGGGCGTTTTCGTTTTCCGGCTCGCTGTACGCCGTTGGGAGGTTCGCGAAAATCCGCTTCAGCGCGGACAGCGCAAAGGTGTCGGTGATGGGATTCGCCTTCCTGGAGGTGTAGCTCTCGATGGCGTGGGTGAGGGCGTCCATGCCGGTGGCGGCGGTCACTGACTTCGGCGCGGACAGCGTGTAGGAATAGTCCAGCACGGCGAGATCCGGAAGCAGTTTGTCGCCCTTCAGCAGCATTTTGATATCTTTTTCGGTGTCGGTGATTATCGTGAACTTCGTAGCCTCGGAGCCTGTCCCTGCCGTAGTCGGGATAAGCACCATCGACGGGAATTCTCCGTCGATCTCTTTTCCCATGTAGTCCGCGATGTTCCCGCCCAGCGCCGACATCGCGGCTATAGCCTTCGCGCTGTCAAGGGCGCTTCCGCCGCCGATGCCGATGACGTGGTCGCAGGAATTCTCATGATACGCCGCGACTCCCGCGTTTATCATTTCAACGGTAGGCTCGCCGGTTATGCCGTCGAAAACAACCCCCCCCGGCGCGTATTTCAGAAGCTCCGCCGCCGCCTGCGACTTCGCGGTATGTTTTCCGGTGACGATAAGCGGCTTCTTTCCGTATTTCTCAAGCCCTGCGCGGGATAAAGCGCCCTTGCCTGCGATGGTCTTTCCGGGCAGCACGATCTGAAAATCCATGATGATTCCTCCTTGTTGTTCTGCACATATGTTTATTGCGGGTTTCCCCCTGCAACAATAACATACCACAAATCCCCGGGAATTTCAAGCCCTTTCCGGAAAACAGCCGCCAAAACGCGCCGTTAAGCCGATTGCGGCGATTGTTCCCCGGCACGGAACGCTCCGTGCTGGAGATCTCCTCCGTGCGCCCCGGAGCCTCTCACTGCCGCACCGCACCGCGCTTCACGGAGGAATTCCGCGCATGCGGCGCAAATATGCGGAGTTACGCCGCACCTGTTTTTTCATGCTCCGGCACAGTGCTCGCTTGACAATTCCCGCCTAAAGTGATATGATATCCTGGCGGGTAAAGGCAACGGTGCCTCCGCCGCGCTGGAAAACAATAATTCAATGATAATGATAATGATAAGGAAATAAAATGAATACAAAGACGTGTTCTATACAAATGACAACAGGCTCGCTGTGGAAGAACATACTTCTGTTCAGCCTGCCGCTTATGATGACCCAGGTTCTGGAGGTGCTCTTTAACCTCAGCGACGTAGCGATAGCCGGGAAATTCGCGGACTACATAGCCCTCGGCGCGGTAGGCTCCACTACCCTGCTGGTGTCGCTCTTCACCGGATTCCTCATCGGAATGGGCGCGGGCGTTAACGTCCGGGCGGCGCACAGACTGGGCGCAGGCGACGACGAGGGCGTCAGAATGACGGTGCACTCCTCGCTGCTGGTGTGCGGGATAATCGGGGTTATAGTCTGCCTGGTGTGTCTGTTCCTGGCGAAGCCTATGCTGACCCTCCTCAGGACGAAATCCGAACTTATAACCGAGGCAGTGACCTACCTGCGGATATACTCCCTGGGAATGCCGGCGATGGCGGTGTACAACTTCGGCAGCGGAATACTCAGCGCCTGCGGCGAGACCAAGCGCCCGCTGATATACCTCTCGATAGCCGGAGCGCTCAATGTTGCGCTGAACCTGTTCTTCGTCATCTGCTGCGGAATGGCGGCTTCCGGAGTCGCGGCGGCGAGCGTTATCTCGCAGTACCTTTCGGCGGGGCTGATAGTGGTACACCTCGTGCGCCGCAGGGACTGCTGCGCGCTCAGACCCTCCCGGAAGTACATCAGCCGTAAGGCGTGCGCCGACGTGCTCATGCTGGGAATTCCGGCGGGTATACAGAACGCGGTTTTCGCCGTGGCGAACCTGTTCGTACAGACCGGCGTGAACCACTTCGACGCGGTAACGGTTTCCGGAAACTCTGCGGCAGCC
>OGRQ01003053.1_pt1 | contig 11004 bp, 20 predicted proteins | sample 1553521 | NCBI WGS metagenome assembly OGRQ01 (sample SAMEA2580088, study PRJEB22360) | human gut metagenome | biome: human gut; feature: human-associated habitat; material: faeces | place: Denmark | collected 2008/2010
GCATCTTGCCCGCCAGACGGGTGTGGTCGCCGGGCATCCAGTGCAGAAAGTTCGGACTTTTCTCCTGCATGTCCGCGATGCTCTCGCCCCGGCTCTCGTCGAAGATGGCCGGGTCGGCCACGCCCAGGATGACCCGGCCTTTCAGCAGCGGGTCATTTTCCTCTGCCTCCCGGATCATCCGTGCCTGTTCCATCGGGTCCTTTCTCAAGCCCTCGTTGGGTGTGCCGGTGCAACCGTAAAGCTCCTTGATACGGTAGAGCCGCCCGCGCTCGTCCGCTGCATACCACCCCACAGAAAACGGCTTTGAGAAACCGAAGTCGTATCCCCGCCATATCTTCCAGTGTTCCGGGATGGGAAACGGTTCGATGACGTGGGTCCAGCGCTGGTCCTTGTAATGGTTCGGGTCGTTCCGCCACTCGGTGAACACCTGCCCCGAAAAGCTGTCCCAGTTTCCGTAGAGCAGCGCCTGCTTTTCGGCCTCCGGCAGCGAGGCCAGTGTGCCGATGTAGCCCGGGTCATTTTCCAGCAGCGCCGGGTTGTCAAAGACGGTGGACGGGATAAAAATGCGGGTGCGCCGCCGGGTGATCTCCTCCCCGTCCGGCACTTTCACCTTCACCAGCTGCACCATCCGCGTCCCGGCAGGTGCCGGACTGATAAACCGTGCCTTCACCCAGCTATGCCCCACCCCGCCGGGGTTGGCCGTGGCCCGGATGTACACCCGGGTGCCGGGGCCGGAAGGGCGGTTGCGGCTCATGACATAGCTGTATTCGTCCCAGGTAAAGTGGGTCAGCTCATCCACGCCGATAAAGTCGAAGGCTTTGCCCTGATAGTTGTACTTGTCCTGCGCATGGTTTAAGCTGCCGAAATAGATCTTCGCCCCGCTGGGGAAAGTCCAGCAGTGGCTCGATCCGTTGTATCGCGCTTTCGGGAATACCGGCTTGTAGTACCGCATGGTCTTGTCGATCAGCTCCGAAAGCTGCGGGTAAGTCTTGCGGAGGATGAGCGCCCGGTAGTGCGGGACGTGTACCTGCCGCAGCGCCTCGATGATCAGTGCGTCGCTCTTCCCGCCGCCAGCAGCGCCCCCATACAGAGCCTCGTCCTCGGTGCGCGCCATAAAAGCCGCCTGTCTCGGCTGCGGCGACCAGATCACGGGGCGTCCGTGATATGTTTTATGCTCCATCCACCATCACCTCCGGCCCTTTTTCTTCCCGGCCCTCGGCCCCGATCTCCACCAGTGGCGGGTCATTGCCCTCGCTCTGGCTCTGGCCGGGTACCATTGCCGCAGCCTTTTCGGCCACGGTCATCAGCACGGTGGCCATCGCGGCGGCGTTCTTGTCGCTCATCACGCGCTCACCGTACCGCTCGAGCTGAGCGTCCAGCAGTTTTCGCTCCTCGCTGTCCAGCTGCCGGTCATAGCTGTCCTCGGCAGCGTACAGCACAAGCCCGGTCTCCGTGGCGTCCGCCAGCTCCTCGGCGTCGCTCTTGAGCAGTGTGCCTACCGCGAAACAGCGTGCACGGGCATCCTCGTCCAGCTTCTGGTGGAGCTTGGCCCGTACCTGCGCGGCCCGCTGGCTCTCGTCCACCCGGCTCTGCAAATAGCTCACCTGCGCCCTCGCCCCGAGGCTGGCCCGGATTGCTATCTCCCGCGCAGCAGCCTGCCGCTCTTTTGCAAAGGCGTCGCTCCGGCCGGCTTCCTCAGCCATCCAGCTGCGGATGGTGCTCTCCGGCACACCGTACCGCCGGGCCACTGCGCAGATGGAGCCGCTCGACAGCATGGCAGCCAGCACCTCGGCCCGCACTTTCGGTGGGTACTTCTGCCCCCGCCGGGTCCCCTTCACCGTGTTTTTGCAATACCTGCGCCCTGCCATGCTCTGCCTCCCCTCTGTAGTTCTTCCCTCCCAGTCTACAGCCACCGGAAAAACAAAACTACTGCGGACATTTTGCCCGCAGTAGTTTCTTGTATGGCAAACAGGCCGGGTCTCCCCAGCCTCATCACGCTATGGCAATGCTATAACAGCCCTGCCGCCGCTGCGTATATCCCCACGGTGCTCAGCGCCTCCAGCTCCTTGTGGTAGTAGGTCGTCCGCCCGATGTGCAGCTTCGCCACCACCCGCTCCTCCGGCATCCCGTCCAGATACCGCAGCTGTAAAAGCCGCCTGCATACCGGGTCTGCGGCCTCGTAGTAGTCCATCGCCAGCGCGATCACGCCCGCCCAGTCGCTTTTTCCCTGTCCACAAGCCCGCAGCTCTGCCCGCACCCGTCGTTTCTGCTCTCTGGTCAATCCCTCGCCGCCTTTCTTCCGCGCGCGTCAAAACGCAAAATACCGGTACTTTGTCTGTCAGGTGCGAACTTTCGCACCCTCCCGCTTCACCATCACCACATAGCAGCGCAGCTCGTCTGCGTCCCAGCCCTCTTTTTCGTCGCCCGGCGCTTCCGGCTCTGGTACGACGCACCGCACGAACTTCCAGCCCGGGTATCTCTGTTCCCACCAGTAGGCGTTGTCCTTGCAGTCGGTGCAGCCCTTCCGCAGCTGCTTGCGGCTCCATCGGGTGTCGTTGGGGGTGTGTTCCACCGGCAGCTGAAGGTTTCTCGTCTCGTACCACCGCATCTGCCCGTGCTTCTCGAAGTATGTGATCAGGTCATCCAGCCTGTTTTGCAGATTCAGCCGGTCGGCGTTGGCCGTGCCAAGGCTCTCCACGCTGCCGTCCGACCATCGCACGGCCCACTTGTCCTCCAGCAGCTGCCGGAAGTCGGCGTTCTGCCGCATGGTCAGCCCTGTGCACTCCACCAGCAGATGATGGTGGTAGCGCCCACTCTTCCGTCCGCAGCCGGTCAGGCCCATGACCCGCAGCTCGACATCTGTGCCGTACAGCTTTGTGATGGCAGCCTTCACCCGGCGGATGTAGTTGCGCAAGTCCCGCTGGGCCTGCTCCATGCTCTCCGGCAGAAAGGCCTCTATGTAGGTCAGCGTCAGGTAAAAGCCCAACACGGTGAAGTTGGCGTTGGCTTTCTGCACCCTCCAGCGGTGCGCGTGCTGGGCGTTCCGTTTTTTCTGCCGTTCGCTGCTGGGTCTGCCCTTCTTCCGGCGCTTGGCTGCGTGCTCTTCCGGCGTGATGGGGTAGAGGTCTACTTCCATGTACCTTTCTCCGCAGAGCGTTTTCTTTTCCCGGGTGTAGGTCTGCTTCACGTTGTACCCTCCTGCTGCCTTAAGCTGGTAGTGTAGTTTTCTCTTCTGTGGCCCTCACCGTCACAGAAATAACGGGTATACTAGCTCCCCAAAGCGCCCGCCCGGACGCTTCATTTGAGAAAGGCTCCCCTCGGTAGGGGAGCTGCGTTCTCGCGCGGCCAAAGGCCGACGGGAACGCTGAGAGGTTCACCTTTATATAAACCGATATGCCTGCCGCCGAGCCTCCTCAGCAGCACCCATCTCGCCTTATATTTTTTGTCGAAGACGCCCCCGATGGTTTCCCATCGGGGGCTTACCTGTCTATATTTTTATGGCCTCGCCGGCTTTCCCGCCGCTGCCCAGTAGCCGTAGGTCAGCTCCGGTCGGCCCTCTTTTTCGGCGATGGCGTTGTAGGTCATCAGGTCGTGGACGTCGTAGTCCAGCGGCGTCGGGTCCTTGATCCGCCGCAGCACCGGCAGCTTCGGCCTTTTGTCCTTCGGCGCAGGCGGCTTGTCGCTCCGGGCATTGTGCATACTGACCTGCCGCACCTCTTTTCGGCAGGTCATTTTTGCGATGCCGCGCCTGTCGCAGCGCCCGCCCTGCTGGTTGTAGGCGTAGTAGGCCTCGTTGGCGTTGCCAAAGATGCCCGCCTCCCACAGCTCCCGGGACGTACCCTCGCCCATTACGTTCCCGGCTGCATCGTAGCAGGTGTAGACGTTCAGCGTCCGGCCTTTTTCTCCCCGCCGGGGGCTGTCCTCCGGATGCAGCACCTCGCTGCTGATGTTGTACTTCCGGCCCATCGTCCGGTTGTTCTCGCGCTTGGCCCACTCGCTGGTGTGGTAGCCCCTCGGCACGATGCCGCTGGCTTCCAGCTCTCCGGCCCTGCCTTTTGCGAGGACTTCCCCGGTCTGGTAGTCCTTTACGGTGTAGAGATTCGCTTTGCCCATGTATTCTCCTTCAGCTGCGCCATCGCAGCCGTAGCCTTTTCTTCCAGCTTCTTTTCGCTCAGCACCCGCAGGCTGCCCTTCCCGGCCCGGCGTCCCAGCTCCTGCATCACGGCCCGCTTCAAAAAGGCCCGTTTCTGTTCTTCGTAGTCCCGCTCGCTCTGCTTTACCCGGTCCTCGTCCGGCTGATTCTCCACCATGATGTCTTCCTTCAGCGCAGCCTGCGCACACCGGCGCAGATGCTCCATCGCCACGTCCAGTCCGTCGGTATGGCCCTCTTCGTTCACCTGCCGGTAGTTGGCCAGCGCCTCTTCTTTCAGCCGGTTCAGCCGCCCGGCTCCAAAGCCCAGCTCCTCGATGCAGGCCTCAGCGCACAGCGTCCAGACCATGCTGGCCGCCACGTCGCCCGCCATCCGCAGCTGCTCTTCCCGCCGGGTGCGGGGGCTGCGCAGCACCGGCACCCGGAAATCCGGGTCCACCCCCTCCGGCATCCAGCTGCGCCGCAAAGCAAGGCTCCTGTCCGTCGAGGGCATCCCCCGGTCGTTCACTGTCATGGCCACATCCAGACTCTCCTGCCCCAGCTTTTCCGCCCGGGCCAGAATCTTGTTCAGCCGCGCCGCGCCAACGCCGAAGCTCTGGTGCAGCGCGATGAGGATGCACCACCTCGTCATCTCAGCCGTCCCCTCCCGCGTCAGGTCAAGCTCTGTCGTGAGACTCATCTTGTTTTTCTTCACGCTCTTTGTACTCCCTGCACTTTTCGTCCCGCCCGGCACACGCTAAACATCCCGGACGGGTGATCTCAAAAACATGGATGCACTGTTTCGTAAAAGGAGCCCGGGTTGCGGTTCCCAGCGTCTGCTTCGCTCCGCTTGCATCCTGCTGGCCGCTGCCCCAACAGCTCCTCCCTGCTTCCGCCACTGGCGGCGGTCGTCGCCGTTGCATTACGGCTCACCAGTCTCCGCCATCAGGCGGGTCAGGTCGCCCAGCATCCCGCTCACGGTCTTGGAGAGGATGTTGATGGCGTCCTCCTGCAGATCGCCCGGCAAGGCCCGCACCGTAAAGCTGGCCGCCACCATCTCCTGCTTCAGCCGGGTGTTCACCCGGCTGACCTCTGCCCAGAGCTTTGCTTCGTCCGGCGTCATCTTCCGGGCTCTGGGCCGGACAGCCCCCTTGATGAGGGCCGCCAGCTGGTGGAACTCTTCGTCGCTCACCTCTTTGTCGTCGCTCGCTGCGGCGATGGCCCGCGCCCGGTCGCTGGGCGTCCCGGTGCGCAGGATCTGCTCGTATTCTTCCAGTTTCATTTTTTCTCCCCCGTGTTCATCCCGTACAGCGCCGCCATAAACTTTGCTTCTTTGCCCTCTACGCCCTCGGTCGTCCGCAGGCCCTCCTGGTCCAGCAGCTCCCTCTCCAAACGCTGGCCCATCCGTTTCGCAAACCAGGGGTCTGCCGAGCCCTTGCCCATCACCTTCCTTGCCGTACCCACAGCGCCATGCAGGGCGCACATCACCACATCCGCCGGGGTCTCATTCTCCACTTCCACGCCCAGGATAAGCTCCCTCTCGTTCAGCTTCTTTACCTCGATCCGTACCATTGCATTTTTCTCCCTTCACGCACTGTGTCTGTCGTTCTTCTCTTCCGCCGCCCTCTGGCAGCTCTTCAGCTTCCGGCAGTACCGGCGCATCTGCGCCTTCTCCGCCCGCTCAATTTCCAGGCCCCGGCCATACCCCCAGCAGACGATGCCGCCGGCGGCCATCAGCACGGCCAGGATGGCCGCACCCGTCCAGCTGCCCACGGCGTCAAAGGTGATGCTGTCGCCCCCCCCCGCCGCGCCGATCAGCAGCGCAGTGCCGGTCAGGTAAAGCGCCTGTATCTTCATTTTCATTGCAATTCTCCTCTCGCTGTGGTAAAATCGTTCTGGTGATAGGCCCTTTCAACCTGTCACTCGGAAGCTCGTCGGTGTTCCAGCACCGGCGGGCTTTTTGTTTTTTGGGGCCTTCCTGGCGTTCCGCTGGCAGAGCTCCATGGTCTCCTGCCGCTGCTCCAGCGCGGCGTTCTTGTCGATGCGCCACAGCCTCGGCCCCTCCTTGTGGGCGGGCAGCTCCCCCCTCTGGCACATCCGCCGCACCGTCTTCGGGCAGATGCCCATCAGCTCACCGTACTGTGCCACAGTCAGATACGCGGGCAGCTGCCTCGCGTCCCACACCTTCGCCTTCCGCATGGTCATCCCCTCCTCACAGCCACTCGCTGCAAATGGTGTCGGCCACGTGCTTGCTAAAGCCCAGCAGCTCGTCGCCCCGCTGGAACATCAGCACGGCAGCGCCCACGATGGGCAGCTTACCGTTCGCCGTAACGTCCGCCGGGGCAAGCTGCGTGGCCTTCTGGTTCGCCGCCTTGCACTTCAGACGGCCGTCCTCGTCCACCAGCAGCACCAGCCGGGCAGCCTCTTCCCGCGCCCAGGTGGCGTCCAGCGCCGACGGCACGGTCTCCACATATCCGCTCACCAGCTTCTGCAGGGTCTCCAGCTTCGCGCCGTCGCACTCGAGCACAAAACTCCGGTTCTTCGCCGGGATCACGATCATGTAACGGTTCATTTCTTACTCCTCCGTATTGGCACGTCCGGTCTTCTCGGCCTTCTCCACACTCACATCGTCGAACACCCCTTCCATCGCCAGCAACACCCGGCGCTGTGCCGTGGGCCTTAGCCCCGCCCGCCGCATTGCGATCAGGCAGTAGCCCATGCAGGCCGCATTGCTCCACGGCCCGTTCAGATTCTTCAGCATTTCGTCCATCTTTTTCTCCTTTCTCCCGCACTCTTCGGCGGGTCAGTCGTTTTCCCTTTGGGCATCTGTGCTGCAACACAGGTGCTCATTCTTTTTCTTCAAACAGGTAGTCCAGTGTACGGCCTTCGAATACCGCCTGAATGGCTTTTGCTTCCCGCATGGTAAATTGAGTCCGGCCATTCATTTTGTCATTCATCGAGCTTTCCGAGATCCCAATGTACGCCGCCAGCCCTCGCTGGCTGTAGTGATGCTTCTTCAGCTCCACCACCAGATTTGCAAACATCTTTCCTCCTTTCTCACGCACTCTTCGGCGGGTCAGCAGCCCGTTTCGTGGCTAAACTTTTTAAGATGTGATACAATACCCCCAGAAAGGAGGTGATTCTTTGATAGGCCTCTACAAATTTTACTTTCGGATACGCTGTCCTTTTGATTCGTTGGGCATCCTGCCTCCCGCCGGGTCTGAGATACGTTGTATCGCTCGCCCGAACGCCGTGCCGGTCTGGACGCCGCCGACGCCCTGTGACCATGCAAACCAAATCGGCCTCCAGAATTGCGAAATGTGTACAGCCGCCCTTTATCTGATGTTTGAGTCCGGCCGTATCCCGCTGGAATTTATTCCATCCTGCCCGGTGCGCACTCTTCCTGACCCCATTCGGCCATCTCTTGAGCTGCTTTCTGCACCGTTCCGGCCAGATCAGCGACCATAGCCGATATTTTCCGGTTATAGTCCGGGTCAACCAGCGCTATCCGCCGGGCGTCCATCCATGCCGGAAGAAATTCCCACAGGCCCATCGCCGCCATCAGGGTCTCGTTGTCTCCATCGCGGCGGAACAGTCCCAGTGCATCGTAGTCCCTGCCCTCCTCTTCCACAGGAGCGCAGGGCTTTTTGCTTTCGTCGTCCATCTTTTTCTCCTTCCTCCCGCACTCTTCGGCGGGTCAGCAGCCCGTTTCGTGGCCAAACTTTTTGAGTTATGATACAATACCCCCGGAAAGGAGGTGATCTACCATGTCCTACATCATCGATTTCTATATCAGCTGTCCGATGTGTCTCCCCGAAGGTTCTCCTGAACTTCACGCCGAAATACGGCTGGCTCAAGGCCCCGGTCAGACTCCGGCTTTTTCCTATCCAAGCGGTTGCCCCCGCTTCGATGGATGTCAAGCCTGTATTGACTGTTACCGGGAGATTCACCGTAGATTTCAGTCTGGCGAAATCGATTTTTATAACGACCCTCGTTCAGTCCACGGCGTTTTCCGTGCTACAATCCAGAAACCGATCCGGCCTTTATGATCCTCCGCAGCTTGTCCTGTACGTCCTTCGCCAGTTTCTTCCGGTACTCCCTGTCTTCCCGCTGCCACGGGTTGTTCATGGAGCCGTACCAGAAATTCAGTGCATAACAAAAATCGTCCAGTGCAGCACAAAGCGGGTCTTCTTCCCGAAATACGGTGGTCGTGTCCCTGCCCTCCTCTTCCACAGGAGCGCAGGGCTTTTTGCTCTCGTCGTTCATCTTTCCTCCTCCCTCACGCACTCTTCGGCGGGTCAGCGGTCAACCCCGAAAAGCTCATTCGGAGTTACGCCCAACGCTTTGCAAATTGGCACGACATCATCCGATGTCATCTTCTTCCGCCTGCGAAGGATTGCATTGAATTTCTTGGGGTCATAGCCTGCCGCCCTTGCAACCGCTGATTGCTTCAAGCATTTTTCATCAATGACCTTGTAAATCGTGTCCATAACATCCATTGTTCTATGCTCCTTTCATGTCTATGTATCTTGGACATTTTTACAGTATCACAAGTTTCGTGTCCTGTCAAGGGCTTTGTCCAATTATCTTGTCCTTTTATCTTGACATTTCAAGATTTGTTCTTTATACTTGCATCAAGACGAATTTTTTGCGGGAGGTGGTTCCAGTGTCTTTTGCAGCTCGACTCCGGCAGGCGCGCGAGCAGGCCGGACTTACACAGCAGGACTTGGCCAAGAAACTTGGCGTAACTAAAAGTGCTATCGGAAACTACGAGAACGGTGTCAGTAGCCCGAAGTGGGAAATTCTGGTCAAAATTTTTGATGCACTGAATGTTGACCCTAATTTTTTATACCAGGACGATTTTTCTGTTGACGCCATCACGTCCACTCGCCCTCTTTCCAGCACTCAGAAGGTTTTACTTGATGCCTTCGACCAGCTCAACGACGAAGGCCAGATCAAGGCTGTGGAGTATGTCGAAGACCTCGTCCTCACCGGACGTTATAAAAAATGTCCTGCGTCTGACTTGGGCGCAAAGGAAGCATAAAAAATAACCGCTCTGGCTATACCAAAGCGGTTAATCTGTATACGGAGGAATCACAGATGCGAAAGCGGCTAATTTCATTTGCCCTTGCGGCGACCATCATGGTTTCCGCCTCTCTCCCGGCATTCGCCACAAAGAAGTTCGACATGAGCGTCTTTGATGGGAAGGATTATGTAGGAGTTGTGACCGACGATATGGCTGGTTGGACTCTCGCATTTCCCCGGTTTGGTACCATAGAAGAAGGTGGCACTTATATTGTTTCTGATGATGATTCGCGATTAAGTGTTTCTTCCAGCTTACACCTCAACGATACTTATGATTTTTATTATCTCGACTTCAATCGTACAGGATCTTTTGCGTCTGGTTTTAATAGCGTGATCGTTAAAATCGGTGACAATCGATATAATTTTTCGAACGGACAGACTGATTCTACTGTTTCCGAAGGGATTGTTCTCGAATCATTTAGGTTGCCGATGAAAAAAGAGCTTGTTCCTTTTATGAATGATTTGGCCGAACATATAAACGACGAAATCAAAGTGCGTTTTGTGGGCATCTATAAAGATTATGATTTTGCTCTTACATATGACATGAAGCTAATGATCCTCGTAATGTATGACCTCTATGTTGCCGGAAACGGCACCCGCAATAAAAATCTGCAAGATATAACCGATTTGGATGGAACCATTGTCAGTAAAAACGGAGAAATTATTGACGGACACCGGGATGAAAAGATTCTGCGGGCCGTCTTAGAAGGAGTGACTTCCTCTCTGTGATGCGTTATCTACCCATTGATTTTTTCTCGGCTAACCTGTATAATGAACTTACAGGTTAACCCCACCCTGCGTGAATTGGGGAATTAAAAAAGTGTTGTCTACAAGCAACAGAACCCGCTAAGCCTCTGAGTGCGAAAGCATTCAAGCGTATCATGGCGGGGCATGACAAAGACCCCGCCACGCCTCTCAATGATGCGCACCATGGCGGGGTCGTTTTTATTATTTTGAATCGAGGTGATTATTTATGTCCACCCGCAGCCACCCCGAATCCGCCCGCATCATCCGGGAGGCACGGCAGGCCGCCGGGCTGACGCAGCTGGAGCTTGCGGAGAAGCTTGGTGTCACCATCGGCACGATCAGCTATTATGAGCGAGGCGCAGGCCAGCCCAAAATCGATAATCTCTTTGCACTCTGCGACATCCTGCACATCAGACCCGCCGACCTCCTGAGCGCCGATACATAACCTAACGCCCCCGCCAGTGCTTCCACCAGCGGGGGCGTTTGTGCAAAAAAATCCCGGCAGCCTTGTACGATAAAGGCCGCCGGGCGCGCATGGGGGTGCAATGTCGGAGAAAAACAACGTAGTCAATGACTCTCTGCCTGCTGACACATCCAGTATACCATACCCCATGTGCATCGGCAAGCGAGTCCGAAAGGAGTTTTTATGGCCAAAAATAAAAAAGGTTCTGACGGCCGCTACCGTTACCGTATCTATCTGGGCAAAGCGGACGATGGCAGCAAAAAGTTTAAGTCCTTTTACGGCTCCACGGAGCGCCAGGCCCGCGCTGCTGCCGAAGCTTACCGCACCGCCATCGGCAAGGGCATGGATCCTCAGCAGGCCGAAGCCACCTTAGGTACCCTGTACGATAATCTCATCGCGTCCAAAAAGGCAAAGGGCATCAGCCAAAAAAGCATTGACCGGCTGGCCACCAATAAAGCCCACTGGGGCGAGCTGGTGGACGTCCCGGCGTCTGAGCTTCGCGCGTCCGACTTCCAGCAGGTGCTCAACACGCTGGCCGGCTGGCACGACGGCAAGCCGCCCCCCTCCCCCAGGTGAGGGC
>OGRQ01003062.1_pt1 | contig 10966 bp, 10 predicted proteins | sample 1553521 | NCBI WGS metagenome assembly OGRQ01 (sample SAMEA2580088, study PRJEB22360) | human gut metagenome | biome: human gut; feature: human-associated habitat; material: faeces | place: Denmark | collected 2008/2010
GGCGGCACCTGATTTCTCAGGTGCCGCCGCTGTTCAAGTTACCACTTCTTTATGGGCTGTGCATCTGGCAATGTCAGCGTGTTTGCCATCGTCCGGGCGCTCAGGTTCTTGGACTGCGAATCCAGATGCGCGTAAATGTTGGCTGTGGTGGAAATATCACTGTGGCCCAACCACTCTTGAATCTGCTTCATCGGTACGCCCTCTTTCAGCAATAGGCTGGCACAGGAGTGGCGCAAATCGTGAAAGCGAATCCTGCGCAGACCATTCTCTTTTAGCAACTGCGGAAAGCCCGTTGTTACGGAATCCGGCTGGATCAAGTTTCCCATTGCATCAACAAATACATAACGCATCGGCGCAAAACAATCAACACTGTCGATTCTCTGCTCGACAGTGTTGACCGCAAATCTGAAGGTAGGTAAACAGGTGTGCTTTGGGGATGCGATACGAGCGCCCGATTTTCATCGCCGGGATTTTGCCTTCGTGCAGCAGTTTGTACCCCGTTTTGGTGCTGATTCGCAGGGCATCGCACATCTGCTCGATGTTGGAGAAAAATCTGCAATTTTTTTCAAAAAAAATACCGCCACCTCTCCTGTCTTTTGCACTTGTGCAAGCTACACAAAACCACAACCTGTTTCTTTTGCAAAATGTAGAAAGTGGGCGGAGAGTGTTGACAAAACAGAGGAATTAGAGTATAAAGAAATCACAACAAAAACGTTTTTGGAACACAGCGGTATACACAGTACCGAAAACGGTTTTGGTTGAAAAGAGAATCAGGAGTGAGCAGGCATGGCAGTTTCGATCCGCGACATTGCACGGGAAGCCGGAGTCACGGTCGGTACGGTTTCCCGCGCACTCAACAACTACCCAGATGTCAGCCCTACCACACGGGAGCGCATCGTGGAGACCGCGCAGCGGCTGGGGTATCACCCCAACCAGATGGCGCGCAACCTTTCCTCCAAGCACAATCACAATATCGCGCTGGTGCTTTCCGGCTTTCTGGAAGAAGAGCTTATCAACGATTTTGATGCACTGCTGATGAAAGGCTGCTTCCACTACACAGTCAACAACGATGTGGAAATGTCCATTCAGGTTATCAACACCAAGATCCAGACCGAAAAAAGTTTTGAACAGCTCTGCTATGAGCACAACATCGCCGGCGCGATCCTGATGGGTTTGAGAACCAACGACCCTTACTGCGAACTGCTGGCGAAAAGCAAATACCCCTGCGTGACCATTGATATTGAGGTTCCCGGTCCGAATGTCAGCTGTGTGATGATGGACGACATCAAAGCGTTTGACGAGCTGACCCAATACCTCATCGACATGGGACACCGCAAGATCGTGGTGGTACATGGCCGCAAGCTGGCTATGGTCAGTATGCAGCGCCTTGTGGGTGCGTACCAAGCTATGCAGCGCAATGGTTTGGAGCTGCCCCGCGACAACATCATCTACACCAACTTCGGGCGGGAGGAAGCCCGCGACGGTGTGAAGGAATACTTCCGAACCCACAGCCCGGACAGCGCCACGGCGTTCCTCTGCATGAGCGATATGCTGGCCATTGGCACGATCGAGGGGCTGAAAGAACTGGGCTATAAAGTGCCAAAAGACTACTCGGTCGTAGGCTTCGATGGGTTGGAAGTCACCAACTACACCGACCCGGCTATTACCACCATTGACCAGAACATCCAGCAAAAAGGCTACGAGGCTACTCGCCTACTGTGCGATATGATCCGCGGCAAGCGCAAGGCACAGCGGCTGGTATTGCCCCACACCCTGACGGTGCGCGACAGCGTCCGCCCCCTATAAAACCGAAATCAGCGGTTAAGGCCGCTTTTTTCAGACAGAGATACAAAAACGTTTTTGCAGTAACTTCTTAAGCCAAATTTCGCTGCAAATATTTTTTAACCGCGAAACAAAAACGTTTTTGCAATAACTTTTGGAACATCTGGTGCAACCGCACCGTGTTAATAAAACCAAAAAACACAAAGGTAAAGGAGAAACACTATGAAAAAGAAGCAACTGTTCGCAGGCGCTCTGGCCGCTGCCATGATGACCGCCAGCCTGGCCGGCTGCGGTGGCGCTGCATCCTCTGCTGCAACTTCCACAACCGGCGGCGATACTGCCGGTAGCACGGCATCCGCTGATACCAACAGCGGCGTGGTGGAAGTCACCATTCCCTCCTACAAAACCGGCGAGAACGCCGGTGCGGCCTTCTTTGTGCCGCAGGTCGAGCGTTTTAACGAGAAGTACGCCGGGAAGTACAAAATCAATCTGGAGAGCGTACCCCAGGATAGTATTTTCAATGACCGCTTAAAGCAGCTGGCACAGCAGAACAAGCTGCCGGTGCTGGTGGAGGGCGGTGACCCGGACTGGGTCAAGAACGTCGTTATCCCCAACGGCCTTGCCTACGACTTGACAGACTGGATCGACGCGACCCCCGCCGTCAAGGATGTCCTGATTGACGACAGTCGTGAATACTGCTCCAATGAGGATGGCAGAGTCATGACTATGCCTCTGGCAACGGTACGTCCCATCGGCTTCTTCTACAACTCTGATATGTGGAGCACCGATGCTGACATCAGCGCTATGAGCATGGACGAATTTGTTTCCGCGCTGGGCGACCAGAAGATTGCCTTCTCCACCGCCGAGAACGGCTGGGTTTCCGCCTTGTTCCTGACTGCGCTGGTGGCCGAGGAAGACGGTGGCGTAGAATGGCTGAAGAGTGGCACCGAGACCAAGATCACCGACTTCAACCAGCCCTGCTTCATCAACGCTGTGGCCAAGCTGCAGAATCTGCTGCAGAACAACGCAGCCTCCAACTCGGTAGGCGCAGCCTACGCGGATGCCGCCAACGCTTTCATGAGCGAGCAGGCCGCCATCATTGCCAACGGTCCTTGGATGTCCTCTGACTTCGAGAGCTCCAACTCCGACAAGTGGTCCAACGGCTTTGACGGCGCGAAGGTCCGTGCCTCCCTGTTCCCGGGCGACATCGGCATTGCCGACACCGCCACTTTCGGTGAGTGGTGGATCTCTGCTTCTGCCCCTGAGGATGAAATTGCCCTTGCAAAGGCTTTCCTTGAGTTCATTTACAGCCCCGCTGAGCTGGAAGCCTACATGCTGGCCGAGGGTGGCGACACACCGAAGCTGACCTACTCCGACGACTTCAAGGCAAAGCAGGGCGAAACCCAGGTGCTTGCTGATCTGGCAGCCGACACCACTACTGATACCGTGTTTGTCCCCCGCATCCTCGATGTGATCCCTGCCTCCGTTGCCAACACCGAGTTTGGTAAGCTGCTGCCCAGCCTGGCCGACGGCACCTGCACCCCGGAGCAGTTCGCCCAGTGGATGAGTGACAAGGCCGCGGAAGCCAGCGCCGAGTAATCCGCGCAATCCGCGCAAGAACAATATGTAATTCAAGGCGTGTCGCCGTCCCGTTGCATACGGCGGCGGCACGCATTTTTTGAAAAGGAAGGAGCTGCAAAGCCATGAAAACCGCCCCGAAAAAAGCAACGCGCATCAAGGCGGGCCGCATCCAGCGTGCAAACTACAAATGGATCTATCTGTTCCTGCTTCCCACCATCGTGATCTTTGCGATGTTCTATTTGATGCCCATTGCGCAGGTATTTGTGACGTCGTTCACGAAATGGGATGGCTTCAACGCACCAAAGTTCAACGGTCTGACAAACTATATCAATCTGTTTACCAACAGTTCGTTCCTCATTGCGTTGAAAAACCTGCTCTGGTGGTGCGTGATTGCCCTGACGCTGCACGTCGGCTTCGGCACATTGGTCGCTTTTGTACTGTACCAGCGCCCCCACGGCTGGAAGTTCACCCGTACAGTGTTCATGATCCCCAACGTCATCAGTGCGGCGGCCTGGGCGATGATCTACAAATTCATTTTCAACAATGATTTCGGCATCCTGAACTCGGTCATCCGCGTTTTTAACCCGAATTTCAACGTCCAGTGGTTCTACAAATCGCCGTGGGCGTTCTGGGCTGTTACGTTCACTTGGCTGTTCTATGCAGTCATCGTCACGTTGGTCGTGCTGGGTGATTTGATGAACATTCCGAAGGAACTGAATGAAGCCGCCCTCATGGACGGCGCTACCGGCTGGGAGGTGGTCCGCCCTATCCCACCGCCAACAGCTGATCCGCTATATCCAGCTGCCGCTGTGCCGTGCATCCATCGGCACCAGCGTCATTGCCTCGCTGACATCCCGTATTGCCATGTATGAGCAGATTGCCCTGACGACGTCCGGCGGTCCGGGCGACGACACGATGAGCCTGCCCATCATTCTGGTCAAGGGCATCATGGACTACCGTTACGGTTACGCCAACGCGGTGGGCGTGGTCATGTTTATCATCGGTTTGATCGTGCTGGGCATCGTAAACAAGCTGTTCCGCATGGACGAAGCTGATTACTGAGAAGGAGGCACACCATGAAAATCAAATACAAGCCTTGGGCAAAGGTTTTGATGTACCTTGTGGAGGCCATCGTCATTATTCTCTCTGTGTTTCCCATTCTGTGGGTCATTATGTCGTCCTTCAAGACGAACGGCGAAATTTTAAGTTCACCGCTGGCGCTGCCCGCCCACTTCTCGCTGGATACCTTCATTGACATTTTCCAGAAGTACAGCTTCCCCACCTACTTTTTCAACTCGCTGCTGGCGGCGGGCGTCTCGACGCTGGTTTCGCTGCTGTTCTATGCCATGGGCGCGTATGTCATTGCCAAGTTTGAGTTTCCCGGTCGCAAGCTGCTGTTTGCGCTGTTCACCATCACGCTGCTTGTGCCCAGCCACAGCAAGACCCAGCCCATCTTCTCGCTCATCACGAAACTGAACCTTTATGACAGCATCTGGGGCGTCACCCTTGTTTACCTGTCTGCCGGTATGGCTATGTCCATCTTTGTGCTGAAAGCCGGCTTTATGGCGATTCCCAAAAGCCTGGACGAGGCTGCGACACTGGACGGCGCAAGCTTCTTCCGCACGTTCTGGACCATCAACCTGCCGCTGGCAAAAAGCGCACTGGCGACTGCCGGCATCCTGATGTTCCTCGGCAACTGGAACGAGTACTACTTTGCCTCGCTGCTGACCGTTTCGGACTCGCAGCGCACACTGCCCATCGCACTGGCGTTCTTCACCAGCGAATTTTCCTACAACTACACCCAGCTGTTTGCCGCGCTTACCATTGTCATTCTGCCCGGCATCATCCTGTATGCGATTGCACAGGATCAGGTACAGGCCAGCGTGGCTGCTTCCGGCGTCAAGGGCTGATGAAAAGGAAACCCGACTATGAAATATGATCTCGAACCCCGCGGCTGGATCGTGGCAGAGGAAACCTTTGACCCGTGCCGCACCGCCAAATGTGAATCCATCTTTGCCCAGGGCAACGGCTATATCAACATCCGCTGCGCGCTGGAGGAGGGTTACCTTGATACCTACCGCGGCGCTTTTATCACGGGCACATTCAATAAGGCTATGCCCGACGAAGTGACCGAGCTGCCCAACCTGCCTGACGTGACTGCTATGGAGTTTATCGTCAACGGTGAACGCTTTGCCATGGATCAGGGTACGCTGCAAAGCTACCTGCGCGCACTGGATCTGCACACCGGCGAAGCAACGCGCACCGTGCAGTGGAAAAGCCCTGCCGGGGCAGCGCTGGAACTGACCTTCCGTCGCTTTGTTTCGCTGGATAATGAGCATATTGCCGCGTTCTCGGTGGAAGTCACACCGACAAATCAGGATATCGAGCTGGTCGTCAATAGCGGTATCTCGACCCGCAACAGCAATACCGGCTCTCAGCACTGTGTGGAGGGCGAAATGCGGATGCTGCCCGGTGGCATCCTGCGCCTGATGACCCATACGAATGAGAGCAATGTGCCGATCAGTGTACACTGCCTGCACAAATTCAGCGCAGAACCCTCCGAGTCGCTGCCGGTCATTGAGCGCCGCCGCTTTGTGGGGCGCTACACGTTCCGGCTGGCAAAGGGTCAGACGCTGCGCATCGAAAAGCTGACCTGCTACCACACAGGCCGTGACCTGCCGTTTACGGTCTACGGTCAGCAGCGCGGCACAACGAACCCGGACATCGTTGCCGCCGCCGGTGATGCGCTGGCGGCAAAGTTTGCGGATACCGGTTATGACGCTCTGCTTGCAGCCTCTGCCAAAAAGTGGGCAGCTTACTGGGCAGAGCAGGATGTGCAGATCGAAAGCGATGACAGCTTTGACCAGCTGGGTATGCGGTTTGCGCTGTATCACCTGAACATTATGATCAAGCGCGATGATGACCGCGTTGGCATCGGTGCCAAGGGCATGACAGGCGAGGGCTACAAAGGTCATTCTTTCTGGGATACCGAGATGTTCCTGATGCCTTACTACCTGTTGACTGACCCCGCCGCCGCCAAGACCCTGCTGGGCTACCGCTGGCGCAGCCTGCCCGGCGCGTTCAAAAAGGCCAGCGAGAATGGCTATCAGGGTGCTATGTTCCCCTGGGAGAGTGCATGGCTGGACGACGGCGAAGTAACGCCGCTTTACTGCGGTGCGGATATCGTCACCGGCAAGAGCAGCCCGGTTTTGACAGGTATGATTGAGCAGCATATCTCTGCGGATATTGCCTGGGGTGTCTGGCTGTACTACCAAGCCACCGGCGATGATGATTTCATGAACCGCCGCGGTTGTGAGCTTTTGATTGAAATTGCCCGTTTCTGGGCAAGCCGCGTAGAGTGGCAGGATGATACGCAGCGCTATGAAATCAAAAACGTCATCGGTCCGGATGAGTACAAAGACCACGTCGATAACAACGCCTTTACAAACTATCTGACCGTCTTTGCCATGGAGCAGGCCGAACGCTGCATCAAGGATATGCCTACCCGTTGGCCGGACGCCTACGCCAAGCTGAGCGACAGCTATGACCTGAATGCTCTGGCGGCTGAATTGCAGGACAAAAAGGCAAAAGTCTACCTGCCGCAGCCCAACGCCGATGGCATCGTGCCGCAGAACGCCCAATATCTGGGGCTGGATGCGATCGACCTGAGCAAATACAAAAACCAGCAGGGCGTGTCCTCGATTTACGAGGATTACAGTCCCGCCCAGATGAACCAACTTATGGTCTCGAAGCAGGCTGACTTGGTCATGCTCATGCGCATTATGCCCGACTTGTTCGATGCTGAGACCCGCCGCAAGAACTTTATCTTCTATGAGTCCCGCACACTGCATGATTCCTCCCTGAGCCATGGTCAGCACTGTGTGTTGGCCGCGTGGGAGGGACTGGACGATATGGCGCTGGATATGTACCGCCACGCCATTGCCATTGACCTCGGCCCGAATATGAAATCGTCCGACTTAGGCATCCACAGTGCATCGATGGGTAACGTCTGGCAGTGTGTTGCCTGCGGCTTTGCCGGGCTGGAATGGCACGAGGGCGGGCTTTCCCTGCGTAGTCATCTGCCCGCAAGCTGGCAGCGCGCGGCATTCAACATCGTCTGGCGCGGTGCAAAGCTCCATGTGGAAGTCACCCATGCGGGCATCACTGTCACCCACCGCGGCGGTTCCGCTGTGGAAATTACCGTGGACGGTCACCCGGTAAAGCTGGCCGCCGAGTAACTATGAGGAACTTTCTATGAAATACAAGGGAATTATTTTCGACTTGGATGGAGTGCTCTGCTCCACAGACCGTTTTCATTTTGAAGCGTGGAAACAGACGGCTGAGGAAGTCGGCGCACCATTTGACGAAACCATCAACATGAAGCTGCGCGGCGTCAGCCGGATGGAGAGTTTGGAAATCATCCTTTCCGGCAGCAGCAAGACCTTTACCGATGCGGAAAAGGAACGCCTTGCCACCGAGAAAAACGACCGCTACCGCAAGCTGCTGGCGCAGATGTCGCCCGCCGATATGCCCGCTGCCGTGCGCGATGCTCTGACGGCGCTACACAACGCGGGGCTGAAGCTGGCTGTTGGTTCGTCCAGCAAGAACGCGGCCTACATCTTGGAACGGCTCGACGCGAACCGCTACTTTGACGCTGTGTGTGACGGCACGATGATCGCCCACTCCAAGCCCGACCCGGAGGTCTTTACCAAGGCTGCCGCCATGGTGGGGCTTGCCCCGGCAGACTGCCTGGTTGTGGAGGACGCTGCCGCCGGGCTGGAGGCTGCCCGCGCGGGCGGCATGGACTGTGCCATCGTCGGCACGGCCCCGATGCCGTTTGAACCCACCTACCATATGCAGGACGTGACCAAACTGCCGGGAACGATTTTGTAAGAGGTATACTTATGGAAAGCATTCACCCCGCGTGGTGGAAAGAGGCCGTCGTCTACCAAATCTACCCGCGCAGCTTCAAGGACTCTAACGGTGACGGTATCGGTGACCTGAACGGCATCCGTGAAAAGCTGGACTACTTAAAAGACCTTGGCGTCGATGTGCTGTGGCTGAACCCGATCTATCAATCTCCTAATGTGGACAACGGCTATGACATCAGCGATTACCGCGATATCATGACAGACTTCGGCACAATGGCCGACTTTGACGCCCTGCTGACGGATGTCCATGCCCATGGGTTAAAGCTCATCATGGACTTGGTGGTCAACCACTCGTCGGACCAGCACCCGTGGTTTATTGAGAGCCGTTCCAGCCGCGACAACCCCAAACGCGACTATTATATCTGGAAAGACCCCGCCCCGGACGGCGGTGCCCCCAACAACTGGCGCAGCTGCTTCAGCGGCTCGGCGTGGAAGTACGACGAGAAAACCGGTCAGTATTACCTGCACCTTTTTGCTGAAGGACAGCCCGATTTGAACTGGGAGAACCCGGAGGTTCGTGATCAGGTCTTTGACATGATGAACTTCTGGTTCCAAAAGGGCATCGACGGCTTTCGCATGGACGTCATCAGTATGATCTCCAAGGCCGGATATGCAGACGGGCCACTTTGCGCCGATGGTCTGTACGGCGACTATACCGACCAGTGTACCAACGGTCCCCGTGTGCATGAATACCTGCAGGAGATGGACCGCCGTGTGCTGAGCCACTACGACTGCATGACGGTGGGTGAGAACGCCAACGTCACCCCGGAGCTTGCCTGCCTGTACGCGGGCGAGGATCGCCATGAACTGAACATGGTGTTCCAGTTTGAACTGATGGATGTTGACGGCGGCGAGAGCCGCAAGTGGGAACCCGAACACCCGTGGAAGCTGACGGATATTAAAAAAATACAGACCCGCTGGCAGACCGGTTTGGACGGCAAGGCGTGGAACAGCCTGTACTGGAACAACCACGACCAACCCCGCGTGGTGTCGCGCTTCGGTTGCACCAAGGACGAAGAATCCCGTGTGCGGTCGGCCAAAATGCTGGCTGTCTGCCTCTACCTGATGCAGGGAACGCCCTACATTTATCAGGGTGAGGAACTGGGCATGACGAACAAGCATTTCGACAGCATCGACCCCATTAACGATGTTATGACTCGCAACGCCTACTTTGAAAAGACCCAGCGCTGCGGCGAGAGCGTGGCGGATTTCATGAAGGCGGCCAACTACATCAGCCGTGAGCACACCCGCACCCCCATGCACTGGGATGACACCCCCAATGCGGGCTTTACCACCGGCACACCGTGGATACCGCTGAACCCCAACTACCCGCAGATCAACGCCGCCAAACAGGTGGGCGACCCGGACTCGGTGTACAACTTCTACCGCCGCCTGCTGGCGCTGCGAAAGTCGGACAAGACCTTCGTCTACGGTCACTACGCCCTGCTGTTATCCGACGATGAAGAGATTTACGCCTACACCCGCACATTGAACGACGAGCAGATACTCGTGGTCTGCAACTTTACCGACCATGACGTGCCCTGCCCGTTGCTGAACGATTGGCAGAACACAGAGCTGCTTATCAGCAACTACAACACCCCCGGAACCCCCGGAAGTCTGCGACCGTTTGAAGCGGTGGTTTACAGAAAGTAAAACGCAACAGTAAAGAGTCCTGATGCCGAATTTCGGCATCAGGACTTTCTTCTTTTAGGGCACAAAACTCAACGGGTCAACCCGAACCCCACCCTGCATTACCTCAAAATGCCGGTGCTGTCGCCCGTGCCGCCTACATATTTTTCAAAAAATACCGCCCCATCTCACGATAAGGCGGTAGATTGCGTTATTCTATGCTGCTCCTAAGTTTTTAGATAGCAAATCACCATTGGCGGCGTTCTCAAACACTTCAAAAGCATCTTGTAGTTCTTCCAATCACAGCTGGTGTGTCTCTTTCCAGAGTATTTGTTTTCCGCGACATCATTTAGCATCATCAGAATAAAACCCGATGGCCTTTTGCAAAGCCAAGAAATGCTTTCCTGTGTATTTGATTGCCCTGTGCTCTCCTTGCATTTCTATCCTACAGGTAATCAAATTCTCGTCATTTTCTTTCACATGGTAATCTTGTATCATCGAAATAAGCTCAGACAGATTCTTCTTTCCGTACTTAAATTCAGCAGCACAGTTCGGACATAGACAAAGAGAATTCCAACCTTCTGAAATGCTATGTTTGTATCTATCCGGAATAGCATTGGTTGGGAGAATATTACAAGCTTCAAAGTATGGCTTTCCATTGCTGCGGAAAATTTGTTTCCCACAGATTTGGCATTTTCCATAATACTGTGAAGCCAAGAACGTTTTTTTTCCTAGGTTGCTCTCCGAATATACGTAATGCAATCGTGGCGCTACTATCGTTGTTCCCTCTAAGCCTTCCTGAAAGTTTTCTTCCAACTTTCTTTCACGGCGGTTCACATTTCGGACTGCGCCAAACTCACCCAGTGTCTCATCATCTGGCGCAGATTCAGCAGTTATCGCTGCTTTGTTCCATAAATACCCTCCTTGCTGCACGTAATAAAACCATCTCTATATGGTGATATTCTCAGAATTTCATCTGTCTGCATAATCTGGCACCATTGACATAAATGTCATTTGCCAGTTCTGTAACAAGCCGCATATCC
>OGRQ01003065.1_pt1 | contig 10957 bp, 8 predicted proteins | sample 1553521 | NCBI WGS metagenome assembly OGRQ01 (sample SAMEA2580088, study PRJEB22360) | human gut metagenome | biome: human gut; feature: human-associated habitat; material: faeces | place: Denmark | collected 2008/2010
GCCACGGCTGGCTGCTGATGAACGGCGGCAAGATGTCCAAGTCCGTGGGCAATGTGGTGGACCCTGTGATCCTGTGCGACCGCTACGGCGTGGATGCCATCCGCTACTTCCTGCTGCGTGAGATTCCCTTCGGCAACGATGGCATGTTCACCAACGAAGCCCTGATCACCCGCATCAACAGCGATCTTGCAAACGACCTGGGCAACCTGCTCAGCCGCACGGTCGCCATGTGCGAGAAGTACTTCGGCGGCACCGTGCACAATGTGACCGGTACCGAGGCCATCGACACCGAGCTGGAGACCATGGTCAACGAGCTGACCGCCAAGGTCACGGCCGACATGGACAGCCTGACCATCCCGCAGGCCCTGATGGAGATCTTTGCGGTCATCCAGCGCGCCAACAAGTACATCGACGAGACCGCTCCCTGGGCGCTGGCCAAGGACGAGGCCAACAAGGCCCGTCTGGAGAGCGTGCTGTACCACCTGTGCGAGGCACTGCGCGTGTGCGGCATCCTGCTGAACGCATACCTGCCCACCACCGCACCCAAGATGATGGAACAGCTGGGTCTGGACGCATCTGCTCTGGACCTGGCCAAGACCACCTACGGCGCACAGGAGACCTACACCGTGCACAAGGGCGAGGCACTGTTCCCCCGCATCGATGTGGCAAAGGAAATTGCCCACCTGAAGGAAGAGGACGAGAAGCGCAAGGCCGCTGCCGAAGCTGCCAACAAGGCCAAGGCTGAAGCGGAGAAGAAGGCTGCCGCCCCCGCCGAGGAGAGCACCGTGGACTTTACCCACGAGGAAGAGATCGACTTTGACACCTTCTGCAAGGTGGAACTGCGCGTGGCCGAAGTGCGCGCCTGCGAGAACCTGAAGGAAAGCAAGAAGCTGCTGCACCTGACCGTGTTTGACGGCGAGCGGGAGCGCTGCATCCTTTCCGGCATTGCAAAGTGGTTCAAGCCGGAAGACCTGATTGGTAAGAAGATCGGCATTGTGTGCAATCTGGCACCTCGCCCCATGATGAAGGGCAAGTATGTCAGCGAGGGCATGATCTTTGCTGCTGATACCGCCGACGGCGGCTGCTCCATCGCTTTCTACGGTGACGACACCCCCGTAGGCAGCCGCATCCACTGAGCCGCCATGCAGGAAAACAAAACGCTTTCCCGCGCGGAATGGCTGGATAAGATCTTCGGCACGCCGGTGTTCGCCGTGCTGCTGGCCATCTTCTGCAATGTGCTGTGGGGCTCGGCCTTCCCCTTCATCAAGCTGGGCTACCGGCTGTTCTCCATTGATTCCAGCAGCACCGCCTCCATCTTCTGCTTTGCCGGTGTGCGGTTCATGCTGGGCAGCTTTCTGGTGCTTCTGGGCAGTGTTCTGCTGCAGAGCCGCCTGCCCAAGTTCCCCTGCGGCAAAGTGGCAGCGGAGTGCTGTGCTCTGGGCCTGTGGCAGACCACGACCCAGTACGCATTCTATTACATCGCTGTTGCCATGCTCACGGGTGCCTTTGGCGGCATCCTGAACAGCACCCAGAGCTTTCTGGGCGTGATCTTTGCCCACTTCATCTACGGCAACGCCGACCGCATGACCCCTGCCAAAACGCTGGGCTGTGTCATCGGCTTTGCGGGCGTGCTCATCGGCACGCTGGGCAACCACGGCGGCGGCAGCGCAAAGGGTATGGCGTTCATGCTGATCGCCTCCGCAATCTTTGCACTGGCCGGGCCGTGGAACAAGGCCGTGACCCAGCATGCGGACAGCTTTTCGGTCTGTGTGCTGAACCTCGGCGTCGGCGGTCTGGCGCTGGCTGTGATGGGCTTTGCCATGGGCGGCGGCCTCCACCCCGAGAGTGCCGCAGGTATTCCGGTGCTGCTGTTTTTGGCGTTTATCTCCGGTGCGGGGTATGTGATTTGGGCGCTGCTGATGAAAAACAACCCGGTCTCCCGCATTGCGGTGTTCGGTCTGATCATTCCGGTCATGAATGTGCTGCTGTCGGCGCTGCTGAACAGCGAGCCGCTGTTTGAGTGGAACTACCTCGCCGCGCTGCTGCTGGTCTGCATCGGCATTTATCTGGTCAACCGCGCCCCGCAGGAGGCCAAGGCATGACAAACATTTTTGACACCCACGCGCACTATTCCTCGCGTCAGTTTGATGCTGACCGCGCCGCGCTGCTGAAGGCTTTGCCTGCGGGCGGCGTGGTGGGCGTGCTGGAATGTGCCACCCACTCTGGTGATGCCGTCCGCGTGCTGGAACTGGCGCACAGTGCACCGTACTTCCACGCAGCCATCGGCATCCACCCGGAGAGCCTGATCGAGGAGGACGCCGCTACGGTGGCCGTTTATCACGGCGATTGGTGTGCCGAGCTGGCCGCCATGCGTCCGCTGTTTGAAGATAAGTCGGTCGTGGCGGTGGGGGAAATCGGCCTCGACCACCACTGGCCGGTGCCCCGGCAGGAGCAGTACGACCTGTTTGAGGCACAATTACAACTTGCGAAAGAGCTGGATTTGCCGGTGTCGGTCCACGACCGCGAGGCCCACGCCGAAATGTACGAGCTGCTGCGCAAATATAAGCCGCGCGGCGCACTGCACTGTTACAGCGGCAGCGCCGACGACGCGGCCTGGCTGGTGGAACAGGGTATGTACCTGGGCTTTGGCGGCGCTGTGACCTACAAAGGGGCCAAGCGCGCGGCCAAGGTGCTGGCCGCCATCCCGCACGAGCGGGCGCTGCTGGAAACCGACTGCCCCTACATGGCCCCCGAGCCGGTGCGCGGCACCCGCAACGACAGCTGCAACATTGCCCACGTGGCGGCGTACATCGGTACGATCTGGGACATGGACGCCCAGGCTGTGCTGGACCAGACCGCCCAAAACGCCAGGGCTTGCTTTGGCGTGTAAAATGCTGTAATATACAGATGTATATTGAATAAAAAATTCAGGAGTGACTTACCATGAAAGCACGTATCCCTAAACATCGCGAATTTATCATTGATTTCCCGCAGGATATGGATCAGGCCAAGGCTAACGAGGGCTGGAACAAGCTGAACGAGATCGTGGAGGAGTACAAGAAGGCCCACAACGGCCAGAGCGTTTACTCCGCGACCTTTATTGAGGACTGCGAGCCTGCTGTGAAGAAGCTGCAGGAAGAGTACGGCTTCAACTACACCATTCAGGAAATCAAGTAATTTGCACCGGCGGACAACTGCGTCCGCCGGTTTTTGGTTATGGCAAAGGGGGAGACAAGAATGCAAAAGACCGTGATACGCCCGGCGGGGGAGGGGGATATCCCCGCCATCATTGCGCTGTACCGCGAGCTGGACGCCGCCATGGTGGATCTGCAGCCGGAGTTTTTCTGCGAGGCCCCGCGGGAAGAAGCGGAGATCAGCAGCGCCGTCAAGGCGCAGGACGTGGATTTTCTGCTGGCTGAGCAGGACGGCACACCGATGGGCTTTGCGCTTGTCACCTACGCCGGGTGGACGCCCGCGTATAGCTGCGTGCTGCCCCACCGCTACGCCCGGCTGGAAGATCTGGTCGTCGGCAAGGCTTACCGTGGCCGGGGCATCGGCGGCGAACTGCTGGCCGCCGCCAAGCGCTGGGCCCGGAACCGGCGGCTGGAATACGTAGAACTGAATGTTTTAGCCCAGAATGAAAGCGCTGTAAAACTCTACGAGTCGCAGGATTTTGTCGAAGCGACGAAGGTTATGCGGTGTATGCTGTGAAAACCGCTCTGTAGGGGCCGGGCATGCCCGGCCCGCAGGTTTACGGTTGCACCCCTTTCGCGGTTGATTTGCAGGGCGGGGCTTGACCCCTTTGCGGGGCGTCGGGGATGCCGCCCCCTACAGGCATAACCCGCAAAGTTTCTCACTCCCGCAAATGGGCACGGCGGCCAGAGGGCTGGCCGCCCTACGCCCTCCCGTGAATTAGGTTTGCAGGGGAGGAATTCATCCCTCCCGGGTTGTGCGCCCATATTGCTGCACAACACAAAAAAGCCGGGGCGAACATTTCGTTCGCCCCGGCGGTCTTACTTCTTCGGAGTCATAGCCTCATAACCCTTTTCGTTATTTTTCGGACTGTTTCCGCATCGTCATGGGAATCATCCTATCTTTTTGCGAATTTTGATTGCCCTTTCAGGATCTTACTAACTGTTCATTGGACTTACCCTCTGGTTCGTTATTTGCTCAAAAGCATTTGTGGAACGGAGTAATGGTCGTTATTAAGATCGTTCCTGGGGTCTGGGTCTGATGCTGAGGACCAAAGCCTCTTAACTCTAGTACATTGGAGTTTCTCCTTGGTAATCAGGTGAAATTCAGGTGCTTCCTGTTCGGCGGAGTGGTGACGGTCATCTCTACCAGCCTTCTTTCTTCCTGATCTATATGTTATGCTGGGGGTCTGTTTTGACGGCCCCTGGGTCTGCTAAACGAAGTTGTAAGCAACCGTGCATCGCGTTCTTTTTACTTTCTGTACAGGTTATGACCTGCGGCTTTGGATGCGGTCCTTATCTTGTCAGCAGGCCCAGGCCCGCCGGTGGTGAATGGGATCTTTGAAGTTTGCCATTGGACTTGAGCCTCCTTCCTTACGAATCCTAGCCGGCGGCCTTTACTTTGTCTTTCCGTCTTCTGCCCTCGTGCTGCTGGATCGGAGTCCTTAAAGTGCTTCCTTTTTCACTCCCCGACTTTAGGGAACTTCTGGAAGATCTTCTTTAAGATGTCGGTCTGTTCACGATCGGTCTTTATGAAGATTTGTTGGAAAGTGGCAACTCTTGGAGTTCTTAACTCCTTATCTCCGGCTGTTTTCTTTCTGTGACTATACTATATCACAGCCTTGGGATTTCGTCTATTCGCAGACCGCACAAGCTTTATATGCAATATTTGTGCATAATCAGGATTGATTGTTCCATATCAAAAGTGGTATAATAAATATGTTGGGCGCGTGTACGCCAACATAAAACCGCTGCTTCTTGGAAAAAAGAAGCAGCGGTTTTTCGCTATATTAGCTTCCCCCGAGGGGAAAGCTGTCGGCGGCCCCGCTCGCCGACTGATGAGGGGCAAACTTACTGTAATTGCCCATGAACGGGTTGCTGAGGCAAACTCGCCCCTCATCCGGCCCTGCGGGGCCACCTTCCCCCCAAGGGGGAAGGCTTGGAGCTTTTTTACATCGTCTCCGGTGCGTTCACCTTGAACATCGTCAAAATGTTATGGATGACCCCGCGCACGGCCAGGCAGAGGGCAATGCGGCCCTGCTGCACGGTGCCCTCGGCATCCAGGATGCGGCAGGCGTTGTAGAAGCGGTGGTAGGCGGACGCCACATCAATGCAGTAGCGGGTGATGCGGGCCGGGTCATACTTCTCGGCGGCAGCGGCGATCTCAGCGGGGAAGGCGGCCAGCAGGCGGATGAGCGCCTGCTCGGCGGGGTCGGTCAGCACGCTGGCGTCCACGGCGTCCGCGCCTGCAAACTTTACGCCCTCGCTCTCGAGCTTTTTCAGCACCGAGCAGATGCGCGCGTGGGCGTACTGCACGTAGTAGACCGGGTTCTCGCTGTCGTTGCGCACGGCCAGGTCCAGGTCAAAGTCCAGCGTGGAGGAGCTCTCGCGCTGGTTGAAGAAGAACCGCGCGGAATCGATGGGCACTTCGTCCAGCAGGTCGGTCAGGGTGATGGCCTTGCCGGTGCGCTTGCTCATGCGCACGGGCTTGCCGTCGCGCATCAGGTTGACCATCTGCATCAGCACGATGTCCAGGCGGCTGCCGTCCAGACCGATGGCGTCCATCGCGCCCTTCATGCGGGCGACATGGCCGTGGTGGTCGGCGCCCCAGACGTCGATGGCCTTGTCAAAGCCGCGCACGGCCAGCTTGTTGTAGTGGTAGGCGATATCGGCCGCAAAATAGGTGGGGATACCGTTGGCGCGGACGAGCACCTCGTCCTTGGCCTCCTCCTCGCTGCCGTCTTCGGTCTTGCGCTTGTTCACAACGCCGTACTTGGCGGCGTATTGGGCGCTGCGGTACATGATGGCGCCGTCCTCGGCCTTGTAGCAGGCACCGGTCTCCAGCAGCTTGTCCACCACGGCCTTGACTGCGCCGGAGTTGTGCAGGTCGCTCTCATGGAACCAGACATCGTACTCGATGCGGTACTTGCCGAGGTCGCGCTGCAGACCGGCGATGTTCTTGGGCAGGGCATCGGCCACAATGGCTTTTTTCAGCTCGTCAAAGTCCTTGTTGACGTAGGCGTCGCCGTGGACGGCGGCAAACTCCTTGGCGCGGGCGATGATATCCGCACCCTGGTAGCACTCCTCGGGCAGGGGGCAGGCGTCCTCGCCCTTGTAGTGCTGCAAATAGCGGATGGCAAGGCTCTTGCCGAATTTCTCGATCTGGTTGCCCGCGTCGTTGATGTAGAACTCGCGGGTCACGTCATAACCGGCCCAGTCCAGGCAGGCGGCCAGGCCGTCGCCCAGGGCACCGCCGCGGGCGTTGCCCATGTGCATGGGGCCGGTGGGGTTGGCCGAAACGAACTCGACATTGTAGCGCTTGCCTGCGCCAACGTCGGTGCGGCCGTACTCGGGGTTGGCCACGGCGGCACGCACAACGCTGGTGAACCAGTCCTGGCCAAGGAACAGGTTGATGAAGCCGGGGCCTGCGACCTCGAAGCGGTCAAACAGGCTGCCGCCCAGCTGCAATTTTGCGGTGATGGCCTCGGCGATCTGGCGCGGGGCCTTGTGGAACGCGCGGGCACCGGCCATGGCAACATTGGATGCGATATCGCCGTTTTTGACGTCGGCCGGGATCTCGACGATGAAGTCGGGCAGCGCAGCCTCGGGCAGGGCACCGTCAGCGACGGCTGCCTTGACGGCATCGGTCAGCAGCGCACGCGCCTGTGCCAGCGCCGCCGCACGGGGGTTGTAGTTTTTATAATCCATGATGAACCTCCTGTGGGGGATTTTTCTATGATAACGCCGTAGGAGCCGGGCAGGCCCGGCCCGCGGCTTTGCCTTTACAGAGTGCTTTCCGGTAGGCTGAGAGCCGTAGGGGCAGCGTGTTTTTAAGATTCCGGCAGCTTATCGACCGTAATGTCAACAAGATTCCGGCTGATGAAACTCTCGGCACCGGAATCCAGCGTGTAGCTGAATTGCAGCTTGCCGCCGTTTTCGTCCAGCGCGTGCTCGATGACGTCAGCGGACACGCCCAGACTGATGGCACCGTACCCCGTCTCGTAATGGCAGAGGTGGCGGGTGCCCTTCTCGATGACGAGCTGACTCGTCTGCTTGCCGAACCGCAGCATCGAGACTTTGCGCGCGTCGTCGGCCACCTTTACCGTTGTCGTGCAGCCTTCGTAGCCGGTGGCCTCGGTCTCTTTGTATACAATATAGTAAGCGCCATCCTTGTGTACCAGTGAGCCGCGCGTCATCAGCTCCACGGTGTCCGTGTCGCCGCGCTGCTCCATCGTGCCCTTGATGGTGATGAGATATTTGTCGTCCATGATTTACCTCTATATAAAAGCCTTCCCCTGAGGGGGAAGGTGGCGCGAAGCGCCGGATGAGGGCAAAGTTTATGTGGCCTGCCGTGAAAAAGCAGTATTTGTAAGGCTTGCCCTCATCAGTCCGCTGCGGCGGACAGCTTCCCCCGAGGGGGAAGCCAAAGGTTTGTTTTATAGAGTAAAAAGTATATAAAAAAGAGGTTCCTCCATGATTATTTCCACCAAAAAAGGTACGCCCCAGGTTGAACTGGATCGCATCGTTGACAATTTTGAGAAGCAGGGCCTTTCCGTCACCTTGATCCGCGGTACGGATTACAACGTCTTTGGCCTTGTCGGTGATACGACGAAAATTGCTGAAAAAGACGTGCTGGCCAACCCCTGGGTTGAGAACGTGACCCGTGTGTCTGCCCCCTACAAGCGCGCCAACCGCCTGTTCCATCCCGAGGATACCGTCGTGGACGTCAACGGCGTCAAGATCGGTGGTAAGTCCCCCATCGCCGTGATGGCCGGCCCCTGCAGCGTCGAGGGTGAGGCCCACACCATCAAGATGGCAAAGGCTGTCAAGGCGGGCGGCGCAAACTTCCTGCGCGGCGGCGCGTACAAGCCCCGCACCAGTCCCTACTCCTTCCAGGGTCTGGGCACCGAGGGCATCCTCGACCTGGTCAAGGCCCGCGAGGAGACCGGCCTGCCCATCGTCAGTGAGCTGATGGACGAGATCCATATCCCCGAGTTCGAGGAGTATGTCGACGTCGTGCAGATCGGCGCGCGCAATATGCAGAATTTCCAGCTGCTCAAGGCCGTCGGCAAGATGCACAAGCCCATTCTGCTCAAGCGCGGCCTGGCAAACACGATCGAGGAGTGGATCATGTCTGCCGAGTACATCATGGCGGGCGGCAACGAGAACGTCATCCTCTGCGAGCGCGGCATCCGTACCTTTGAGCGCGCGACCCGCAACACGCTGGACCTGTCCGCCGTGCCGGTCATCAAGGAAAAGACCCACCTGCCCATCATCGTCGACCCCAGCCACGCTACCGGTGACTACAAGTACATCGAGAGCATGGCCCTGGCTGCAGTGGCCGCCGGTGCGGACGGCCTGGAAATTGAGGTCCATGACGACCCGCCCCACGCCTGGAGCGACGGCGCGCAGTGCCTGAAACCCGATAAGTTTGCCGATGTGATCGCCAAGTGCCGCAAGGTTGCCGCCGCCATCGGCCGGGAGATGTAAATTGGACGCGAAGATTCATGTCAGCCGCCTGAGCGGCACAGCCACAGTGCCGCCCAGCAAAAGTGCGGCCCACCGTGCAGTTTTGTGCGCCGCTTTGGCGGACGGCACCAGCCATATCACGAATATCGAATACAGCAAGGACATCCGCGCCACATTGGGCGCAGCGGCTCAGTTGGGTGCCAAAATCACCGAGGAGCCCCACTCCCTGACCATCAAAGGCCACGGCACAGCAGGGGGCTTTGTGACGGTGACGCGCCCGGTGTTCTGCAACGAAAGCGGGTCGACGCTGCGGTTTATGATACCGCTGTTCAGTCTGACGGCCCAGAAAGTGCGCTTTACCGGTGCAGGGCGGCTGTTTGACCGCCCCCAGGCAGTGTATCAAATGCTGTTTGACCGCCAAGGCCTACACTTTGAGCAGACGCCCGAGGGCATCACGATTTTTGGCCGCCTGCGCCCCGGCGGGTTCACCCTGCCCGGCGATGTGTCCAGCCAGTTCATCAGCGGCCTGCTGTTTGCCGCGCCGCTGATGGACTCTGAGAGCAGCATCGAGGTCCTGCCCCCCTACGAGAGCCATTCCTATGTGGATCTGACCATCGACGCGATGCAGCAGTTCGGCGTCAAGGTGTCGGCCCGCGCCCGCAAAAACGGCAGTATGATGTACCGCGTGGCCGCGCCGCAGCGGTACACGGCCAGCGATTTTGCAGTCGAGGGCGATTACAGCCAGGCGGCATTCCTGGCTGTGCTGGGCTGCGTCATCGGCGGCATCACCATCACCGGCTTAAACCCCGACAGCCAGCAGGGCGATAAGGTCATTTTGGACATTTTAAAGCGCTGCGGCGGCAAATTTAAGGAAGTCGAGGGCGGCTACCACTTTGACCGCAGCCTGCTCAAAGCCACCGAGATCGACCTGGCCGACTGCCCGGACCTGGGGCCGATCCTGTTCACGCTGGGCTGCTTTTGCAGTGGCGAAACAGTCATCACCAACGCGGGCCGTCTGCGCCTGAAAGAGTCCGACCGAATCGAAGCTATGCAGGATGAGCTGCAAAAGATGGGCGCACGCATTGAGGTGGACGGCGACACCGTGCATATTCAGGGCGTGGCGCTCCACGCGCCGAACGCGCCGCTGTCTGGCCACAACGACCATCGCATTGTCATGGCGCTGGCCGTGGCAGCCATTGCCAGCGGCCTGCCTGCCCTGCTCTGCGGGGCCGAGGCTGTGGACAAGAGCTGGCCCGCGTTCTGGAACGTGCTGCGCGGTTTGGGTGCCAAGGTGGAGCTTTCCACGGACAAAACGAACGAATTTGACATAAAGGCGTGATTTTGTATGCTGGACAAAAGCAAGAATTATCTGATTGTCGGCCTGGGACTGCTGGGCGGCAAATACGCCCAGGTGTTGAGCCAGAAGGGTTACAACGTAACCGGCATTACCCACAGCCAGGCGACGCTGGACTATGCCTTGCAGCATGACTATATCCGCGCAGGCAAAAACGCGGATTTTGAGGATTTGATCCGGGCGGCCGACTGCATCGTGTTCGGCCTCTATCCCACCGTTTTGCTGGAATGGGTCGCGCAGTACGGCCAATATATCCGCCCCGGCACAATGGTGACGGACGTCTCCGGCGTCAAGCGCGGCGTGGTTGAGCCTGTGCAGGCTGCTTTGCCTGACGGAGTAGAGTTCATCGCCAGCCACCCGATGGCAGGCCGCGAGACGAGCGGCATTGCCCACAGTGCCGAGGTCAACTTTGCCCCGGCCAACTTCATCATCACGCCGACGGAGAAAAACACCCAGGCGGGCATCGACTGGTGCCGCGATCTGGCTGAGGCGCTGGGCTTCAAGCGAATCAGCGTACTGACCCCTGCCGAGCACGACCACATGATCGGCTATGTCAGCCAGCTGTGCCACGCGATCGCCGTCAGCCTGATGTGTGCGGCGGATAACTCCGAGCTTGCGAATTACACCGGCGATTCCTTCCAGGATTTGACAAGAATTGCACGTATCAACGACAAAATGTGGGCGGAGCTGTTTTTGTGGAACAAGGACAACCTGATTTCGGAGATCGATATGTTTGACAGCGCCTTGCAGGATATGAAGGAAAAGCTCGTCAACGACGACCGGGAAGGCCTGGAAGAGATGTTCCGCCTGTCCACCAAGCGTCGCGAAGCGTTTGATAAGAAATAAGCGTTGACGAAACGAAAGATTTGTGGGATAACATAAGGCAATACCGCACAATTCCCGCCTGACGGCTTAAGCACCGCTCCGGCGGCTGCGGCACGGC
>OGRQ01003068.1_pt1 | contig 10952 bp, 8 predicted proteins | sample 1553521 | NCBI WGS metagenome assembly OGRQ01 (sample SAMEA2580088, study PRJEB22360) | human gut metagenome | biome: human gut; feature: human-associated habitat; material: faeces | place: Denmark | collected 2008/2010
ATGCTTCGGCACGCCATTCATCCGCATCTTCAATCAGAAAATCAGAGGTAAAACAGGTATATACCAGATTTCCCGAGGGTATCTTATATTCTCCATTTTTTTTCTTCTGCAAAGGCAAACCGAACTTTTCTGTCTTTGTCACAACCGAACTGTCTTTTCCATATTTGCCATCTGTGCGATATACGTAGCAATGGCGACAGCCCTCACTCCATTTGTGACAGCCATGCCATAAGTTCCACATCGACGCTTTCTCACCCATCTTCTTTTTTTCTTCAAATGTATGCTTTCTTCGTTTCATAGGCAAATTTTCAGCCCATATCCGACAATTAGGTGGTATAAATTAATAGTGCATCTTCTTTCTCGCTTGAAAAAAGATGCACCAAACACAAACAAAACAAACAATAGAGCTACCTTCACAGGCGGCCGGTCCGAAAGGACCAATACTTTTGATAGTGAAATCTCACTTCACAAATATCCGTATATTTGGGGACTAGCCAAACTCCATTCATGACGGATACAAACAATAAATGTTTCGAAAGGTGACTAATACTATGACTCTAAGCAAGTTTTGTTGCGGAATATAGCAAATGAAGCCCACAGTGAACATTATTTTGTGTTATTTGTACAATTACGAAAAAATAAATTTCATTTATTAAAATTCAATTAAATCAAGCTGACAAGCATATTCGCCTCTATACTCGGGCAGATTATAAAACAAAAAACGGAGGTATGCCAAAACGTATCTCCGCAGATCTGATTATTTAATAAAGACCGTTTAGTATTATCCTCCGTCTGTTGAACTAATTTAAATTCTACGATAAACCTTCTCAAACGGCACTCTGCAGCGTTCCCCCCAAATACCTTTATTTCCATTTCGTATTCCGCAAGAAACCACCATATTTATTTCGGCACCATGAGGTAACTTAAGCAACCTTTTAAGCCTCCGGCTATCCAAGCCTTCCAAAGGGCAGGTATCATATCCTTCATTTGCCATAGCAATCATAAATGTCTGGGCAGCAAGTGCACAGGATTTATGTACTACCACACGCACATCACCTTCGGATACTTCGAGCATCATAGGACGGAAAATGCTGATAATATTAGCTAACAACATTCTGAAAAGTCCTAAAAGACCACAGAAACGGGCATAGACAAACGGCATCAGTATCCCGTAATATAGTTTTCTGTCTTTAATACGTTTTTCCTGCCTGTCTTCAGGACTATTCCGCCGGATATTTCCTGTCTCAAAATCAAGGACGAACTTCGCCCGTTTCCGATACAAGTCACGACGTGTCACGAAAACAACAATCTACGAAGCCGTAGAAGTTGCTTTCTGATCAAGGCAAGCTCTTGAAACTTTTGCCATTAATTCGGGCTGTGTGATGTGATAAAACTCCCACAGTTGCATATCCGAACTATTAGGAGCCAGAGTTGCCAGTTCCAGACAATGTTTCACTCTCTCTGTATCTATTTTCTTTTCTTTATCATACACTCGTACAGAGCGACGGTAATTTAAAACTTCATCTAAGTTCATATACTGATTGGCTTAATTAAATAATCTTCCATAATGTACTATAATATCAGATGTGGATATAAGTCCATATGAATTAAAACAGAATTGCAGGTTAATTGTATCTTAATTAGCCGCATTTTTAACATTTTATCGTTGCATATATTCAGATAAGACACTAATAAATGCACAAACAAAAACGGGCAAACATGCTATCTGTCACATATTTGCCCACTTACTATAATAAGGTATCCTTTTACTTGCTAGTAATCGAATTCTTCTTACCTTGTTTATTTACAACTGAAGGGCTTCCTTTATATTCAATATCACCGCTACCACTAACTCTTGCATCCAACTGTCTGGAAGCGTAGCATACTATATCACCCGAACCGGCAACTGTAGCAACGACATTAGTTGCAGCCAGTTTTTCAGCACTAATATCTCCGGAACCATTTACTGTCAGTGTCGCCTTCTGTGCAGAACCTTTCATATTGATATCACCGGAACCATTAACTTCTGACATCACAGTAGTCGCTTTCACATTTTTCAAATCAATGTCCCCGCTTCCTTTTACCAAAGCAAATATATTAACATATTGCAGATTCTCCGCTTCGATATCTCCGGAACCGGCTATATTCAAATTCAAGTCATTCCCTTTGATTGTACCTTTCAGATATACATCTGCCGAACCTTTAATATTTACCTGATTCAATGAAGGGGAAGAAGCTATCACTTTCAAACGACGCTCTCCACTAAGAATCTTGACACCTTTTTTGATATTCACCTGCAATACTCCATTTACTGTAGAAACTTCCAACAAGTCTACCAAATTATCCGAACCGTATATAGAAACTGTCGTTTTAGAACCATTACTCTGACGATACTCAACATCAGGACTGCCTAATACTCTGATTGAACTGAAGTTGCTTACGTTATTCAGTTCTTTTGTGATATATTTCTTACTGGGAGTAACGGTCTGCGCCTGTATTCCTGTGACCAACAGAAACATCAGCACTACCAACATAGATGTAACCTTTGAATTTCTCATAATTTCTTTTCATTAAATATTCTAATGACAAATATAGGAAGTATATTTCGAATTACAAGAAAAGAATTACAATTTTGCCAACCATTCTCCAAGCTCCTGAAGCCACTCTTGCTTATACACAAAACTATCATTATAACCGAATCCATGTCCTCCCGCAGGATAGATGTGCAGAGAAATGGGGATATCTGCTTTCTGTAGTCTGGCAGCATACATAATACCATTCAGAGGGCTTACCACAGCATCATCTGCAGCTGCTACAATGAAAGCGGCAGGTGTACCGCAAGTAATATGCTCAATCGGTGAATACTGCTCCATTTTATCCGGTGAATAGGAATGACCAAACATTCGTTCACGACAAGGAAAATGTGTCAAACGATCATCGACACTGACTACCGGATACATCAATATCTGAAAATCCGGCTTCTCATCATCAGGCAAAAGCGTAGCTGAAAAAGTTGCCAGATATCCTCCGATAGAAGCCCCCATCACTCCCAGTTTATCACAAAACTCTGGAAACTTTTCTCGCACAACCTTCAATGCCAACCGGATATCTTGTTCGGGAACATCAGGATTACCATGAGGCATTCTATATTTAAAGACGATATATGTAATTCCCAGCTTCGTAAACCATTCGGTAAAATCAATGCCTTCATTCTCCAGATTAGTCTTCAGAAATCCACCTCCGGGACACATAATAACACTGCTTCCATTGGGCCTGTCACAAGTAAAAACAAATAAAGTTCCTTCGGAAGCATTTTCTACGATTCCAATCAGTTCGACATTGTCCACTTCCGACAAATCATAGGTCGTCATGGATAAGTCCTCATACAAGCTAATACAAATTAATTTCTTCATATCGATTAATGTTTAAGTTTCTTCCCTATTTTATGAACAACAGACGGACCAGAATAGATAAATGCCGAATAAATCTGTATCATATCGGCCCCTTGGGAAATCATATCAGCTGCATCCTCTGCTGTCATTATTCCTCCTGCCCCGATAATCAGAAAGTGGTGGTCGGTGTGCCCGGACAGATAACGCACTACCTTCTGCGATTTCTTTCCGATACCCCGACCACTGACGCCACCGTTACCGATCTTTTCCAACTGTTTTGTTTTTGTATGATGCAATTCTGAGCGGTCCATCGTCGGCCCCGTAGCTATAAAGCCTTCTATGGAATATTTATATGCAAGGGAAATGACCAGATCCAATGCCTTCTCATCGATATCCGCCGGGAGCTTAATGAAAATACTGCACCGTTTGTTCACTGCCTGACGAAATGTTGTGAGGTTTTCTAAAACTTTAGCAAATGATTCTTTATCTATACTACCCCAGTTCAGCGTAAAATAATCTACACTTTCATATAAGCGAGTGAAAACCAACTCAAAATCTTTGATGATTTGCTCACCGGCAGAAAGCGGATTCTTATTGATATTTACTCCGAGTCTGTAAGAATGTTTTCTGTATTTTCTGATATGCTCCAGAGCTACATCGACACCGCAATTATTGAACCCTGTACGTGAGATCAGTGATTCGTCTTCTACCAGTCTGAAGATACGGGGAGAAGGATTTCCCGGCTGATAATCAGGAGTTACAGTCCCCACTTCCAGAAATCCGAAACCAAAATCTGCCAACTCATCAAATGTTTCCGCATTTTTATCGAATCCGGCAGACAAGCCTATCCGGTTTTTGAATCGCAGGCTTCCGTATGAAAAAGGTTCGTCCACTTGATAGTGTCCTCTTACGCAGGCACGAACCGGAAGCAGATAACGATAGATTTTTAACCAGTTCAAGAGCATTCGATGTACTTTTTCAGGATCAATGAGAAATAATAACGGTCTAACGATTAAATTATACATTTTCAATTATCTGTTTTTTAGATTAAAGAAATAAATCCACACCCAGGAAATAACTTCTTCCTAGTGCTCTTACGTATGCAAAGTAAGACCTTTTTGAGCAGATATTGAAGTTCATTTTTTTTATACCCGATAACTTTTGATTATCCCTGCTTCTTATTGCCTGTATATTGGGTACAAAATTCCTTTTTAATCGTCCTCCTATAAAAGTATAAAAGCGATTAGATGAAAATGAATAAAAAGAGATTAATCGGATATCTGTTTGTAATGGTCTCTGCAGGATGTATTCATGCGCAGGAGAAAAAAGTATCTGCACAGGAATATAAGCTATGGTATGACCGTCCCGCACAGGTATGGACCGAAGCTTTACCCTTGGGAAACGGGCGTCTGGGGGCAATGGTATATGGAACGCCGGGAATAGAACAAATACAACTAAACGAAGAAACCATTTGGGCAGGACGCCCCAACAACAACGCAAACCCGAACGCACTGGAGTATATTCCGAAGGTACGTGAACTTGTTTTTGCCGGAAAATATCTGGAAGCACAAACGCTCGCTACGGAGAAAGTGATGGCAAAAACAAATTCGGGAATGCCTTATCAGAGTTTCGGCGACCTGAGAATTGCCTTCCCCGGACATACCCGCTATTCCGATTATTATCGGGAACTGAGTCTGGACTCGGCACGTGCCATCGTCCGTTATGAAGTAGACGGAGTGCAATATCAACGTGAAACGATCACCTCATTTACCGATCAGGTAGTTATGGTACGACTGACTGCCAACCGTCCGGGACAAATTACCTTCAACGCACAGCTCACCTCCCCTCATCAGGATGTAATGATTAACTCTGAAAAAGGAAACTGCGTAATCCTTTCAGGGGTGTCTTCCTTGCATGAAGGACTGAAGGGAAAAGTAGAATTTCAGGGAAGGCTGACCGTCCGCAACCAAGGAGGGAAAATAGCTTGTACCGATGGCGTCCTCTCTGTAGAAGGAGCTGACGAAGCCACAATCTATGTGTCTATAGCCACCAACTTCAATAATTATCTGGACATCACAGGCAATCAGACAGAACGTGCAAAGAGCTATTTGTCGGAAGCGCTGGTTCATCCATTCGCAGAAGCCAAAAAGAATCACGTAGAATTTTATCGTCGATATCTGACCAGAGTATCTCTGGATTTAGGGGAAGACCAATATAAAAATGTGACAACCGACAAGCGTGTAGAGAATTTTAAGGACACACATGACGCGCATCTGGTTGCCACTTACTTCCAGTTCGGCCGTTATCTGTTAATCTGTTCGTCACAACCGGGTGGACAACCCGCTAACTTGCAGGGTATCTGGAATGATAAACTTTTCCCTTCCTGGGATAGCAAATATACCTGTAATATCAATCTGGAAATGAATTATTGGCCATCAGAAGTGACTAATTTAAGCGACTTGAACGAGCCACTTTTCCGGCTGATAAAAGAGGTGAGCGAAAGCGGAAAGGAAACGGCAAGAATCATGTATGGAGCCAACGGATGGGTATTACATCATAACACGGATATATGGCGTATCACAGGAGCACTGGACAAAGCCCCTTCGGGTATGTGGCCGAGCGGCGGTGCATGGTTGTGCCGTCATCTATGGGAACGATATCTGTACACCGGAGACACAGAGTTCCTGCGTTCCGTTTATCCGATATTGAAAGGATCCGGACTGTTCTTTGACGAGATTATGGTAAAAGAACCTGTACACAACTGGCTGGTAGTCTGCCCGAGCAACTCACCCGAAAATGTACATTCCGGCAGCGATGGCAAAGCAACTACAGCCGCCGGATGCACGATGGACAATCAGTTGATATTCGACCTTTGGACAGCTATTATTTCAGCTTCCCGAATTTTGGATACGGACAAAGAATTTGCCGCTCATCTGGAACAACGCCTCAAAGAAATGGCTCCTATGCAGGTAGGACATTGGGGACAATTGCAGGAATGGATGTTCGACTGGGATGATCCGAACGATGTACACCGCCACGTATCCCATCTATATGGATTATTCCCCAGCAACCAGATTTCCCCTTACCGCACTCCGGAACTATTTGACGCTGCACGCACTTCTCTGATTCACCGTGGAGATCCGTCCACCGGATGGAGCATGGGATGGAAGGTTTGCCTGTGGGCACGCCTCCTTGATGGTGACCATGCCTACAAACTGATAACCGACCAATTGACTTTGGTACGTAACGAAAAGAAAAAAGGAGGTACCTACCCTAACCTGTTCGATGCCCACCCGCCTTTCCAAATCGACGGAAACTTCGGTTGTGCTGCAGGTATAGCCGAAATGCTGATGCAAAGTTACGATGGCTTTATTTACCTGCTTCCGGCACTTCCGACTCTCTGGAAGGACGGTTCTGTCACAGGTATCATTGCCCGTGGAGGTTTCGAACTTGATTTAAGCTGGAAGAATGGAAAAGTAAATCGCCTGGTCGTGAAATCTCATAAAGGTGGTAACTGCCGTCTACGTTCACTCAACCCGCTGACCGGAAAGGGCTTGAAACGTGCCAAAGGAGAGAACCCGAACCCTCTCTATGCAGTCCCCACGATTCCCCAGCCATTGGTGAATGAAAAAGCCAGCCTGAATAAAGTGGAAATTGCAAGGACTTACTTGTATGACCTGCCTACCAAAGCAGGGCAAGAATATATATTGATTGGAAAATAATAACTCTACCTATATGAACAGAAACTTGTTAAAACTGATTGTTGCTTGCGGAGCTGTCTGCTTCATCGCCTGCACAGCACCTCAGAAAGCAGAAACAGAAAAATGGAGCGAACGTATGGCACGCTCTGAGATGAAACGTTTTCCCGAACCCTGGATGATTGAAAAAGCAAAAGTACCCCGTTGGGGATATACCCACGGACTTGTTGTAAAGTCTATGCTGGAAGAATGGAAACATACCGGAGACAGCACTTACTATGAATATGCCAAAATCTATGCAGACAGTCTGATCGATACGGACGGCCATATTAAAACGATGAAATATCTTTCATTCAACATTGATAACGTCAATGGCGGCAAGATTCTTTTTGATCTTTATGCACAATCAGGAGATGAACGCTATAAAATAGCTATGGATACCCTACGTAAACAGATGGCAGAACAACCCCGCACAAGTGAAGGAGGATTCTGGCATAAGCTAAGATATCCTCATCAGATGTGGCTGGATGGCATCTTCATGGCTTCTCCTTACTTGGTACAGTATGGCAGTACTTTCCAGGAACCGGCACTATACGATGAAGCTATGAAACAGATTCTTCTGATAGCACGCAAAACTTACGACCCCACCACAGGACTTTACTATCACGGGTGGGATGAAAGCCGCGAACAGAAATGGGCAAATCCCGAAACCGGTTGTTCTCCTAATTTCTGGAGCCGCAGTATCGGATGGTATGGAGCAGCCTTGGTAGACGTACTGGATTATCTCCCCCAGGAAACGACCGGACGAGACAGCGTAATGCAGATTCTTCAGGGATTGGCAAAGACTTTAGTGAAATATCAGGATCCTCAGTCCGGCACCTGGTATCAGGTAACTGATCAGGGAGCGCGTGAAGGAAATTACCTGGAATCTTCGGCAACCGCCTTATTTATCTATACACTTGCCAAAGCTGTCAATAAGGGATATATCGGCAAGGACTACATCCAACCTACCCGCAAAGCTTTTGATGGAATGGTCAAGACATTTACCCGTCTTGAAGAAGACGGCAGCTATACCATTACGAATTGTTGTGCGGTAGCCGGACTGGGCGGAGACTCCAAAAGATACCGTGACGGTTCATTCGAATATTATATCAGCGAACCGGTTATAGAGAATGACCCGAAATCAGTAGGATCATTTATTCTGGCAGCCATCGAGTATGAGAAAATGACAGACAAATAAATGTAAAGATATGAACTCCAAAAACGATAAAATACAATGAGAAAATTTAAGATTCTTCCTCTCTTATTGCTGCTGTTGACATTGGCAACCTCTGCCGCAGCACAAAAGAAAACACAAAAGACGTATATCCCATGGAGCAACGGCAAACTCGTCGTTTCTGAAGAAGGACGTTATCTGAAACACGAAAACGGCACTCCTTTCTTCTGGCTGGGAGAAACCGGCTGGCTGCTGCCTGAACGTCTGAATCGTGACGAAGCCGAATATTATCTGGAACAATGCAAACGCCGCGGATATAACGTGATTCAGGTTCAGACATTGAATAATGTCCCGTCTATGAATATCTACGGACAGTATTCAATGACTGACGGCTACAACTTCAAGAATATCAATCAGAAAGGTGTATATGGTTATTGGGATCATATGGATTACATTATCCGTACCGCAGCAAAGAAAGGTCTTTATATCGGCATGGTCTGCATCTGGGGAAGTCCGGTAAGTCATGGTGAAATGAATGTAGATCAGGCAAAAGCTTATGGTAAGTTCTTGGCGGAACGTTATAAAGATGAGCCTAATATTATCTGGTTTATCGGCGGTGATATCCGTGGTGATGTGAAAACTGCCGAATGGGAAGCCTTGGCAACCTCCATCAAGGCAATTGATAAAAATCATCTGATGACATTCCATCCACGTGGCAGAACGACTTCTGCAACTTGGTTCAACAATGCTCCCTGGCTGGATTTCAATATGTTCCAAAGCGGACACCGCCGTTATGGGCAACGTTTCGGTGACGGCGACTATCCTATTGAAGAAAATACGGAAGAAGACAACTGGCGCTTTGTAGAACGCAGTATGGCTATGAAACCCATGAAACCTGTCATAGACGGTGAACCCATCTACGAGGAAATACCTCACGGCCTGCATGACGAGAATGAATTATTATGGAAAGATTATGATGTACGTCGATATGCTTATTGGTCTGTATTTGCCGGTTCTTTCGGACATACCTATGGTCACAATTCTATTATGCAATTTATCAAACCGGGTGTAGGCGGTGCTTATGGTGCTAAGAAACCTTGGTATGATGCTTTGAATGATCCCGGATACAATCAAATGAAGTATCTGAAGAATCTGATGCTGACTTTCCCATTCTTCGAACGCGTACCGGATCAATCTATCATTGCCGGACAAAACGGTGAACGGTATGACCGTGCCATTGCGACACGCGGTAATGATTATCTGATGGTATATAACTATACCGGACGTCCGATGGAAGTTGATTTCAGCAAAATTAGTGGTGCTAAAAAGAATGCCTGGTGGTACACTACCAAAGATGGCAAACTGAAATACATCGGTGAGTTTGATAACGGTGTGCACAAGTTCCAGCATGACAGCGGTTACAGCAGCGGAAACGATCATATCCTTATTGTAGTAGACAGTAGTAAAGACTATGTGAATAAGGATTGGACAGAACTTCCGGACCGCCAAGGTGCCGGAGTCTAATTAGTAATCACTCTCTTTATCTAATTTACACTCATGAATAAGAAAATACAACTATTATTATTTTCTTTACTGCTTCTTGGAGCAGGTTCATTACGTGCAGCCATAGACGTAACCAACCTGCGGACAGAGCAGCTAAAGAATCCATTAGGCATCGATACACGCCAGCCCCGACTGGGTTGGCGTATCGAGTCGGATGAACAGAATGTGATGCAAACTGCGTATCACATTCTTGTTGCATCTTCCCCGGAGCTATTGGCACAAGGAAAAGGAGATATGTGGGATTCCGGAAAAATAGAAACGGATGCTTCCCAATGGATTACCTATCAGGGAGAACCACTGAAGTGCAATGCTCCCTATTACTGGAAAGTAAAAGTATATACCAATAAAGGAGAAGCGAACTGGAGTAACCCGGCTTTCTGGAGCATGGGGTTATTCAATGAAGCAGACTGGAGAGGCCAATGGATTGGTCTGGACCGGGCAGCTCCGGGCGATAGTGAAACTCAATGGAGCCGCTTGGCAGCCCGTTATCTTCGCAAAGAATTTGCATTGAAGAAAGAGGTGAAACGAGCCATGGTGCACGTTGCCGGAATGGGGCTGTATGAGTTATTCATCAACGGACAACGTATTGGTGACCAAGTGCTGGCACCTGTCCCTACCGATTACCGGAAAACAATTCTATATAATACTTATGATGTCACGTCTCAGCTTCAGAAAGAAAATGCAATCGGAGTAACCTTAGGCAACGGTCGTTTTTATACCATGCGCCAGAATTACAAACCGTATAAAATACCTACTTTCGGCTATCCGAAGCTTCGCCTGAATCTGATTGTAGAGTATACGGATGGAAACAAAGAAACAATCGTCTCGGACATCTCTTGGAAATTAACGACTGAAGGACCGGTCCGCAGCAACAACGAGTATGATGGCGAAGAATATGACGCACGCAAAGAATTGGGAAACTGGACGTTGACAGGATACGATGATAAGGGGTGGACACCTGCCCAACGCGTCAGCATTCCCAGTGGAACATTACGTGCACAGATGATACCGGGCATGAAAGTAACGGAAACTCTAAAGCCGCTTTCTATCAAGAAACTTGATGATAAATACATTATGGATACC
>OGRQ01003069.1_pt1 | contig 10947 bp, 6 predicted proteins | sample 1553521 | NCBI WGS metagenome assembly OGRQ01 (sample SAMEA2580088, study PRJEB22360) | human gut metagenome | biome: human gut; feature: human-associated habitat; material: faeces | place: Denmark | collected 2008/2010
CCTCCTGTGTAGTCGCGCGGGGGGGGGGGGGGCCCCCCAGCCATAACGGCGGTTACTCCACCTTCCGTGCGGATGTCACCAACGTATTGGGCGAGAACAATGAGCTGACCGTCGAGGTCGACAACAGCAAAAACGACCGCGTTTACCCCCAGAAGGCTGACTTCACCTTCTACGGCGGCATCTACCGCGATGTGACGCTGCTGGTCGTCAACAAGAACCACCTTGCGCTGGATTACCTCGGCGGCCCGGGCGTGCAGATCACCCCCACCGTCAACGGCTCCAACGTCGACATCCATGTCAAGAGCTGGACCGAGGGTGACGGTGAGATTGAGTTCACGGTTTACGAGGCTGACGGCAGCGAGGTCGTCTCCGGCAAGGGCAGCGACACCACCATCACGATCGAGCACCCGCACCTGTGGGACGGTGTCCGTGACCCGTATCTCTACACCTGCGTGGTTCGCCTCGTGCTGAACGGCGAGGTGCAGGACGAGGTCAGCCAGCGCTTTGGCGTGCGCAGCTTCTCGGTTGACTCCAAGCAGGGCTTTTTCCTCAATGGCCGTCCGTATCCGCTGCATGGCGTCTCCCGCCATCAGGACCGCAAGGGCCTGGGCAACGCCATCACGCGGGAGATGCACGACGAGGATATGCAGTTCATCAAGGAGCTGGGTGCAAACACGATCCGTCTGGCGCACTACCAGCACGACCAGTATTTCTACGACCTCTGCGATGAAGCCGGTATGGTCGTCTGGGCCGAGATCCCCTACATCTCCGAGCACATGCCCAACGGGCGTGAAAACACGATCAGCCAGATGAAAGAGCTGATCGTCCAGAACTACAACCACGCCTGCATCGTCTGCTGGGGCGTCTCCAACGAGATCACCATCAGCACTAAGGACAACCGCGATATGCGCGACAACCATCACGTGCTGAATGATCTCTGCCACGAGATGGACAAGACCCGCCTGACCACGCTGGCCTGCTATGCGATGTGCGGCCCCTTCAACCCGGTGGCCCACATCACTGACCTGGTCAGCTGGAACCTGTACCTGGGCTGGTACGTGCCGGGCCTGTTCCTGAATGATTTGTGGATGGACTTCTTCCACCTCTGCTACCCGAACCGCCCGCTGGGCTTCAGTGAGTACGGTGCCGAGGGTATGCCCAACCTGCACAGCGACCACCCGCACCGCGGCGATCACACCGAAGAGTATCAGGCCATCTATCATGAGTATATGCTGCGCTGCTTCGACCGCCACAAATGGCTGTGGGCCACCCATGTGTGGAATATGTACGATTTCGCTGCCGATGCCCGCGACCAGGGCGGCGAGCCGGGCATGAACCACAAGGGCCTGATCACCTTCGACCGCAAGACCAAGAAGGACAGCTTCTATATCTATAAGGCGTGGTGGAGCGACGAGCCGTTCGTGCACATCTGCTCCAAGCGCTTTGTGGATCGCACCCAGAGTGAGATCGAGGTCAAGGTCTACTCGAACCAGAAAAACGTGACGCTGTATGTCAACGGCGAAAAGCTGGCCGAGCAGGCAGGGGAGCAAATCTTCAAGTTCCGCGTCAAGCTGAACGGTGAGACGAAGGTCCAGGCCGTGGCAGGGGACAGCATCGACGATGCCGTTTTCCGCAAGGTCGATGCCCCGAACCCCGCCTACAAGCTGACTAAGAAAAAGTCCACCAGCGCAAACTGGGTGTAATTTTGGAAACACACTGCACTCCGCGGTTGTTTTATACAAAACAAGGAGAAGGAGAAAGATTTATGGCAAAGAACAAGAAGAAGGGCGGCGGCGTTGTCCTGTGGAGCGTCTTGACCGGCGTTTCTGCAGTGGCTTTCGGTGCAGCCTGTGTCGGCACCAACCTGGCCAATGCAAGTGCCCAGGCTGTCAACATCGCGCTCAAGACCTCCACCAACAAGACTGTTGGCAAGGATGACAGTGTTAAGTATTTCGAGACTGGCTTCGACTCTGTCGAGGATCTCGAAGCTCACGACAAGGAGATCGCCGAGCAGCTCACCGGCGAGGGTGCTGTCCTGCTGAAGAACAACGGTGCTCTGCCCTTGGCCGCTGGCAGCAAGATCTCTACCCTGAGCCACTCCAGCGTTGGCATCGCCACCTGCGGCACCGGCTCTGCTGACATCGACACCTCCAAGGCTCCCACCCTGAAGGAAGCCCTGGAAGCCGACGGCCTGGAAGTCAACCCCACCCTGTGGGATTTCTACCTGACCGGCGAAGGCAGCAAGTTCCCCCGCAACCCCTCCAAGGATACCGATGCTACCGGCATCAACGTCCGCTCTGACTACCATGTCAACGAAGTTCCGATGGATGTCTACACCGACGCCGTCAAGGACAGCTTTGCCTCCTATGGCGATGCTGCCATCATCACCATCACCCGCCTGGCTGGCGAGATGTATGATGTGCCCATCGATGGCTTTACCGATGGCACCGACGCTCTGCAACTGACACAGGAGGAGAAAGACCTGCTGGCTATGGCCCGCGAGAACTTCGATAAGGTCATCGTCCTGATCAACTCCACCAACGCTATGCAATGTGATTTCCTGACCGATGACAGCTACGGCGTCGACGCCGCCCTGTGGATTGGCTACACCGGCACCTGGGGCCTGAACGCCGTTGCCGACATCCTGACCGGCGAGGTCAACCCCTCCGGCCACCTGGTCGATACCTACTGCAACGACAACAGCACCGCTCCCTCTCTGGTTAACTTCTACGGCACCCAGTACGCCAACGCTACCGAGGACAACAATGCTGAGTGGTATGACTTCATGCTGGACGGCAACAAGTACTACAACGTCTACAGCGAGGGCATCTACATCGGCTACCGCTACTATGAGACCCGCTATGAGGACGCTGTCCTGGGCCAGGGCAACGCTGGCGATTACGACTACAACGCCAATGTTGCTTATCCCTTCGGCTATGGCCTGAGCTACACCACCTTCGACTGGTCCAACTTTAAGTCCAGCTATGATGCCGCTACCGACAGCTTCAATGTCAGCGTTGATGTCAAGAACACCGGCAGCGTGGCAGGCAAAGAGGTCGTGCAGGTCTACTTCCAGAGCCCCTACACCGATTACGATAAGCAGAACAAGGTCGAGAAGGCCGCTGTTGAACTGTGCGGCTTCGGTAAGACCGAGATCCTCGAGCCGGGTGCTTCCGAGACCGTTACCGTCAACGTGCCCCGCAGCGAACTGGCTGCATACGATGCCAACGGTGCCAAGACCTACATCCTGGATGCCGGTGACTACTACCTGACCGCTGCCCACGATTCTCACGATGCCATCAACAACGTGCTGGCCGCCAAGGGCTACACCGTTGAGAACGGCATGACCGCCGACGGCAACGCCGATATGGCCTGGAACTACAATGTTGCCAGCCTGGACAAGGACACCTACAGCGTTTCCGCTGTCACCGGTGAGGCCATCACCAACCAGTTCGACAATGCCGACCCCAGCTACTACGGTATGGACGGCATTAACTACCTGTCCCGCTCTGACTGGCAAGGCACCTGGCCCCAGGTCGTTACCCTGGAAGCCAACGAGGCTCTGATTGCCGACTTGAACATGACCGGCAACTATACCGCTGACCCCGATTCTGACGCTGTTATGCCCACCATGGGTGCCGACAACGGCATGACCCTGGGCATGATGATTGGCAAGAGCTACGATGACCCCGATTGGGACAAGCTGCTCGACCAGGTTACCTTTGATGAGATGGCTAAGCTGATCGGCCAGGGCTACCACAACACCGCCATGGTGCAGAGCGTTTCCAAGCCCAGCACCCTGGACGATAACGGCCCCCAGGGCTTCACCCAGTCTCTGACCGGTATCTCCACCAACCACTGCGCTTACAGCGATGAGAACATCATGGCTGCTACTTTCAACACCGAACTGATGGAAGAAGTCGGCAAGTGCATCGGCAACGATGTTATGGATCTGGGCGCTTCCGGCCTCTACGGCCCCGCCATGGATACCCACCGCAACGCTTACTGCGGCCGTAACTTTGAGTACTACTCCGAGGACGGCTTCCTCTCCGGCAAGATCGCTGCTGCTGAGATCAGCGGCATCCAATCCAAGGGCGTTTATGTTTACATGAAGCACTTCGCCCTGAACGACAGCGAGACCAAGTGCCGCTGCATCTCCACCTGGGCAAACGAGCAGTCCATCCGTGAGATCTACCTCAAGCCTTTCGAGATGTCCGTCACCGAGGGCGGCGCTAAGGCTGTTATGAACGCTTTTGCCCGTGTGGGCGCTGTCTGGTCCGGTGCTGATGCCGGCCTGATGACCAACGTTCTGCGCAATGAGTGGGGCTTCGACGGCTTCGTCCTGACCGACTTCTCCGGTAACCCGATGTTCACCGCCCGCGGCATTGCCCTGCGCACCTTCGACGCTGCTTACGGCGTACTGGCCGGTACCGACAGCTGGGACTCCTCTGACGTACAGTGGACTACCGAACTGACCACCCAGTACAAGGACTGCCCCGAGGTCGTCCAGGCCATGCGCCAGTCCACCCACCGCATCCTGTACGTCATCGCCAACTCCTGCGCGATGAACGGCTTCACCGCTGATACCAAGATCGTCAAGGTCACCCCGTGGTGGCAGACCGCCCTCATCGTCCTCGATGTTGTGCTGGCCGTTCTGACGGTCCTGTGCATCGTCATGCTGGTCAAGCGCATCAAGGCAAGCAAGGCTGCCAAGGCTGCCGCTGCCACCGAGCCCCCCGCTGACAACAACAGCACCAACCAGTAATCCCCGCAAGCTCCCCACCGGCCCCGGCGGGGACTTTTGAGTAAATTCTCCCCCACAACAAGGAGCAGCCCTATGAGCGAAAACGCAAAGGCGCAGAGTGTCAACCGCGCCAAACCTTATCAGCTGGTCTTGTTCCCGCTGAACAACGGTGCCACGAACGTGTATTACGTTCTGGTTCTGTCCTACATCGCGACCTTCGGCAGCAAGGTTCTGGCATTGTCCATGATCTTTGCCTCCGTCATGGTCACCGGTATGCGTCTGTTTGACGCTGTCACCGACCCCATCATCGGCGCACTGATGGACCGCACGAACGGCAAGTTCGGCAAGTTCCGCCCGTTCATGGTCATCGGCAACCTCATCATGGCTGTCAGCATTCTGGTGCTGTACTGTGTGACCCCGCTGATTCCCGACACGATGATATGGGCCCGCTATGCTGCCTTTGTCGGCCTGTACGCAGTCTGGGTCATTGGCTACACCTTCCAGACCAGCTGCACCCGCTCCGGGCAGACCGTTCTGACCAACGACCCGAAGCAGCGCCCGCTGTTCACCATCTTCAACACCGTCGGTTCTCTCTTGGGCATGGGTGCGATGCAGTTCTTCGCGCCCATCCTGGCTAAGAACTATGAGGGCGGCTACGGCTCCGCCAGCTTCTTCCGTATGCTGGCTCCCGTCGGCATCGTCATTTCCATTCTGCTCACCCTGCTGGCCGTCATCGGCATCTGGGAAAAGGATCAGCCCAAGTACTTCGGCATCGGCGGCGAAAAGACCGAAAAGCTCAAGGTTTCCGAGTACGTTCAGATCATCAAGGAGAACAAGCCCATGCAGCGCCTGATGGTTGCCGGTGCGGGCTGCAAGCTGGCACTTTCCATCGCCACCAACACCACCGTGCTGTGCATGCTGTACGGCTGCATGATGGGCAACTACGACGGCCTGTACCTGCCCATGATGGTGCTGGGCTATGTGTTCAGCGTGCCCTTCTTCCTGCTCACCGTCCGCACCAGCCAGAAGAAAGGCCAGAAAGCCAGCCTGATGCGCTATGTCAGCGTTGCGCTGATCTGCTACATCGGCGTTCTGGTGCTGCTGCTCCTGTGGGGCAAGGGCGATGCCTTCACCCTGTCTCTGATGTCTGACGGCAAGGTTTCCGTCAACGTTTACACCATCCTGTTCATCGCTCTGTTCGGCATTGGCTATGGCGCTTATTACGCTACTGCCGATATGCCCATCCCCATGGTTGCCGACTGCTCTGACTACGAGACCTACATCTCCGGCAAGTATATCCCCGGTATCATGGGCACTCTGTTCAGCCTGGTTGACAAGCTGGTTTCCAGCCTGTCCGCTACCGTGGTCGGCGTGGCCGTCAGCTTTATCGGCCTTGACAGCCTGCCCACCCAGTACGACCCGTACACCCCCGGCATGAACGTGGTTGTTATCGTTCTGTTCTGCGTCATCCCCATGATTGCATGGGCTGCTACCCTGCTCGCCATGAAGAACTACAGCCTGACCGGCGAAAAGATGAAAGAAATCCAGGCCGTCAACGCCTGCCGCCGCGACGCTGTTGCGGGCGGCATGAGCCTGGAAGACGCCATGCAGAAATGGCAGACCCTCGACCAGCTGCCGGCCCAGTACCGCGCAAACTAATTTTGCTGTTTTCTCCTCCTCTGATACCGGTTTGATTGCGCCGGTTATTTAACTGAAGCACCGGGTGCCATATGGCACCCGGTGTTTTGTTTTGCCGCAAATCAAACGTTTCTATTCCATCAAAACAGCAGGCAGGATCCCTGCCTCAAAGGGGCCCGCCTGCTGCTGTGGCTGTATGTTGTAAGAGAGAGAAATGTAAGAGAATCTTAATGATAACTGTCTTGCTTTACGCGATAATGCTTGGGTATTTTATTCTCTCGCAGCACCCGGCATTTTTGCAGGGGCCGATGTTTGCGCCATTTCTCATGACAAACATCAAAAATTTTTTCGTTCTTGTTTAACCGATACATCATTCAGCCACATTCCCGGCCTTTTCTTCTGCGTTAATACGGTCGATTTTCTCCTTAATCATATTTCCAAAAGTCTTATCGTCTAGTTCTACACTTTTTTCTGTCGCCACAGATTTGTCAGCAAATGCATCAAAACATATGTTTTTTATATGAGATTGTATTAAAACAGAAAGCCTCCGGCTGCTCGCAGAATGCAGCCGGAGGTTTTCTGTTAAATTCCCAATCCATCCAAAATTGATGGCAAAGTAAGGAGGCTTGTGTTAGAATAAAATTAGCTTATGCTTTTTCGCTCTGCATGGCGGCAGTCAGCTTTCTGGCGGCGAACACCAGCACAACAGCGGCGGTGAACAGGCTCTGGATCCAGACGCCTGCAAACACAAGCAGGATTCAAGGCAAAAATCCCGCTGTGTTTGTAGAAATAGACGATATTTTTGACTTTTCAGATACACCCTAGTATGGTTTTGTCAGCCTCAATTTTCCGTTGGTGCTTCCAGTGCCGCCTGCCGCTTGTTGTCGGTCTCCATCTTGACCCCGCACAGCCCCAGCGCACGCTGGAAAGACTTTGGCCCCTTATACAAAATGCCCGTGATCCCCAGGTTATAGGCTGCCTGGGCGTTCACCTTGGTATCATCCACAAAAATGGTTTCGTCATAGGCAAGGCCGTATTTTTGCATCATCAGGCCAAAAATTTTCGGGTCGGGTTTGCTCAGGTGTACTTCGCACGAGGCAATGCCGCCGTCAAACAGCGGGAAAAAGTCCCGCTGGCGGATTTCGTCAATCACGTCCTGCGGAATGTTGGAAAGGTAATACAGCCGGTAGCCCGCCAGCTTCAGCTTGCACATCGTTTTTACCGTGCGCTTGTTGGTGTGCAGGATGCTCTGCCATTCATCAATGACAGCCTGCACCTCAAAGGTACGGCCGCGCTCAGCAGCGTTTTCCAGCATCAGGCGGTTGGCAGTGCCGCGGCTGATGACCCCGCGGTCCAGCTCTTCCCATTCTTTGCTGCCAAAGGTCAAATCAAACACTTCATCCTCGGCACTCTTGTTCAAAAAATGATCCATCAAAAAATCCCGCGGCTTAAAATCCACCACAACGCCGCCCAGATCAAAAATGATGTTTTTATACATAAACGGTTTATCCCTCCGGTTTTGGCTTACATCATACCTGCATAGCAGTCTGTATTATCCCTTATTATACACATAATTGCCCCAAAGCACAAATAAATTATTTACAGCATAATCTGTAATAGGTGCAAAATGGGAAAAGGGGTGGTGGCATGACACTGCGTGACTTGAGCGAGAAAGATGTGATTCAGCTGAAAACAGGGGAGAACCTTGGCCGCATTGATGACCTTGCCTTTGAGGATGGCCAGATCACCCAGGTGGTCCTGCACGGCCGCGCCCGAATGTTCGGCCTGCTGGGGCGGGACGATGATTTGTTCATTCCCTGGGCCGCTGTCAAAACCATAGGGACAGATGTTATCATGGTGGATGCCGAAGTGCCGCCCCCGCACGCAAATCACATCAGAAAAGGCTGGATGTAAAATCACTGAAAAATCTTCTTGACAGGGGTGAACATTTTGTGAGACTGTGCTATAATACTTTGAAAGAGTAACTTCCAGATACTGCCACCCAAGGAAAGGGGAGCCCGCCATGCAGATGAACGAAAAGCAAACCCTGCTGGCCGGTGCTGCCGCCCTTGCGCTGATCGTATTTGGTGCGCTATTCTGGATCGCTCCTGTCTGGCAGTTTGGTTATGCCCCGGCTGCCTATCAGCCGCCTGTTTTGCCGGCGCAGGCTGAACCTGCACCGGAACCCACGCGGGAAGAACAGGGGCCAGTCAACATCAATACCGCTTCGGCCGAAGAGCTGATGCGGCTGCCCGGCATTGGGCAGGCAAAAGCGGAAGCCATTCTGGCGGACCGCGCGGCAAACGGCCCCTATGCAGCGCCGGAAGACCTGACCCGCGTGAAGGGAATATCCCAGCGCATGGTGCAGCAGTGGGAAAGTGATATTACCGTTGGCGGCTGACCCCGCTGCCCGATGGCGGAGCTAGAAAATAAAAACTGATTTTAGCCTCGCTCAACACCCCTGAACATCCGTAAGGAGGAACCTGTTTTGGAAAACCCGTCGGAGAGCATTTTTATCAACCGGGAACTCAGCTGGCTGGATTTTGACAGCCGCGTGCTGGCCCTTGCCAAAGAAAAAAGCGTTCCCCTGGCAGAGCGCATCAAATTTGCCGCCATTTTCGGCAGCAATATGGATGAGTTTTTTATGGTGCGTGTTGGCTCGCTGTATGACCAGACGTTGCTGAAAAACAATAAGCTGGATATCGTCACCCATATGACGCCATCGGAACAGATCGCCGCCATCACCCCGCGCGTAGCGGAGCTGCAGGCAAAGTGTGATAAATACTATCAGCACTTACTTTCCGCCTTGAAAGAGAACAAGTACATCAAGGTCGATTTTGACCACCTGGACAAGCAGCAGGAGCACTACTGGAAAGCATATTTCACCTCTGAAATCCTGCCCATCCTGAGCCCGCAGGTGGTGGACCAACGCCACCCGTTCCCGTTCCTGCGCAATAAAGAAATTTATTATGCCGCCCAGTTCAACAGCAAGAATGACGGTGTATATTACGGCATTATCCCCCTCAGCGGCCAGTTTGAGCAGCTGCTGTTTATCAAAAATCCAGACGGCACCACAAGCTTTGCCTTTGCGGATGAGCTGATCGCCCATTACGCCGCCAGCATCTTTAATAAAAGCACGCTGCAGAACGCCTGTCTGTTCCGCGTGACCCGCAATGCGGATATCACGGTGGACGAGGGCATGATGGATCATGATATCGACTTCCGCGATGTGATGAGCGAGCTGCTGAAAAAGCGCCGCAAGCTGGCCGCTGTGCGCCTGCAATTCTGGCCCAGCGCTCCGCAGGAGATCGTCAAGTTCCTGCGGGACAAGCTGGTGGTCCCGGCGGACCGCTGCTATACCCAAACTTCGCCGCTGGACCCCGGGCTTTTGTTCCGCCTGGCCAGCCGCGTTTCGGCAGACAGCAACCCCGCTTTTTCCTATCCGCCAGCCCGCCCGATTCAGGCCCCCGCGGATTATGATCTGTATGCCGAAGCCCACAAACATGACGTTCTGCTCTCTTACCCGTACCAGAGCATCCGCCCGTTCATCCGCATGCTGATGAAAGCAGGTTCCGATCCGGATGTTGTCAGCATCAAAATGACCCTGTACCGCATGGCAAGCGATTCCCAGATCGTGCAGGCGCTGATCAATGCAGCGGAAAACGGCAAGGAAGTTACCGCCATGGTGGAGCTGCGCGCCCGCTTTGACGAGCAGAACAACATCGACTGGTCCAAACAGCTGGAAGAAGCTGGCTGCACGGTGTTCTATGGCTTTGATGATTACAAAGTCCATTCCAAGCTGACCCTGATCACCAGCAAGGTGAACGGCAAATACCACTACCTGACCCAGATTGGCACAGGCAACTATAACGAAAAAACCAGCGAGCTGTACACTGACCTTTCCTTCATCACCACCCGGCAGGAAATCGGCGAGGAAGCCAGCGCAGTGTTCAACAATATGGCTTTGCAGCGCCTGACCAGTGAGGCCGATACCATGCTGGTGGCACCGCTGCGCTTCAAGAGCGTTCTGCTGGAACAGATGGACCGCCAGATTGACCGCGCCCGCCGCGGGCTTCCGGCATCCATGATTTTGAAAAACAACTCCATCAATGACCCGCAGATCATCAACAAGATCAGCGAGGCCAGTTGCGCCGGTGTGCGGGTGGATATGATCGTGCGTGGCATCTGCTGCATCAAAGCAGGGGTGCCTGGAAAGACCGAGAACGTCCACATCCGCAGCATCGTTGGCCGCTATCTGGAACATTCCCGCATTTATTGCTTCGGTGAAGGCGAAGACATGACCATCTATATCGCCTCCGGCGACTTCCTGACCCGCAACACCGAGCGTCGTGTCGAAGTCGGCGTGCGGGTGGATGATCGTGAGATTGCCAAAAAGCTGCGCGGCATCCTCGAGCTACAGCTGCGGGATACCGTCAATGCACGGGAGATGCAGCCTGATGGCATATATACCCGCGTAAAGCCCAAGCAGGGCGAGCCGCCGGTGGACAGCCAGATGGCAATGTATGGCTACTTCCAGCACGGCTTTGAAACCGTAGTTCCATATC
>OGRQ01003072.1_pt1 | contig 10931 bp, 7 predicted proteins | sample 1553521 | NCBI WGS metagenome assembly OGRQ01 (sample SAMEA2580088, study PRJEB22360) | human gut metagenome | biome: human gut; feature: human-associated habitat; material: faeces | place: Denmark | collected 2008/2010
ATGTATGGCTTAGGACGCAGTGGGGATTAGATGGTAAATCCCACTATTATTATAGCCTGGACGGGGATAGCTTCCTGTCGTTTGGCGAACCTTATCAATTGGTATGGGGAAATTACCGGGGCGACCGCGTAGGTATTTATTGTTTTAATGATAAGGGAGAGAACGGTTTCGTAGATGTGGATTATTTCCATTACTGATTGTAACCGGAATGTATCATATTTGTTACCGATTCTTAAATTTGCCGCAAAACGTATGAAACGCTATGTCTCTACTTTTGCGGCAAATTAATCAACGAATGACAACAGGTATGAAACACATTGTTAAAGTATTCACGCTCTTATTCTTATTTGTAACAGTCGGCAGCACGGCAAAAGCCGACGAGAAAGTAAACGTAGTGAAACAGGGCACCGTACGCGGCCGCATCATAGATGCCACGAAACAAACCCTCCCGGGTGCCTCTATCTACATCGAGAAACTGCACGCCGGAGTGACGAGCGACGTCAACGGCTTCTACACCTTCCCCAATCTGGAACCGGGGACGTATACCGTAAAAGTAAGTTATGTAGGCTACTCACCCGTAGAACTGAAAATAACCATTCCCGAAGGACGCACCTTGGAGAAAGACGTAGTGATGAACGAAGGAGTGGAACTACAGGAAGTAGTGGTAGGGGGGGGCGCCCCCGGGGAACGCCCCCCTCCAGTTGCAACGCCGCGCCGTCAATTCACAAAAGAACAGCCTCGGCATCAAGAATGTAGTGTCTGCCGACCAGGTAGGCAAGTTTCCCGACTCCAACATTGGTGATGCGCTGAAACGCATTTCGGGTATCAACGTACAGTACGACCAAGGTGAAGCCCGCTTCGGACAAGTGCGCGGAACCTCTGCCGACATGAGTTCCGTCACTATCAACGGCAACCGCGTTCCTTCTGCCGAAGGTGATACGCGCAACGTGCAACTGGACCTCATCCCGGCAGATATGATACAGACCATCGAAGTGAACAAGGTAGTCACCCCGGATATGGATGCCGACGCCATCGGCGGTTCCATCAATCTGATTACAAAGAACTCTCCTTATAAACGCTTCATCAGCGCCACTGCCGGAACGGGCTACAACTGGATTAGCGACAAGGCACAACTGAACCTGGGTTTCACTTATGGCGACCGCTTCTTCAACGACAAACTGGGACTCATTCTTTCCGCTTCCTATCAGAACTCCCCCTCCGGCTCGGATGACATCGAATTTGTATGGGACAAGGATGTAGAAACCGGAGAACTCTGCATCACCGACTATCAGGTGCGCCAATACTACGTCACCCGCGAACGTCAGAGTTACTCCGCCGCACTGGACTGGGACATCAACGAGAACCACAAACTGACTTTCAAAGGTATCTTCAACAACCGCAACGACTGGGAAAACCGTTACCGCCTCAACGTGAAAGGTATCAACCTGGAAGAAGACGACAATGGCAACGAATATTGTTCCATCAACAACAAAGGCGCCGTGCGCGTGCAGACCAAAGGCGGCACGCCCGACAACCGCAACGCCCGTCTGGAACGTCAGCGCACGATGGACTTCACCCTCGGCGGCGAGCACCTCTTCGGCAAACTGGATACAAAGTGGAGCGTCAACTACGCCAAAGCCAGCGAAGAACGTCCCAATGAACGCTACATCGACTATCAACTGAAGAAACAGAAGTTCACAATGGATTTGAGCGATGAGCGCAAGCCGTTGCTTACTCCGCAGGAAGGTTCGGCTATGTATCTGAACGACGATTTCAGCCTGAAAGAGGTGACGGAGCAACAGGAAGATATTCAAGAGAAGGACTTCAAGTTCAAGCTCGATTTCAGCTTGCCGCTCACAAAAGGAAAGTTCGGCAATCATCTGCGCTTCGGAACCAAGGTGGTGCATAAGACTAAAGATAAAAAGATTGATTTCTACGAATACACCCCGCTGGATGAAGACGGTTTCGACAAAGCCAGTCTGGCGGCTGCCGTAGACCAGAACCGGGACGGATACATGCCGGGCAAGCAATATAAAGCCGGTAGCTTCATAAGCAAGGAGTATCTGGGAGAACTTGACTTGAACAATGCAAGTCTGTTTGAAAAGAACCAGGTGCAGGAAGAGCTTGCCACCAACTTCAACGCCAAAGAAACCGTTGCGGCAGGTTATCTGCGTTTCGACCAGAAACTGGGTGAGAAGTGGGACTTGATGCTGGGTCTGCGTCTGGAGAATACACATGTGAAATATTCGGGTAGCCAGTATGATGCGGACGAAGACAAGACCACCCGCACAGCCTACGAGTCGGACAGTTATCTGAATGTGCTTCCTTCCGTTCTTGTGAAGTATGATGTAAACGATGACTTCAAGGTGCGTGCCTCGTTCACCAATACAATTGCCCGGCCTAAGTATGCCGCCCTGGCACCGAACATTACGATTAAGCGTAGCGACAACTCCATCTCTTTGGGTAACCCGGGTCTGAAACCTACTATTTCTTATAACTTCGACCTGAGTGGTGAGTATTACTTCAAGAGCATCGGTCTTGTCAGTGCCGGCGTCTTCTACAAGAAAATCAATGATTTCATCGTAGACCAGACTATGCGCAACTACAATTACAACGGAACCACGTATACCAAGTTCAGCCAGCCGCGCAACTCGGGCAACGCCGACCTGCTGGGTGTGGAGGTAGCCTATCAGCGCGATTTCAGTTTCATAGCCCCGGCCTTGAAGTGCATCGGCTTCTACGGAACATACACTTACTCTTACTCCCACGTGGATAACTTCAACTTCGAGGGACGTGAGAATGAAAGCGGCCTGCGTCTGCCGGGTTCTCCGGAACACACGGCCAATGCTTCGCTCTTTTTCGAGAAATCCGGTGTGAGCCTCCGCCTTTCTTACAACTATGCATCGGCATTTATCGACGAGATGGGAGCGGAGAAGTTCTACGACCGCTATTACGACGCCGTGAATTATATGGATGCCAACGCCAGCTATACTTTCGGAAAGAAACTGAAAACAACGTTCTATGCCGAAGCCACCAATTTGCTGAACCAACCCTTGCGCTACTATCAGGGAACGAAGGAACGGACGATGCAGAGCGAACATTACGGCATAAAGGTAAATGCAGGCGTAAAAATCAATTTCTAACAATCAAATCAATATAATAATGAAAAAAGTATTCTTTCTCCTTTTAATTGCCCTTCTTAGCAACTGGGCAACCGCACAGATAACGGATTATTCCATCTTCGACAAGAAATTCAACTTCTACATCGCCAACGACCTGGGCCGTAACGGTTATTACGACCAGAAGCCCATAGCCGAACTGATGGGTACCATGGCCGAAGAAGTCGGTCCCGAATTTGTAGTCGCCACCGGAGACATCCACCATTTTGAAGGCGTGCGCAGCGTGAACGACCCTCTGTGGATGACCAACTACGAACTTATCTACTCCCACCCGGAACTGATGATTGACTGGTTTCCTGTACTTGGCAATCACGAGTATCGTGGTAACACACAGGCAGTATTAGATTACACCAACATCAGTCGCCGCTGGACCATGCCCGCCCGCTACTATACAAAAGCATTTGAGGACAAAGGAATCACTATCCGCATCGTCTGGATAGACACAGCCCCCATGATGGACAAATACCGCAATGACTCCGCCACCTATCCCGACGCTTGCAAACAAGACTTGCAAAAACAACTCGCCTGGATTGATTCAGTGCTGGCCAATGCCAAAGAAGACTGGATTATCGTAGCCGGACACCACCCCATCTACGCCGAAACTCCGAAGGACGACAGCGAACGCCTGGATATGCAGAAGCGACTCGATCCGATACTCCGTAAGCACAAAGTAGACATGTATATCTGCGGGCACATTCATAACTTCCAGCATATCCGCAAGGCGGGAAGCAATATCGATTACGTTGTCAACTCAGCCGGTTCGCTTGCCCGCAAGGTGAAACCGACAGAAGGAACCGTATTCTGCAGTCCTGAACCGGGTTTTTCCATAATATCTGCGGACAAAAAAACGCTAACACTACGAATGATCGATAAAAAAGGGAACATACTGCATACCGTAACACGCAACTCACAGTAAGCTTTTCACAAAAATAAGAGGGTGTTTACTCCTTGCTCATTAACCAGGCAATTGAGTAAACACCCTCTTATTTATCTTTTCCTTTTTACTTCTCCAATGAGAAAATATCAATTGGCAGACTTCTGATAATTCTTATACCAATCTGTATATTCTTTACCATCCGATTCTACCCATTTCTCGAAATCGGGATATTCTTTATCTATCGTCACAGTCTCCGTTACAGAAGTGAAAGTGCCGGGTATCGAAATGGCAAACGGGTGTTTTCCATCCTTATTCACATAGTAAGCATCCGCCTCTTTACCTATCTGATCAGAATTTGCCAAGTTAGTAGCTTTAGACTTTGGCAAATGTACTTCAGTACGATTGTCTTTTCCAGCCCCCTCATAGTTCACAATGATATAAGGATTCAATATTGAGTTTCCAACTTTTAAGGCATCCTTCTTCATGGCGCCAGCAGCAAATGTACGGGTAATCACGAACTTCTGATTTCTCACATCCATAGCATTGGGGAAGAGAATAATAGAATTAGTTTGCGTTTCATCCACAGCACCGGATGGCAGAACCATTTCGCCGCGTTGATCTGTGGCATACTGTACGGCAAACGCATTCCTGTTCGTGGCAGCACCCACCTTTTGTACCGGTTCGTAGGTTTCTTTCACCTCACTCACGTAATTATCTTTATTGAAGGTAATGGAACGATGGTATTCTATGATAACATCATTCAGGTCATAGTCACCTCCCGAAGGCCAGATATCCTCATAGGCAAAAGACATATAATTGTTCTCTGTTTCAGAAACTTCCGGTTCATCTGGATCTATGACAGGACGGTCAGGGTCTTGGATGGCTTCATTAGGATTCGCATCAATACAGAAGAGGAGATCTTCGTAACTGCTGTCTCCACCATCTTCTACGCCATAGACCACAGTACCCCCTTCGGCTGAAAGAGAGATAAAGCGGGCTTTCTGACCTTGATAGTTCTTATTCCACTCTTCATTAGAATAAACGAAACTCTTATCTGTATCAATGAAACCGTCATAGCCTTTACTACCACATTTAAAACCGTCAGCAATAATAAAGTAGCCGATGGTATACCCTGCCGGAAATTTGGTGGAAAGATTACCCTGATCGTCCTGAAAGAGAAGTTGTACCTTCCGGTTCGTTTCCAAAGGAGCATTTCTACTACCATAATTAGTAGCTCCTCCCGGCACTTTATCGTACCAATTCAAATAAGGTACATTACCTTTAATTGAAGCATTCGGGAAGATAACGATTTTCTTCACTTGATCAGGAGCCGCAGGACATTCACCGGTCTTATAATAATAATACCCCACTACATTCTGATACCAACAGGATTCTGTTAAAAAAGTAAAGAACAATTCAGCATCTGCCACTGTTACGATTTGACCTTGTTCATTTTGATAGGCCTTTGCAATAGTAGTATTAACGTGCTCAGTATCTCTCACATAATTTGAATTATTCAATTTATCTGGTTTACTGCTTTTACCTTTCCACAAGGCCTTTTGTACGTTATTGATAAACTTACTACTAATAACCTTATTATACTCAATCAGACCATTGATATCCCCAGGTTTTCCGTAACTATCACTAATCTCCACCAAGGAATACACTTTCTGTGCATTATTGACTGTAACTAACTTCAAATTTGACTTCGCCCGTGTAGCAGCTACCGCCCGCGAAGCAGCGTCCGTCTCGTTCACCGTCACCTTTCCATTCTCCACACTAGCTTCCACACACATGGGAACACCCCAGGTAGGTGAGAAAACATACACCACTTTAGCAGCCGTAGGCAATTCCACATCGCCAACGAAACGTCCTTTTGTATCCGCAAATATCTTATAAACTGGTTCACCCTGGATGACGAACGAGCCTGTTTCATTATAAGAGATTGGATATTCTGTAAAGATTTCTATTAAAGCATTACTCCCAATCTCTCCATAGTTGACCTCGAACGCCACATTAGTAGTTGTGGTAAAATCAAAGTATTCACTTTCCGGCTTTAATACGGTCGGATCCTTACCAGGATCATAAACATCTTTATCCATGCACCCTGTCAGTGCGAGCATAGCGAAACACGCACCCATTCCAAGTAATTGATTAACTCTCATCATTTGGTTTATGTTTGTAAAAAAATAGCAGGTTCTCGTTTTGTCTTACAAAGATACAAAATACAATAAATGTATCCAAATAATCAAGGATAAAGTTGCATTTGTTATGCAAGATATTTATTTTTAGGAAAAGAGATAGTGGAAAGAAGTCAATTTCGAGAATTATTTTCTTTCTATAGATTTAAGTTAAGTGGAAGTATAATATCAGACAAAAAAGAAAGAATCTCAGTAGAAAACGCTACATTTGTCGCATTAAAAATAGAAACGCTATGAAGAACTTATCTCTCTTTCTGTTACTTTGTCTGCTGTTTGCTGCATGTGCCAAAGATGAAGACAAAGAACCTATTCTGGTAACCGATATCGTAATGCCCACACAGACCAGCTTCAATCCTGGTGATAAAGTAACCATCTCAGCACAAGGCTTCCAGCCCGGTGACAACTTCATGTTCGAAATATACTGGCCACTCCCCGACCAGCCCGCAATGAACTACCAAGGATACGCCCTCGGAGTATCACCCGTTATGGTGGAGCAGACCGCCACAAGCATCACTTTCCTGGCGCCCGGACACTACCCTGCTTCAAAAACCAAAATACGCCTGCGCCGTTCCGGTGACATCATGACACTTGGTGAGATTGCTGTTACCAACGGTGAAGCACCCAAAGAGTTCCAGCTCTATGGCATTGTCAATTCCCATTCCAGCACGGGTTATAATAATTGCATCGAGCACGTAAACCTCACAAATGGCACGCCCACAAACATCGTGGGACTGACAGAAGACCAGAAAGATTTCTCCTGCGTAGCAAATGTTCCTGAAACTCAGAACCTCTGCGGAATACAGACGAAAGATGGAGTGCGTAGTGTATTCAGCTACGACCTATCCATGCGTTTCTGGCAAGATATGGGACTCAAAAATATATTGACTCTCTGCAACGGCCAAAGCTCCATAATAGCCGTAAAGCAAATATCTGACAATGAAATGATGCTGGCATCCATCGGATCATGGCCCTATACCCGTGACATTGACCAAACTCTGAATTACCGCTACGAACTGCCCGCCGACATAAAGCCTGAAGCTCTGACACGCTATCCCGGTGTACAGGGTGACAGTTATCTGCTACTCTCGGCTGATAATGGAAACAACAGTTTCACACCCGTCGCGCTGAGCTTGGACCCAAGTAGCAGGAAGGTATATACCGGCGAATCGATACAGGCCACCGCACTCATTCCCTTCTGGACAATAATCTCAGGAAAAGACACCGGAACTACCAAATACGTACGCACCGGCGGATATGCCGTAGTAAGAGCCGATGATGGCCGGACAGATCTGTGTCTTTGGAATCAAGCTACGATGAGTTTGGAGGAACCTTTCGCCACATTCCCCAATTCGGCACGTTCAGTAACCATGCTCGCTAAAGATACGGAGACACTGAAACTTTACGTTCTATTCGATACAAATCGGGGAGGAAGGCTGATCTATGCTTACGATTTGGTGAGCAAAAGTTGGCAAGCCGTTCCCGGCATCGGCTATCCTTATTCGGAAATTGTGATGGCACGGTAAAAGCCATGTTACCCCAAATGGTAACTTTGTTACCCCCGCACTGTAACTCCATTTACATGCCGAGGTAAAGGTCGTTACATGCCGAGGTAAAGAGCGTTACAATAGGCGGTAAAGGCCGTTACATACTGAAGTAAATGCTTTTACATCGCGAGGGAAATAACTTGTAAATGCCATCATTTCTTTCCCCGGAGATCATCCTTAGGTATAGTTGTCTCATTACCATCTCGCGTAGCAATATAGTGGGGCGACATTATTTCTATGCCTTCTTCATTAAACCGATCCTGAATATTCTGGTGCAAATCAGAATAAACCTGTGCCAACTGATTGGCATCTTTAATATATGCATTCACCTGATAGACGGGATAATAATCCTGAAGAGATGTTTCCAGTACAAACGGACGCGGGTCATCCACTACTCCGGGAGTATTCAGCGCCGCTTCAATCAGAAGCTGATGGGTCTTTCGCCATGGAATATCGTATCCGATGCTCACTTCCGAATGAATTATCAGCCCGTAGTCGCGTGCCGACTGGCTGAAATTCACCGTATGCGAAGACATAATAAAAGAGTTAGGAATCGTAACTACCTCATTCTTCGGCGTACGGATACGCGTTACCAACGGTGTCTTCTCAATCACATTTCCCGTTGTATCATTCAGCTTAATACGGTCACCCAACTTAAACGGACGCATATACGTGATAACCAGTCCTGCAATGATATTCCCGATCACCGTACTCGATCCCAGCGAAACAATCAATCCGACAAAGACTGATATTCCCTGAAAGACCCCCGATTTGGAGCCAGGCAGGTAGGGATAAATCATAGCAATCATAAATGCATAAAGCAGGAAGCGCACAATGTGGAACGTCGGCATAGCCCAGTCGGCATAAAAGCCGCCTATCTTCAGCCGTTCCGACTGTATTTCACTGGCAAGATAACGAACCAGTCGCACCAGATACTTCACGGCAAGCCATATCACAAAGATGGTAAACAAGTTGGGAATATACTCCACTATACCCAGGAAAATGCTCTTTATCGGCTCCCAGATATACGAGAACAACTTATAAGCAAGATCTTTGGTTTGAGGGAATATAGCAAAGAGTAATGGCACCGTCAAAATCAACTGAAGCAGCATGACGGCATAGCGCAGCAGACTTGCCAGGAAGACAAGCAGGTTTACCTGCTTCTGTGTGTCCAGTAACTCGTAATCCTGAATAGAAATAGGCTTTAGTTTAGTATCTTTCAGACGTTGAATACGGGCTTTCAGCTTATTGAACAGCCAGATAGTGAGTTTAAACAACAGGAACTGGCCTACAATTACAAGAATAAAATAAAGAATACGCTTACCAAGCTGCCACAGACTATGCTCATCCTTCATCACTTTCAGCTTGTCCACTATCACTTTTCGCTTGGCAGCCGCCAACTGGTCGCGTGAACAGCCTTCCCAAAGCCCATCCTGATCCGTGAAAGAGGAAAGAACTTTATTGCCATACATCAGATCGGTAACAATATCACTGCTGTCTATATAAACCGAATCCGGCTGAAGATTGAATCGTTTGCCCAGTTCCGTAATTGCCGCCGCATTCATTTCGGCGCGCTGTTGGGGAGTGTGACCGCCACGTTTGGCAAACAGATAATATAATGTATCGCCTTCCACAATTACAGGAATACCCGGAGTCATTCTTCTGAGCGAATCAATACGTAACCGCTGTTTGGCCAGCTTCAGAGAGTCCGCTGCATCATACTTCAACTTCATCTGCTCTATCTCCATCCGGAGATTAGCCTCATTCAATCTTGATGTCTCCAGATCCTCTTTTATCTTCAACAGATGCAGTGAATCAGTATCCGGCTTTTGAGCAACCACTGTTCCCAATGTATCTTCATTCAAGATGTCTAAAACCTTTTCTACCAACTGGGCGGATGCACCACTCGCGAACAGCAGTAACAGCCCAAAACACAACGCCCGAATTCCCTTCATATTAAAAGTCCTTAATCAGGTTACTTAAAATTATAAATTGTTTAACGCGCCAAACATACGGAATGTTTTTCACTTATCATAAAAGGAATTAATTATATTTGCACAAAAATCAGTATTCTTATGGATATTCTTTTCCTGATTGGGGGACTTCTCCTCATACTCTTAGGTGCCAATGGACTAACAGACGGAGCCGCATCCATTGCCAAGCGTTTTCATATACCGTCTATCGTTATCGGACTTACCATCGTAGCTTTCGGAACATCTGCTCCGGAGCTGACGGTTAGTGTATCTTCCGCCCTGAAAGGCAGCGCGGACATTGCCATCGGAAATGTGGTAGGTAGTAACATCTTCAATACCTTGATGATTGTGGGTTGCACAGCACTCTTCGCCCCTATCGTCATCTCCCAAAATACGTTACGTAAGGAAATACCTCTCTGCATCCTTTCTTCCATCGTACTGCTGATTTGTGCCAACGATGTATTATTGGATCATAGTGCAGAAAACATTCTCAGCACTACGGATGGTTTGCTATTACTCTGCTTCTTTATCATCTTTTTGGGATACACCTTTGCAATTGCCTTTCAGGGAAAGAAAGAGGGAGAAGCACCCGAAGAAGAAATCAAGCAACTTCCCATGTGGCGGTCTATCTTATATATAATAGGTGGACTGGCAGGACTTATCATCGGCGGTAACTTCTTTGTAGACGGTGCCACAGGTATTGCCCGCAGTCTGGGAGTCAGCGAGTCCGTCATCGGGCTGACGCTTGTGGCAGGCGGTACATCCCTACCCGAACTGGCTACCTCCATCGTAGCTGCTCTCAAAAAGAATCCTGAGATTGCCATCGGTAATGTAATCGGAAGCAATCTTTTCAACATCTTCTTTGTACTGGGATGTAGTGCCTCTATTACACCCCTGCATCTGGCAGGCATCACTAATCTGGATCTGCTGGTACTGGTAGGTTCAAGTATTCTGCTTTGGTTCTTCGGGCTTTTCTTTGCCAAACGAACGATTACCCGCATTGAGGGCAGCATACTGATACTTTGTTATATAGCTTATACTGTTGTACTTATTTATAATGTTTAAAGTGGTATTTTAAAGATTATCATGTATCTTTGCCCCCTCATTAGACATAAAATTATGGCAATAACAATCAAAAAAGTTTCCACAATGAAAGA
>OGRQ01003084.1_pt1 | contig 10910 bp, 7 predicted proteins | sample 1553521 | NCBI WGS metagenome assembly OGRQ01 (sample SAMEA2580088, study PRJEB22360) | human gut metagenome | biome: human gut; feature: human-associated habitat; material: faeces | place: Denmark | collected 2008/2010
AACGGTGGACTGTACATTCCAGCAATTTGAATTCCTGGATAATTACTTATGAGTTTTTGATATAATAGTTCTAATGTTTCTTTTTTGCTTCCATAAAAATAATGACGATATCCTTTCTTTGCAGAAATTTCAAAAATCTCTCCCATTAAACTTGGACCTGTTGTGCGTTCCATATTCTTATGACCTCTTTTTTTACCAACAGTAGAAAGAGGACCCCCATCTGGAATTGCCATTAACCCACCATTTTGAATTGCACAATAAACTGCATCCTCATAGCTAATTACGGTTGTATGTACATTTGAGACACATATGTAGTCTCCTTTTAATTCTGAGATATTTTTTTCGAGATAGCGCACCAACCATTCCATATTAATTGCCGCAATATCAACCCCCATAATATTGCAAGTTGGAATAAGTCTTTTATCAACCTTTCTCTTATACTCCATTTCTCGCACCTGTTCCTCTTTTCTACTTATATAGCGAGATTCACATCAAACCATTCATGCTATATAAAACAATATGTTTATCGTCTTCTACTAATCTCACACTATAATTATCATTTTTTACACGAATTATCTTCCACAGCCATACTTCGTTCCACTTTTTAGACCACTATTAAAACTTTTATGTAGACGTTTTCTACCACACAAACTCCGCATCCCAGACATCCACTCCGGAATCCTGATAAACATCCAATAATCTAGCTCTAAGCATGTCCTTACTAACACCCTTTTTCAAAATTACCTGCAAGAATCCACCCCCACCAGCACCAGAAATGAATTTTCCATCAATCAAATCCTCACAGCTTGCAAAAATCTGATCAATACAGGTATTGGTTGATCCAGTATCCAGTTTCTTAGACACTTCCCAATGTTCATTCAGCAATCTGGCAAAGGCATCTACATCTCCCTGTTCCAATTCATACCGCATCATAACAGCTAGGTACTTCATCTCTTCCAAGGCTTCTTTTGATTCTTTCTTTCCGCCGATATAGTTTCCAACTACATCGCGAAGCAGGTTTCTTGCCAGGCGGCGCTGGCCGGTGTAAATAAGTGCAAATCTTTCCTGAAGCTCTGCTTTTGTATCTTCATCTAAATCCAGATATTCTACTTTCAGTTTCTGCTTCATTCCAGGTCTTGAGGTAATATATTTGATACCACCTGTAAGTCCTCCAACCTGATCCTGCCAACCGCCACCGGTACTCATGATCTGTTCCAGATTCAGTACCAGTTCATATATATCGGAATCGCTCCAGGTTGTTCCTAAAAATTTTCCAAGAGCACGAACACAGGCTCCTGAAAGGATGCTGCTGGTTCCAAGCCCGGAACCTTTTGGAACTCCTTTTACACGAGTGGACATGTAAAAACCACCGCCCATCTCATCCAGGATTTTTTCCAGATCAGCTTCACCTTCCATAGGGATAATTCCACACGCAATCAATGCTGCTTTATGAAGTGCAAAGGAATCGTAAGGATTATGACAATCCTGAATTTCTGCTGCAGTTGTCACAACACCATGTGCATCCAGATCGAGACTTGCAAATTCAATATGGTTTTCCGGCAGCTTTCTTAATTCCACTTCGATTGGTTCCTGTCCATTCAGCAAAATTGCAGCATTTAATACAACACCGCCTTTTTCATTACAATATGGCGGAGTATCCGTCCAGCCGCCGCCCCAGTTCACACGAACCGGAAGATTTACTTTTACCTGATTTTCTGCAATCTTATATTTCTTTACCTGATTTACATTACTTGCTTTAAATATTTCCTGCTGGATTGTGGCAAAGCATTTCTGCTCTACCTGATCGTAGCTGATTCCGTGAAAATTCTTTTTCATAAACTTCATAGAACGGGAAATACTGTATAAAACACGGATTTTCTCTTCAAATGGCAATTCTTTTTCTGCCATTTCCATAAGCATGTCAAACTGTTTTTCATCCAATTCTGTAATGCCAAATGTTTTCAGGGAATCTACATAATGTTCTCCAGCACGTAACCGATTGAGGAAACGCTCTATAAGGATTCGGTTTTCCAGATTTTCTTCCCATGGAACCAATACAGAAGCATCTGCTATCTGGAAAGATTCTTCCAGAGAATAACGTTTCAGAGACTTCCATTCTGCAACCTTCACTTCGTCTGCTTTTTCAGAACTCATTCTATGAAGAAGCAATGCCCAAAAACATTTGTTTTCTTGGTTTTCTGTAACCGGATAAAGCTTCGCCTTCCACAAAGAGTGATCTTCACTTTCCCATATATCTTCTGTCTTTAAATTATTTAAATTTATAAAGCTCTGTAAATCTCCGTCAAGGAAGCTGCCTCTTTCTTCCAGTGTTTTCTTCGGATTATCTTTAATTCCATATCCTCTTACGATATATCTCTTTTCGCCATTCTCTCTTTTTAACGCAACTCCATGCAGCACCATGGATGGAACCGTTACATCTTTAAGCTCCAGCTGTGAAATCACACAGTCTTTCTCTAAAACGGTATTTCCTCTCAGCCAGCTGTTTTCCACATAACATTTATCAGCTAGTTGCACTGTTCCCTCAATAAGAGCATTATGTACTGCTGCCTGTATTTTTTTCTCAGATTTATAATTGGTAAACACCATTGGCTTCCAATCTAAATATTCATAATCTGCAATCTCATCTGTTAAAAGAGCCAGAAGCTCCCTGGTTGTTCCAAAATGAATAAATTCAGCAGGAGAAAGGCAAATCAGCTTCATTCCGAATGAATGCAATGCTTCCCATATTCTGGTACGACATTCAGTTAGTTCTTCACAGAAAGTTCCTTCTGGCTGCTCTTTGTAGTACTGCTCCAGTGTAGAATCTTCAGCTAATGGATAAAGAAAATCTCCATATAAACTGATTCGTGATTTTTCATTGACAAAACGGGCGTATTTTTCTGCATCGATTTTGCCATCTGTCTGAACCAGTGATAATAGAGCATTCATCAGGTTTACATCAAACAAAACTGCGCCTGTATCCAGGTCTACATTTCCATGGGTATTTACAGCCCCTAATTTTTCCAGGGTTTCAATGGATTGTTTATGAAGGAATTTTTTTACATAGTCTTTTCCATTATTCAGGAATACGCCATGATCTTTTCCCACATCTACCGGGGATTTCATGGAGATTGCTGCGGCACCATGAAACTGTGCATCAATCTGTAATGGATTAAACAAAAGAAGGACATCACCGGAAAGTACCAGCATTCCTTCACGAAAGCGCGATGGTACCCCTGCCATGCCTATAAGAAACTCATCAAATAAAGTTGACGCTCTTCCATCAGGAAGTTCACGTGGTACAGGCGAAAAAAGCTTTCCACATACAGAATATTGCGGAACACGTTTACTATCGCCGCCAGAATGAATTACAAGAATTCGCTTATTGTGGAAATCTCCTGCAATATCTTCCTGCTCTGCCAGCTTTCGCAGCACCTGCAAAGTAGCACCGCCAGATCCAACTCTTTTTCCATCTGGATCTGGTAATACGAGATACTTTGTTTTACATGGAAGCACATTTTTATTTTGTCGATATGTAATCTGGCTGCGGAAAGCATTGGCCTGTTCCTCATTTGATGCAGTCAATACTATATAATCCCATTGTGCAAAGCTTCTTTTTCGAATGGAACGCTGATAATCTTCCCAGGCATCTATATAGCTTTGTCTTAAAAACAGATTTTTCATCTTTTTGTATTGATCAATTATCATAACTTTCTATCAATTATCTGATAACCAGATTTCCTTTCCATTATTCTGTATACGAAGCAATATAAAATCACATAGATCCATCTTTCTTAACCACAACCATAACTGTCTTCAAAAGTATCTTAATATCCAACCCAATATCCCAGTTTTCAATATATTCCTTATCCAACCTCACAACTTCCTCAAAATCCGTAATATCACTTCTACCACTCACCTGCCACATACCGGTGATTCCCGGTTTGATTGCCAGTCTCGCCTTATGTCTCGGTTCATACAAATTCGTCTCCGAAATCAACGGCGGTCTCGTCCCCACAATGGACATATCACCTTTCAGCACATTAAAAAACTGCGGAAACTCATCCAGACTCGTCCTTCTAATGAAATCTCCCACCCCGGTCTTATGTGACCCATCCGGCAGCACCTTATTTCCAATTACTCTGGGGTCGAAGTCCATCTTGAACATTTTGCCATCGCCCAGTTTGTTCTCTTTCATAAGCTCGGCTTTCCGCGCTTCCGCATCCATGTACATGCTGCGGAATTTGTACATTTTGAATTTCTTTCCGTTCTTTCCCACACGTTCCTGGGAGAAGAAAATCGGACCTGGGGATGCCAGATAGATGGCGGGGCCAACGAAAATAGTAATGATTCCTGTGAAAATACAGCCAACCAGTCCGCCGCAGATGTCCATCAGGCGCTTCAGGAAAAGCTGTCCGAAGGATGCATAGTTCAGACTGGTGGTCAGAACTGTGTAGCTTCCAACCTTTTCCACAAACTGTCTTTTGCCAGTCTGGTTGGTGATTTTTGCAAGGTTCAGATGAACGGTTACACCGGTTTCGGTGAGCTTGTCGATAAGCCCGTCCGGATATGGCAGATTTTCGGAGATGACGATCAGCACCTCGTCAATCCACTCCTGACAGACATACATAGGCACGTCACTTTCGCCTGCCACAACAGGGACACCACAGATTTTCTCACCGGTACAGTCCTCATCGATCACAACCACTCCGGCAAGGGAATATCTGGCATAATTGTTCTCCTGCATGCTGTGCACTACGTTCTCTGCTACCGCTTTGGAGGTGATGATCAGCAGCTTCTTGTCGCCGCCGTTTTCCATTTTTTTATGTAAGGAATTTTTCCAGATTTCTCTTATGGCATAGGTGAGGATCAGGTAGATCACAATTGTGGTGATCAGGATCATTCTGGAAAAGCTCTGGCCTTCCTGGATTATGAACAGATAAGCGATTGCAAGAGCACCTACTGCCACAGCATTTTTCAAGGTGGTGACAAATTCCTTATAGTGACCTCTTTTCAGAACGCTTTTCATGGTACCGGAGGTGAAGATCACCACCAGGTCGGCAAATCCAAGGAATATTGCCATATTTCGATACAATATATCTCCATACACATTGAATCCGTACCCGCGGAATGCATATGCCAAAATAAATGCCAGCTGCAGACAGATCATATCCAGAACAATAAAATCCCCATGTTTTAACCAGCCCTCTGAGTCCTTCCGATACATATTTTGCTTTTCCCTCCCAAGTACTTTTCTTCCGTTCAGCTTAGGTAAATACAGCTGACAGAAGCCCTCCATTCTCTAAAATGCAATGGCAAAATCTATTTTATCTTATATTTATAACTTATCTAAATTTATATTTTCCCGCCAACGCTTCCCGGTTATGATTTTTCTCAAGCATCTTTGGGTCACATCTCTCTTTGGATCTGTAACCACCGTTCATGCGTCAGCGGTATTATTTATTCCTTTTTTTCCAATTTCGACAAATTTCACCATTCCAGTCTTCTTAATAAAATACCACCCTGCCCTATTAGTGTCAACCCCCCCAGGTTTCTTTCTGGCCTTTCCGGCAAAGTTTGGTAATTTTATCCACTTAACCCGATTTTCCCACTTGTTTTTTCCACTACTTTTTCATAAAGTGTTTGATAAACAGGTACATGAGAATCACCAGTGCCCCAAAGTACCCCAGCACTCCAAAAGCCGGAATTCCCATTATCTTCGGTGTCATGTCTGTGGTGCAGATAATACTGGAGCTGATCAGAAGTGCCATGACCCAAAGACCAAGCACGATGTTCCGGATCAGGCGGCGCATCAGCCACGCCAGGTCATCGGAGGCGTGAAGGTCCAGATTGATCTTGGTCTGGCCCTTCATGCAGCCCTGCAGGAAATCTGCTGCCAGCGCAGGGATATCCACGGCGCGGAGCATGGAGCGATACAGCTTTTTCCCGGTGCCCTTCATCTGCTTCTTCCAGTTTCCCTCCTCCAGAAGGTTTCCCTTCAAGCGGGCTGCTGCAATCTGCACCATATTGATCTCCGGGCTGATATCTGCCAGTACCCCTTCCATATGAGTCAGCCCTCTTGCAAGCATGGTAAGGCCATGGGGCATGACAATCTTGTTCTCCTTCATTACGTCCATCAGATCTGTAAGGATTTCTACGATATCGATTTCGCCAAAATCTGCAGTGCCGTATTTCGCCATAAGGTCGCGGATGTCTGTGTAAAGACGGCTCTGATTGGGTTTCCCCTTGAATTCTCCAAGTGCCAGCACTGCATCCTGAATTTTTCCAATGTCATTCAGTGCCACCCCTTCGATAGCCTGCCCGATCAGCTCCCGGTCACGATCATTCAGCCGTCCCATCATTCCCATGTCGATCCACACGATCTTGCCTCCCTGGATCATCACATTTCCAGGATGGGGATCTGCGTGGAAAAAGCCGTCGTCCATAACCTGCTTGATAAAATTATCTACAAATTTGCTGCCGATCTCATCAAGGTCATAGCCGCCTGCGAGAAGCTCTTCCTTATGGTCGATGGGAATACCATCAATGTATTCCATAACAAGGACGCTGGCTGTGGTATATTCTCTGTAAAGAATGGGCGTTTTTACAAATGCCACATTTTTATTTTTCCTGGAAAATTCTTCCATGTTGGCTGCTTCCGTCAGGAAATTCATCTCTTCCTGGGTGACACGCCACAGCTCTTCCAGCACAAGATTCAGATCTACCGCTTCCTTGATGCTTACAGGGGGAAGGAGCTTCACCGCCTTTTTCATCAGTCCGATATCCCGGGCCATGATTTCGTAGATGCCCTTTCGCTGAACCTTTATCACAACCTTCTCGCCGGTTTTCAGGACGGCGCGGTGTACCTGGGCGATAGAGGCTGAGCCAAGGGGCTTCTCCTGGATTTCCTGAAATTCTTCCTGCCAGGGACAGCCAAATGCTTCCCGGAGGACTTCTTCAACTTCTGCAAATGGCATGGGGTCTACATCAGAGCAAAGCTTCATCAGCTCGTCGCAGTAACGCTTGGGCAAAATGTCGGAGCGCATGGACATCTGTCCCAGCTTGATGAAGGTGGGGCCGAGATCTGTGAGAATGAGGCGGAGCTTCTCCGGGGAGACGCCTCGGGTGATGGCATGCTTGTGGAGAACGGCTGTAATTTCTTTTAGCCTTTCTTTATACGTGCCGGTGTCTTTACCGTTTGACTTCTTACCAGCTGTGCTGTTTTTCTCATTTTTATCCTGTTGGATTTCCACTTCCAGATTCTTTCTTTGTGCCTGGTCTGCTTCTGACTTCATCGTACTGTCATTCTTTGTCACACCCATGTCTGTTCCCCTTACTGAAAAGGCAGGATTCGGGTACTCTTTCTCCTCATCCTGCCTTCATAAATTTCTTTATTTTGTTCTGCAATGCCGTTCAGGATTTCCTGCTGCACTTCTTAAACAAGGCAATACTATTTCTTTTTCGGAAAATGTTATTGCTTATTCCTGAGGGTCGTCCTCGTATTCTTCTTTGGCTTCCTCCACTTCTTCTGCCTCTTCCTCTTCTTCGGCAGTCTCCTCTGCGTCTACGTCTTTCGCCTGCATCTTGCTGATCTGCTCTTTCAGGGCGGCCAGCTGATCCGGAGTCATTTTGCCAAGGACTTCCTTCAGCTCGTCCGGGTTGGACGGCTTCAGGGTTACGTTTACGTTCTTCTTCACGCTCTCTTTGATATTGTGCTTCAGTTCCTGATTGAGGACCTTGCCCTGTTCTACAGTGAGCTCACCTTTCTTTACCAGTTCATCCAGAACTTCTTTGGATTTCTCTGCGGTCACTGCTGCAGTGCCGATTCCTGCAAGTAATATTTTTTTGATGCCTTCTCCAAGTCCCATAGTGTGTGCTCCTTTCTTATTTACAGCTGTATCTGCCAACTCCCTGTGGGATTTTCGTTTTCAGCAGATCGGACTTCTCATAAAAGTCCAAGAAATACCAGCCCTTTAGGTACGAAAATGATCAGTCCGGCGATGGCGGCCATGATGGCGGCGATCAGGACGGCGCCTGCTGCGGTGTCCTTGGCGATCTTCGCCAGGGGCTTGTACTCGCTGGTCACCAAATCCACCACGGATTCTACGGCGGTGTTCACCAGCTCCAGTGCCATCACCAGTCCGAAAAGGCCAAGACAGATGCACCATTCCACTGGGGAAAGCTTCAGGATGATGCCTGCGATCACTACCAGGACTGCCATGATACAGTGGATCTTCATGTTCCGTTCCTTGCGGATACAGGTGAAAATTCCTTCAAATGCGTATCCGAAACTTTTCGTAATTGGTGGTTTCTTGGGTGCTGTCATTTCGTACACTTCCTGTCTGTTGGTTTGGGAGTAGTATAGCATATTTTGTGAGAAATTACTATAAATTTAGATAATTTTTACATTTTTCTCATTATTGCTGTACGAATTGCAAAAAGGGCAAGCTGCAAAACAGACCTGCCCTTACATACATTTTCTAAATATCCAGTTTACTAAAATCAATCACCAGGTTCTCATAAATTCCTGCTTTTACCGAATCCTGCAGTGTATATTGTTCCGTATCTTCTTTTTCAAAATTATATACAAATATCTGATTCTTAGCCGCATCTATGATCCAGTATTCTCTTACACCTGCTGTTCTGTATTTAAAAAGCTTCGTATAATAGTCCGTTCGTTTACTTGCAGGAGAAACAATCTCAATAATCCAGTCTGGTGCACCATTGCATCCTTGATCATCCAGTTTATCCGGGTCACAAATTACTGAAATGTCTGGCTCTACATAAGTACCAGTCGTATCATCCAGATATACTGCAAATGGAGCAGCATAGACTTCGCATTTTCCCTTATGGGAACGGATGTACTCAAGAATTCTGGCTGACAGTTCCATGGATATTTTCTGGTGTGTCCTGTTAGGTGGTGCCATATAGTATATATGTCCATCAATAAGCTCCGCTCTCTCCCCTTCCGGAAGAGCATATATATCATCTATTGTATAAACTTTTTCTTCGAGTAATGGCATGTAATCACTCCTTTTCGATGATTTCTATTACTTCTAAGTATATCGAAAGAACTCCTTCAAATCAACCATTTGAAAATGAATTTCCATTGAAATAAATCAAAAAGCAGTTTATAACTTTATATCTTTCTGCCGTTCTTTTAGCTTCTTCATAACCGTAGGATACCGCTTATAATCTGTATGTGGCAATGCTTGGGCTGCTACCATTAGTTCCAGGAAGTCTTCTACCTCAGCGAACTGAATGTAGACCATTTCTTCCAGGATCTGGTCGATGTCAGTGAGAAGGCTCCGGTTCAGAAGCAGCTTCTGGGCTCCTTCCAGTGAGGAATTTCCAGCGTTGATAATATGGTCGCGATCCATGTCAGGATACATGCCGATGGTGATGGCAGACTCTTTGGATACGTGTTTACCAAAGGCTCCTGCCACGTAGAAGCGGTCAGCCTGGTCTAAGTCAAGACCGGATTCACGGAGCATGATCTCCACCATGGTGTGAGCGGCGGATTTGGTGCGGATGAATTCGTCAATGTCTTTCTGGTAGAAGTACAGACCTGGGGCATATTCCACACAGAGCTGGTTGTCTCTCTCCTGGATAAGAGGGCTTTTTTCCGTGGAAAACTTGCCGCGGATGTCGATCCAGCCTTCCAGGAAAAGCTCTGCGATCAGGTCTATGATGCCGGAACCGCAGATTCCCTGAGGTTCTTCACCTGATGAATTATCCTCATGATTACCTGAATTTTTCTCATGGCTTCCTGAGTCTTCCTTATGGCTTCCAATCACATGCACATAAATATTTCCATCTCTTATCTTCACTTCATCCACAGCACCAGCCTCCGCCCGCATTCCGGTACGCACCACGCCTCCCTCCAGCGCTGGTCCTGCTGCGCCTGCGCCGCATAGAAGAAATTCTTTATTTCCAATCACCAGCTCGCCGTTGGTTCCGATATCGAAGAAAACACTGATCTCGTTTTTCTTGTATAATTCAGTGTCAATCATGCCGCTGATAATATCGCCACCAAGGTAGTTTGACTTGGCAGGGTAACAATAAACGTAGCCCTTCAGCGGAATGTCCAGATCGCGCGCCAGCTGGAAGCCGGGGCGATCGGCGTGGACTGCATGTGGAGTGTAGAAAACGCAGAAGGCGTCCATTCCAAGAAGGAAGTGAATCATAGTGGTGTTACCCGCGATTACCATGGAGAGCGCGCTATGTGAAATAGTTCTCGCTTTTTTAGCAGCATTTTTCGCCCCTCTATCGTCACCCGATTCGCTCACACCGTTATTTTCTGCCTTTTGTTCAGAAGGTGTGCCTTGTAATTCCAGACTTGCATCCAGCTTATCCATGCATTCACAAATGGATTCCACCGTAGCCCGCCGCACTTCTTCCAGCTTTTCTTTATTATCTTTGCAGTAAAAAATCCTGGACAGAATATCTGTCCCCCACTGGATCTGCTTATTGAAGCAGCTGACTTCCTTCAAAATCTCTCCACTGTTGCAGTCCAGAAGTCTCGCCACCACAGTGGTACTTCCCAGATCCACTGCCAGCCCATAATGCTGCGCGGTGGTATCTCCTTCCTCTATCTCCACCATTTCCCAGTTTTCCCCATTCCAGGCAAGGGAAACCGTTATTTTCCACTTTGCGTTGTCCAGCAAAGGGTATAACTGCCGCAAAATGTGGACAGGTATATGAACTCGCTCTTCCACACCTGCTGCCGCCAGACTATCCAGGATCCGCTGCTGGTCTGAGCGGGGATCGTCTTCGGTTGGGAGGGGGAGTTCGAGATATCGTTTTTGGCTGAGTCCATTCATCGTTTTTCAGCTCCTTATTTTTTTTACTCATTTTGAGTGTATTTATATATTTCATTCCTTATTTGGATATTTTTTATTGACGTAATT
>OGRQ01003091.1_pt1 | contig 10879 bp, 8 predicted proteins | sample 1553521 | NCBI WGS metagenome assembly OGRQ01 (sample SAMEA2580088, study PRJEB22360) | human gut metagenome | biome: human gut; feature: human-associated habitat; material: faeces | place: Denmark | collected 2008/2010
TGAAAGTCTATTTTAAAGGAAGTCTTGTAAAAGTAGAGATCGGTCTGGCAAAAGGTAAGAAATTATATGATAAACGTCAGGATATCGCAAAGAAAGACCAGAAGCGTGAAGCAGAACGCGATTTCAAGATGAAACTCAGATAGAATACAGATAGGAGAGGACAAAATGGTACCGACAAAGAAAGAAGAATTAAGAGATCTGGTCACACAGACTACAATGGAGACTTATGAGGAGCTGACTCCGCATCTGGTACAGCTCATTAATGAGACAAACAGCAATCCGGAACTGACAGAGAGCCAGAAACAGGATGAGATTTCCTTACATATGATGGGATTTGTAAAATCCTGTACCAATGAGATTATCATTGAAGTGCTTGGAGAAATCCTTGGATTGTGAAATTGTGGAAAAAATATGAGAAAAATAAAATCTGGTTGTGATAATTGAACGAAATTATATATAACAACAGAAAAATATCAGAAAATTCCTTGACAAAGAAAGTCCTGAGCGTTAAACTACGGGACATAAAGCAAGGGCGCTTCGAAAATAATATTTCGAGGCGCTTTTTTTTTTTGACAAGATGAAGGAGGAACTATTATGACGAAAGAAGTATTATCAGCCATACAGGATGCTGTAGGCACACAGGTATTTGGAATTTGGTTTCTGATCGGTGCAGCATTGGTGTTTTTCATGCAGGCAGGATTTGCGATGGTAGAGACAGGATTTACCAGAGCGAAGAATGCAGGAAATATTATTATGAAGAATCTGATGGATTTCTGTATCGGAACTTGTGTATTTATCCCGCTTGGATTTGGAATTTTACTTGGTGAAGATGCACTTGGTGGATTTATTGGAACTCCGACACTTGGAATTTTTACAGATTATGCAAATTTTGACTGGTCTAATTTTGTATTTAACTTAGTGTTCTGTGCAACAACGGCAACAATCGTATCCGGAGCAATGGCAGAACGAACAAAATTCTTATCTTATTGTATTTATTCAGCTGTTATTTCAGCTATTGTATATCCAATCGAAGCACACTGGATCTGGGGAGGCGGATGGCTTGCAAGTCTAGGCTTCCATGATTTTGCCGGCTCATGTGCGATCCATATGGTAGGCGGTACAACTGCTTTTATCGGAGCTGCAATGGAAGGTGCCAGAATTGGTAAATTCACAAGAAATAAAGAAGGAAAAGTCACAAAAGTACATGCATTTCCTGGACATAATATTGTAATCGGTGCACTTGGATGCTTCATTCTCTGGTTTGGATGGTATGGATTCAATGGTGCGGCAGCAACAACCGGATCACAGCTTGCTTCAATTTTTATGGCAACAACGATCGCACCTGCAGTAGCAACGGTTGTATGTATGATCTTTACATGGGTCAAGTATGGAAAACCAGACGTTTCTATGTGTCTGAATGCTTCGCTTGCAGGTCTGGTAGCAATTACAGCACCTTGTGATGTTGTAGATGCAGCAGGATCCGTTATTATCGGTGTTGTAGCAGGACTGCTGGTAGTATTTGGAGTATGGTTCTGTGATAATGTAGCTCATGTGGACGATCCTGTCGGTGCAGTTGCAGTTCACTGTTTAAACGGTATCTGGGGAACAATCGCGGTTGGTCTTTTTGCAACAAAGACAGCACCGGAATGTACACTCAAAGGTCTGTTCTACGGTGGAGGGTTCCATCAGCTTGGATTACAGCTTCTTGGTGTTGTAAGTGTTATGGCATGGACAATTGTGACTATGACAATTGTATTCAAAATAATTGATAAAACCGTTGGACTGAGGGTATCAGAAGAAGAAGAAATTGTTGGTCTGGATTCAAAAGAGCATGGTCTTGCATCTGCATATGCAGGATTCAGCTTGATGGATATCACAGAAGGAAGTATGAGTGTCAATGAAAATACAGAGCTTGGTGAAAATGATTATGATGAAGCGTCAGATGTACAGCGAGCAGCATCTGTTAAAGTAACCACACCTGTAGATCCGTCAACAGGTATACATAAAGTAGTCATCATTGCAAAACTTTCAAGATATGAGAAACTGAAGACAGCCCTTAATGATCTTGGTGTAACAGGTATGACCGTCACCCAGGTTATGGGATGTGGAGTTCAGAAAGGTACAGGTGAGAAATACCGTGGAGTTGAGATGGATGTAACGGTACTTCCAAAGGTTAAGGTAGAAGTTATCGTCGGAAGCATTTCAGTAGAGAAAGTGATTGACACTGTGAAGAGAACACTTTACACTGGGCATGTCGGAGATGGAAAGATTTTTGTTTACAATGTACAGAAAGTTGTGAAAGTTCGTACCGGTGAGGAAGATTACGAAGCATTGAAGGATGTAGAGTAAGGAGAATGTTTACGGTATTATACTGATTTGCAGCGAAAAGAGATGTATATGATATAATTTCATGTACGTCTCTTTTTAGATGATTTTTAGATTTGATTTTTAGATTGTTTTTTAGATTACATAAGAGGCTTGACAAATAAAACAACTTGAGATTATAATTAAATTTACGTAAAGACAGTCTGCAGACCAGAAGAAAGCATTTAGATTTAGGGCTTGTACTGGTTTCGACGGGGGTCTGGAAGTTGGAGAAGCCATCCGTAGCGGGACACTACGTTAAAAGTTCCACTTAAATATAAACGCAGACAATACAGAATTAGCGTACGCAGCCTAATTAGGCCGCAGTCGGCCCCGGATCATCCGCTGTCCGGGTCACCGGCTTCAAACAGGCGGAGCACTTCGTTTCCAAAGCTTTGAGGAGATGGAAGAACTTATGAAGCTACTAAAGTGAGGAACCTGTCATTAGGTGCCGCATGGAGGGAATGTTAATATAATGACTGTGATGGGAGATGCTCGAATGGATGGGCTTTCGGACGCGGGTTCAACTCCCGCCAGGTCCACTATAATATTAAGTAATACGGAGAACGTGTCATGGGCGGGTTTTCTTATATACTTAAGAACACAGAGGAAAGTCATAGTTTCTGAAGAATCGGTAAACTAGGGCTTTTCTTTTTATTTACGCGAGCAACGAGCCAAAGTCCGTGCTTGCACGAGACCTTGGCGACTGCCGCGATAACTTGAGAAACTCGCGAAGCGTGTTTCTCATAGTTCGTAATTATGAAAAACACGGAAGCAACAAAATAAGAGAAGAAACAAATAGATTAACAGGAGGGTATTATGAGTGAGAAATCGTTGAGTAAAAATACAAGAAAAAATGTGATCCTGCTGCATATTGCAGTTATGTGCTTCAGCTTTTCAGGAGTGATCGGTCAGTATGTACAGGTACCGGCAGTACAGGTGGCAATGGGAAGAGTTATCTGTTCTTCACTGCTTTTGCTGGCAATATCTCTGATCTGCAAGGATAAGCTGACGCTTGATTCAAAGAAAGATTATGGTCTTATGATTATGACAGGTGCGGTAATGGCAATTCACTGGTCAAGCTTCTTTCAATCCATCCAGACATCGTCTGTAGCAATTGGAACGATTACATTTTCTACATTCCCGCTGTTTCTGACGTTTTTAGAGCCGTTATTATTTCATGAGAAGATTCGTGGCAGGAATATTTTGAATGCACTGATCCTTCTGCTGGGAGTATTGATCACAATTCCGGAGTTTTCTGTGGAGAATAAAGTAACGGTCGGAATCATCTGGGGAATGATTGCGAGCTTTACGTATGCAGTGATGACATTGTCGAACCGGTATTTTGCCAACAGATACAAAGGACGTACAATCTGTCTATATGAACAGGGAACAGCAGCTGTTGCACTGCTTCCGGCACTGGGATTGGTGAAAGCGGACTGGCGTCCGGTGGATTTTGCAGGAGTTGTAACGATTGGCTTTTTGTGTACGGCAATTGCATATTCTTTATATGTGACGGCGCAAAATGGTGTGAAAGCACAGACAGCGGGAATTATCTCAGGAATGGAGACGGTGTACGGCATCGTATTTGCACTTCTGTTCTTAAGAGAGATCCCGACAGTCAGGGAACTGGTCGGAGGAGCGGTGATACTTGGAATTGCATTTTATTCGTCCCTGCACAGTGAGGATGAATTATAAGAAATTTTTAAGAATTGTATCGGGAAATATTTAAATCATGAGCGGTATAGTATGACTGTAAAGAAAAAGAGGGGAGAGACGAAAGAAATGGAGGCAGAAAAAATATTAGTAGTAGATGATAATAAAGAAATCGTCTATTCCATCAGTGAACTGTTAAAATATGAAGGCTATGAGATTTTGAAAGCTTATGATGGTATGGAAGCACTGGATATCATGGAGCGGGAGAATGTAGACCTGATCCTTCTGGATGTGATGATGCCAAGGCTCAATGGTCTGTCGGCGCTGATGAAACTGCGTGAGAAAAGCAGGATCCCGGTGATCATCCTGTCGGCCAAGACAGAAGAAAGTGATAAGGTGTCGGGACTTACGCTCGGAGCAGATGACTATATTGAGAAGCCGTATAATCCGGCGGAGTTGATCGCCAGAGTGAAAGCGCATTTACGCAGATACCGTGCATGGAGCGGCGGAGAAACGGAGAAAAAGAAAGATCCGGACCAGGTCGTGAATGGCGGTCTGGTACTGGATAAGAAGCAGAGAGTCATCTTTGTTGAGGGAGAAGAAGTACATCTGACGGCAACGGAGTATAAGATCCTGGAGCTATTAATGACGCATCCCGGGCAGGTATTTCCGGCGGAGCAGATCTATGAGAATGTATGGCAGGAAACAGCAGATTATGCAGTAGAGAATACTGTAATGGTACATATCCGTCATATCAGAGAAAAAGTGGAGATTGATGCGAAGAAGCCAAGATATGTAAAGGTGGTGTGGGGAATTGGATACAAAATGGAAAAATATCGTAAAAGCAATTAAAAAGTTTATAAAAGAATATTATGATTGCGTATTTGGAGCTCTAATGTTTATAATTGGAAGCTTCCTGTTCTTTGTGATGTTAGTGAACAGATATTATTTCAGTACATGGGGCGTATGGAGAATCTGCCTGATCGGCAATATCCTGGTGCAGCCGGGAATCTGCCTGCTCGTACGCAGGTATATGAAACTGAGATATCGGAACTGGAGTCAGAAAGGGAGTGCAGAGACCTATCTGCAGGATACAGAAGACAGTATCTATTATCAGACCTGGAAGGCGAAAGAAAAACAGTCGGAAAAAAGATTCCGGAATATACTGGCGGTAGAACTGTCGGCAGCAGCGGCATATCTTTTCTTTATCAGTTACAGCCGCGGATGGGGATGGAATTATGCAGCCGGATATATGATGGTAGCAACGGTGTTTATAGAATATATCTGCTGCCGGGAAGTGATCCAGAGATACTGGAGAAATGAGCTGGATCAGATCATGGAGCAGACGGAGAGCTTCTTTCAGAAGCGTCTGGAACAGGCGCTGGAGATTGAACGGAAGAGTCTGGAAAAGGTATCGAGAAGTGACCAGTTAAGAGTAGACTTGATCACAAATGTATCGCATGATCTGAAGACACCACTGACTTCCATCGTCGGATATCTGGAACTGATCAAAAAAGAAGAATTAAGTGATGTAGTGAGGGACTATGTAGACGTGATATCGACAAGAGCAGGAAAGCTTGGTGAGATGATCAACAGCCTGTTTTCGCTTGCAAAAGCGAGCAGTGGGAATGTAGAACTTCACAAAGAAACTTTTGAGCTTAATCGTCTGATGGAACAGATATTTGCAGATATGGATGACCGGATAAAAGAAAGCGGGCTGAAATTTGTAACTCAGCTTACGGAAGAAGATACGGCAATTTATTCTGATAATTCATATTTTTACCGAATCTGCCAGAATTTGGTGGAAAATACGTTGAAGTATTCGGCGAAAGGAACCAGGGTATTTGTCAAGACATATAAAAGGGAAGCGGGAACAGATCAGAAAATGGTATTGGAGATTACGAATACATCCGGATATGAGATGGATTTTGAAAAAGAAGATATCATCGAACGGTTTTCAAGAGGCGACAAGGCAAGAACCAGTGAGGGTAACGGACTGGGACTTGCAATCGTAAGTACCTATGCGAAAGCACTGGGAGGAGAATTTGATATTAAGATCGACTGTGATCAGTTCAAAGCAATCGTTTCGATATAATAAAATGTATAAAAGCAATCTAGATCCCGGAGAAGGGAATGAAAGGATGACGTACGCAGGACGCCATCCTTTCTTAATATGTATATGTACTCGATTTTTCTGAAAAAGTCCTGTAAAAGAGTTTCGAAAATGATTTCGTTGACAAATAAATAAGTTTAAACTAACATTAGTTATATAAATATAACTATGGAGGAGAACGATGTTTCTGGAAATAAGAGGAATCAAAAAATCATTTGGAACAGGAGACAGCCGCGTAAATGTGTTGAAAGGGCTGGATCTGAATATAGAAAAAGGGGAATTCTGTGTCTTACTGGGGCCGTCGGGGTCTGGTAAATCAACATTACTGAATATCATCGGAGGAATTGATGGTGCGGATGAGGGCAGTATTACGATTGAAGGCGAACGTCTGGAGGATATGACGGAGAAGAAACTTTCACTGTATAGAAGAAAGCATCTGGGATATATTTTCCAGATGTATAACCTGATACCGAATCTGACGGTACGGGAGAACATTGAAGTGGGGGCATATTTAAGTGAGCAGCCATTAGATGTGGATGAATTATTACATACGCTGGGACTTTACGAACATCAGAGAAAACTGCCGAATCAGTTATCAGGAGGACAGCAGCAGAGAACTGCAATCGGACGTGCAATCGTCAAGAATCCGGATATTCTGTTGTGTGATGAGCCGACCGGCGCTCTGGATTATCATACATCAAAGGAAATTCTGAAACTGATCGAGACGGTCAATCAGAGATATGGCAATACGATTATCATGGTTACACATAATGATGCAATCAAAGACATGGCCGACAGAGTAGTGAAGCTTAGAGATGGAATGATCCGGAAAAATTACAGAAATGAAGTGAAGATTCCGGCAATCGATCTGGAATGGTAAGGGGGACATGACAAATGAAAAGTCCTTTAAGAAAAAGATTACCGCGGGAACTAAAAAGTGAATTTGGAAAGTATTTAGTTGTCTTTATCATGATGGCAATCACGATTGCATTTGTATCCGGATTTCTGGTGGCGGATGGAAGTATGATCCGGGCATACGATGACAGCTTTCAGAAATATAATATAGAAGATGGGTATTTCCGGACGAAAAAGAAGCTGACTACAACACAGAAAGAAGACATCGAAAAATCGGATGTAAAAATATATGAGAATTTTTATATAGAACAAAAGCTGACGAACGGAAGCACTGTGCGGTTTTTTAAGAACCGGAAAGATGTAGATAAGGTATGTCTGATGAAAGGAAGGATGCCGGAAAAGTCCGGTGAGATTGCCGTGGACCGTATGTATGCAGAGAATAACAGCCTGGAAATCGGGGACAGGGTAAAAAGTGGAAAGAAGGCATTTCGGATTACAGGACTTGTGGCTCTTTCGGATTACAGTGCATTATTTCAGAATAATAATGATACGATGTTTGATTCTGTAAAGTTTGGAGTGGCGATCGTTACAGACAAAGATTTTGAAGCATTAAACCAGGTGAAACTACAGTATAATTACGCCTGGGTTTATGATAAAAAACCGGAAACAGAGAAGAAAGAAAAGAAAATGGCAGAAGATCTGATGGAAGACATGACTGGTGTTGTGACGCTGGAAAGTTTTGTGCCGCAATTTCAGAATCAGTCGATCTGTTTTACCGGGGATGATATGGGAAGTGACCGTGCGATGATGGTTATGCTGCTTTATATCGTAATGGCAATTCTTGCATTTGTCTTTGGAATTACGATCAGTAATACGATAAGAAAAGAAGCCGGAGTTATCGGTACGCTTCGTGCATCCGGATATACAAGACGTGAACTGATCATACATTATATGTCGCTTCCGGTTGTGATCACGCTGATCGGTGCGCTGGTTGGAAATATTCTTGGATATACGTTATTAAAGCAGGTATGTGCCGGTATGTACTATGGAAGTTACAGCCTTCCGACATATGTAACGATCTGGAATGCGGAAGCATTCTGGATGACGACGGTTGTGCCGGTTATTATTATGCTGACCATTAACTATGGTATTTTATATTACAAATTAAGGCTGTCACCACTTAAGTTTATAAGAAGAGATCTTTCTTCCCGAAAACAGAAGAGAGCGGTACATTTGAGCACAAAGCTTGGAATTTTCCGAAGATTCCGTCTGAGAGTTATTTTCCAGAATATCAGTAATTATATGGTGCTGTTTGTAGGAATCCTGTTTGCCAATCTGTTATTATTCTTCGGATTGTTGCTGCCATCCGTATTGGATCATTATCAGGAAGAAATTCAGGGAAATATGCTGGCGAAATATCAGTATATACTTGAGGTTCCGACAGAGGCAATGAGCGACAGTAAACTGGAAAGTTTACTGTCGCTGATGCAGTATTCCAACGGGACAGAGACAGAGAATAAAACTGCAGAAAAATTCAGCGCATATACATTAAATACAATTCCGGGACAGGCGAAGAGTGAAGAAGTGATGCTGTACGGAGTAGAACCGGACAGCAGATATATCAAGGCAGATCTGGGGAAAGGAGTCTATGTATCAGCTGCATATGCAGACAAATATCAGGTGGAACCGGGAGATAAGATCACGTTAAAAGAGAAATACGAGCGGAAACGTTATACATTTAAAGTAGACGGAATCTATAATTACAGCGGAGCTGTCAGTGTATTTATGAGTCGTGATAAGCTGAACAGGACATTTGATCTTGGAAATGATTATTATGCAGGGTATTTTTCAAATACAAAGATCAGAGATATTGATGAGAAATACATCGGCACCGTGATTGATCTGGAGGCATTGACGAAGGTTTCGAGACAGCTGGACGTATCTATGGGAAATATGATGGGACTGGTCAATGGATTTGCAGTCATGATCTATATGATCGTCATCTATCTGTTATCAAAGATCATTATCGAGAAAAATGCACAGTCTATCTCTATGACAAAGATACTTGGATATACGAACGGAGAGATCAGCAGGCTGTATATTATGTCGACAATGCTTGTGGTTATCATAGAACTGCTTATAAGTCTTCCGATTGAAAAGGCAGTGATGAATGTGATCTTCCGTGCGATGATGATGTCAAGTATGACAGGTTGGATCACACTGTGGATCGATCCGAAAATATATGTGGAAATGTTCCTGATCGGATTTGTTACTTATGGGGGAGTAGCGCTTCTTGAATATCGGAAGATCAGAAAGGTTCCGATGGATGAAGCGTTGAAGAATGTAGAATAGGAAAAAGCAGAAGGCATGAAATCAAAGCCGGCTTGTATGTGTAAAGAATAAATACAACAACTGTCTTGTCACATGTAAATAACAGTGGTATAATGTGACAAGTTTAAGCGGTCAGAAGAATATATATGGAGGGACTGTCCGTAAACGGAAAGCAGTATAGAAAAGAGGATGTTGTATTATGAAACTGAATGCAGATACAGTAATCGTAGGAAGCGGAGTCGCAGGACTTTTCAGCGCGTTGAATTTACCAAGAGAACAGGATATTATATTAATTACCAAGTCAGATCTGGAAAGCAGTGATTCGTTCCTTGCACAGGGGGGAATCTGTGTATTAAGAGACGAAAGCGACTACGACAGTTATTTTGAAGACACGATGAAAGCCGGTCATTATGAGAACCGGAAAGAATCTGTAGATATCATGATCCGTAATTCCAGAGATATCATCAATGATCTGGTAAAGTATGGCGTAGAGTTTGAAAAGAAGGACGGCGAATTTGCCTATACAAGAGAGGGAGCGCACTCCAGACCGAGAATCCTGTTTCATGAAGATGTGACAGGAAAAGAAATCACCAGCAAACTGCTTGCTCAGGTGAAGGAGCTTAAGAATGTGAAAATGTATGAATATACAGAGATGACAGATGTGATCATCGAAGATGATAAATGTGTAGGAATCAAGGCAAAGAATGAAAAGGGAACGTATGAAATTTATGCAGAAAATACGATCCTTGCAAGTGGCGGTATCGGCGGGACCTATCAGCATTCCACGAATTTTCCACATCTGACAGGGGATGCGATTGAGATTGCAAAGAAGCATGGAATCCGTCTGGAACATCTGGACTATGTACAGATCCATCCGACAACTTTATATTCGAAGAAACCGGGAAGACGTTTCCTGATCTCAGAATCGGTACGTGGTGAAGGAGCGGTCCTTTATAATAAGAACAAAGAACGTTTTGTAGACGAACTGCTTCCAAGAGATGTTGTGACAAAAGCAATCAGAGAAGAGATGGAAAAAGAAGGAACTGATCATGTATGGCTTTCTATGGAACATATACCAAAAGAAACGATTTTAAAGCATTTCCCAAATATCTATGAACATTGTCTGGAAGAAGGATATGACGTAACGAAAGAATGCATCCCGGTTGTACCGGCACAGCATTATTTTATGGGTGGTATCTGGGTAGATTCAGACAGCAGGACTTCTATGGAACACCTGTATGCAGTCGGGGAGACAAGCTGTAATGGTGTACATGGTGCTAACCGTCTGGCAAGTAACTCACTTCTGGAAAGTCTGGTATTTGCAAAGCGCGCAGCAACAAAGATTACAAAAGAAGAAACACAGGAAAAAATATCTGAACGTAAAGCGGTATAAGATGTTATAATAAATGCAGTATACGGATGCATAGATAAAAATTGCTATCTGTCAAAAAATGAATAGAAAAATAAACAGGAAAAGGACAGAAACAGACGAACAGGAAGAATGATAAAGGAGACAAGCATAATATGAATAACATAACAATGACTTTACAGGTAGACCAC
>OGRQ01003093.1_pt1 | contig 10877 bp, 9 predicted proteins | sample 1553521 | NCBI WGS metagenome assembly OGRQ01 (sample SAMEA2580088, study PRJEB22360) | human gut metagenome | biome: human gut; feature: human-associated habitat; material: faeces | place: Denmark | collected 2008/2010
AGGTATTTCCGCTTTTTAATTATTCAGTTGTAACACATGTATTGTAATCCTACAATTGCAATAATTTGAAGAAAAAAGTATAGTAGAATAAAATTCAAAAAGATGTTATAATAAGACATTGTAGCGAAACAAAGTTTTTTGGTAATCTAATGATGCACATTGCATGTGTCCTAAAGGGTGCGGATGAGGTAGTATCACTATGAAAAAGAAGAAAATGCGCTTAAAAGGAAAACTCAGGCTGTATATGAACTGGCCGCTTATCATGACGTTTTTACTCGTTGCGATGAATATATGGGTTTTAATGGTAGACCGGAAAGCAGCGTTTATCATGTTTATGTTTATCCTGATTTATCTGGCGATTGCGGGAGGATTGTATTTTTATAACAGATCGCTTATTTTAGCGGATTTGATTCAATTTTCCACGCAGTATAAGGGGATTGAAAATACGCTGTTAAAGGAACTTGCGGTTCCTTATGCGATCGCTCTTGAGGATGGACGTATTCTTTGGAAAAATGATGCGTTTTCAAAATTAACGCAAAGTTCAAGAAAAGAAAAATATCTGTACAGGATGATACCGGCTCTTACGACAAGTGTTTTTCCTAAAGACGACATGGAACATGTTGAGATGGAGGTGGAGTACTGTGACAGACACTATCAGGCAGAATTGCGCAGAGTATCGCTTCACGGCTTCAGCGACAAGGAAAAATTGTTACAGATTCCCGAGGAAGAGGAGTTTTTCGTAGCGGTATCCATGCAGGATGTAACAGAATTGAATGCGTATATCCGCGAAAATGAAGAGCAGCGGATGATCGCAGGGCTGATCTACATCGATAATTACGACGAGGTGATGGAGAGCGTTGAAGAGGTACGACAGTCGCTTCTGGTTGCTCTGATCGATCGAAAGATCAATAAATATATCGGCGATGTGGACGGTATTGTAAAGAAAATGGAGAAGGACAAATATTTTATTGTTCTTCGCAAATCTGCTTACAAAAAAATAGCGGAAGACCGTTTTTCGCTTCTTGAAGAAGTAAAGCAGGTTAATATCGGAAATGCCCGCTCGGCAACGTTAAGTATCGGACTTGGTCTGAATACGGCGACATATGCGCTTAGTTACCAGTATGCGCGTGTGGCGATCGACCTTGCCCTTGCGCGCGGAGGCGACCAGGCGGTGATAAAAGACTGCAGCGGAATCACTTATTTTGGCGGTAAGAAAGAACAGACTGCTAAAAACACCCGTGTAAAAGCCCGTGTAAAAGCAGAGGCTTTAAGAGAGTTTATCGTGACGAAAGACAGAGTTCTTGTCATGGGTCATAAGATTGCGGATCCGGATTCGTTCGGCGCTTGTATGGGAATTTACAGAGCGGCGGTCAGCCTTGAGAAGAAAGCTCATATTATCGTGAATACGGTGACAGAGTCGGTTCGGCCGCTTTATAATGAGATTGTGGAAAGTCCGGCGTATGAGGATGATATCTTTCTGACTTCAGATGAAGCTATGGATTATATTACGGATAATACGATGGTGATCGTAGTCGATACAAATAAGCCGCAGATGACAGAATGTCCCGAACTTTTGAGGCGTTCCAGAATGACTGCCGTTTTAGATCATCACCGTCAGAGCAGTACGGTAATCGCAAATGCAGTCTTATCTTATGTAGAACCGTATTCTTCATCTACATGTGAAATGGTAGCCGAAGTGCTTCAATATATCTCTGACAGTATCAAAATCCCGGCTGTCGAGGCGGAGTGCATGTACGCGGGAATTATGATCGACACAAGGAACTTTATGAACAGGACGGGAGTGCGTACGTTTGAAGCGGCGGCATTCCTTCGCCGCTGCGGTGCGGATATCACCCGGGTAAGAAAGATGTTCAGGGACGATATGGAATCATACAGAGCGAAAGCAGAGGCGATGAGGGAGGCTGAGGTTTATAAGAATCAGTTTGCGATCGCAGTCTGCCCGGGCGATATTGAAAGTCCGACGGTTCTTGCGGCGCAGACCGCAAACGAGCTTCTTGATATCAGTGGGATCAACGCGTCGTTTGTATTGACGGTTTATCAGGAAAAGATTTATATGAGTGCGCGTTCGATCGACGAGGTAAATGTGCAGATTATTGCCGAAAAGCTGGGAGGCGGAGGTCATATTAATTCTGCGGGAGCGCAGTTTGACCATACGAATATGGAAGAGGCGATCAGCACATTGAAAGAAACGATAGACGATATGATTGAGAAAGGAGATATATAGATGAAAGTTATTTTATTGGAAAATGTAAAATCTCTCGGGAAAAAAGGGGAGATCGTTAATGTGAACGACGGATACGCAAGGAATTTTATCTTGCCGAAAAAACTGGGCGTGGAAGCAACGGGAAAAAATCTGAATGATCTGAAACTTCAGAAAAATAACGAGAAAAAAGTGGCTCAGGAAAATCTTGACGCTGCGAAAGAACTTGCAGCGGAATTATCGGCAGGCAAAGTCGAGCTTGCGATCAAAGTCGGCGAAGGCGGAAGAACGTTCGGTTCTGTTTCCAGCAAAGAAATCGCGGTAGCGGTCAAAGATCAGATGCAGTTAGATATTGATAAGAAAAAAATCCAGTTGAAAGAGTCGATCAAGTCGCTTGGTACGCATATCGTGACAGTAAAACTTCATCCTGAAGTTTCGGCAGAGTTGAAAGTTGTTGTAAAAGAAGAAGCATAAGGAGTTCTCATGGAAAATATAGAAGCTGCCATGAAGCGGATAACGCCCCATAGTACAGAAGCCGAGCAGGCTGTACTTGGGGCGATGCTGATGAATAAAGATGCGATTACGGTCACATCGGAGATTTTGGCCGGACAGGATTTTTATCAGACGGCATATGGGATCTTATTCGACGCTATGACAGATCTGTTTAAATCGGGGCGTCCGGTAGATTTGATCACGCTTCAGGAATATTTAAAAACAAAAGACGTGCCTCCGGAAGTAAGCAGTATGGAATTTGCAAGAGATCTTCTCGTAGGAACTCAGACATCTGCCAACGTAAAATATTATGCGGAAATCGTAAAAGAAAAATCGGTTTTACGCAGTTTGATCAAACTTAACGAAGAGACGGCGAATGCGTGTTATCTTGAAAACGAGCCTCTTGATGAACTGCTTGAACGAACAGAGAAGCGAGTGTTTGAACTTGCGGAAAACGGGAATTCCCAGGAATACGTTCCGATAAAGCAGGTCGTATTAAACGCGCTGGATGTGATCGAAAAGGCGTCTAAGACGAAAGGAAATGTCACCGGAATACCGACAGGGTTCATCGACCTTGATTACAAACTGTCCGGTCTGCAAAGATCAGACCTTGTTCTTATAGCGGCGCGTCCGTCTATGGGAAAAACGGCGTTCGTGCTCAATATTGCGCAGCATGTAGCGTTTCGGCAAAATCTTGCGGTAGCGATCTTCAGTCTTGAGATGTCAAAGGAACAGCTTGTAAACCGTCTGTTTTCACTGGAATCGCATGTTGACGCACAGGTGCTGAGAAACGGAAACCTGACAGATACGGATTGGGAGAAACTGATCGAGGGAGCAGGCACGATCGGAAGCTCTCGTATGATCATAGACGATACGTCGGGTATCAGTATTTCGGAGATGCGCTCAAAATGTCGTAAATACAAATTGGAGCAGGGACTTGATCTGATCATCATCGACTATTTGCAGTTGATGAGCGGAAGCGGCGGACGTAAAAATGAAAGCCGCCAGCAGGAAATTTCGGAGATTTCACGATCGTTGAAAGGACTTGCCAGAGAATTGAACGTACCGGTGATCGCATTGTCTCAGTTGAGCCGTGCGGTTGAGCAGAGAACGGATAAAAGACCGATGCTTTCCGACCTTCGTGAATCGGGAGCAATCGAGCAGGATGCCGACGTATGTATGTTTATTTACCGTGATGATTATTATAATCCGGATACGGAGGATAAGAATATTGCGGAGATCATTATCGCAAAACAGAGGAACGGTCCCATCGGAACCGTCCGTCTTGCGTGGATGCCGCAGTATACCCGTTTCGGAAATGAACTGCGTCAGCAGCAGTGATTATGTAAATATGCTTTTTAATTTCATGATCGCGCCTGATTTAGAGGATTCTTTTCGCGCGGTCTGCTGTCTGCGGATGAGCATGTCCAGTTTGCGGAAATGTTCTTCCTGACGGCGTTCTTTTGCCTCAAGTATAAAATCCATTTCATGAATGACGTCAGTGGTGATCGTACTGCTGATGTCATTTTTTAATATGGAGTTGTTTTCATTCAGCGCTTCGCGGAAAACATCGCCTACGAGAGCACGCATTTGATCGATCGTATTAAGAGGAAGAAGAATATCTCCTGTTTCTGAAGTGACTGTCTGAAGTTGAGTTTTTTCTTTTTCGGGAGTTTTTAACTTAGATTTTTTTTCTTTTAATTCGGGAATGAGTGGTTTTAAGTCTTTTAAGAGCATTCCTTCGTTTTTGAGTTTTTTGATACAGCAGAAGAGCTGAATGTCATCTTTGGTGTAGTATCGATGTCCCATTTCCGTTCGCCCGATCGTCAGGTCGAGTTCTTCTTCCCAATATCTTAATACATGTGATTCGACATTGACCTGTTTTGCGGCTTCGGAAATCATAAATCTGACTTCACCCATTAATATGTGAACCTCCTCATTTTGCTTTTGAGGTTATTATAGCATAGACCATGACTTCAGAACGAAAAAATCGTTCGTCAAGTTCCTACAAAAAAACACCGCTCCACATAGGAGCGGTGCTTCTCTTTTGTGATCACTTTGCGATTTATATTACTCAGCTGAGATAGCGCCTGTCGGACACGCAGCTTCACAAGCTCCGCAGTCTACACAAGCATCAGCGTCGATCTCGTATTTGCCATCGCCTTCAGAGATAGCGCCTACAGGACATTCAGCTTCGCAAGAACCACAGCTTACGCATTCATCACTAATAACGTGTGCCATAGTATGTATCCTCCTTTTTTGAATTTAAAAAGAGAAACAAAGAAAGGTAGTTCTCTTTATTATCACTATTTTAATACAATGAGTTTGAATATACAAGTGATTTGTATGTTCTAAATTAAGAACCTAAACCCGGTCGAATTCTTCTGTGATCTCTTTTGAAGGTGCTTTTGTGAGCAGGCTTACAATGACGATCATAAGGCATGATACGCTGAAAGCCGGGAGCAGCTCATAAATGTTCCATACACCGCCGAGAGGACGTACGAGGTATTTCCAGATGAATACCATAGCTCCGCCTGAAATCATTCCGGCAAGTGCGCCCTGCCAGTTTGAGCGTCTCCAGAAGAGGGCAAATAATACGACAGGACCGAATACGGCGCCAAAACCTGCCCATGCAAAGGAAACGATGCCGAATACCGAACTGTTCGGATCACGGGCAATAAAAGCGGCGATTACCGCGATGGCAAGCAAGGTGAAGCGAGCTGCGTTCATTGCTTTTTTCTTGTCTCCCGTTTTGGCAACTCTGTCGCCGAAAAGGTCGGAAGATACGGCGGAGGATGCAGCCAAAAGCTGTGAGTCTGCCGTGGACATTGTAGAGGCAAGAATGCCGGCAAGGATCGTTCCCGCAAGTAAGGCAGGAAGAATACCGTGTTTACTTAACAAGTCGGCGATCTGCACAATGATCGTTTCAGAATCGGAACCTGTCAGAGTTTTTAAAGCGCCTACATCGCTCATTGCCAGACCGATCACACCGATCAAAACCGCAACTGCAAGGGAAATGACAACCCAGATTGTCGCAACGCGTCTGGAGAGCGTGAGTTTTTCTTCGTCCTCGATAGCCATGAAGCGAAGCAGGATATGAGGCATACCGAAGTAACCGAGCCCCCATGCGATCATGGAAATAATATTGATGATCGGATAAGGCTGTTCGACACCTGCAACAGGATCGTATGTAGTCATCATCGTCAAATATCCCGGAAGCGACTGTGCGTTCTCAACTACGGCAGGGATACCTCCGGCAATATTGATGCCGAATATAAAGACGATGATCAGGGCAACAGACATGATAATACTCTGAATGAAGTCTGTTGTTGAGGCGGCAAGAAATCCGCCAAGCGCCGTATACCCTACGATGACGATCGCACTTATGATCATAGCGGCAACATAATTAACCCCGAACAGGCTGGAAAACAGTTTTCCGCATGCGGCGAATCCGGAGGCTGTGTACGGTATGAAAAATATAACGATAAAAATCGCTCCGATAGATTGAAGGATCTTACGCTGATCTCTGTATCGGTTACTGAAAAAAGAAGGAAGCGTGATCGAATTGCCGGCTACGAGAGTGTAGCGGCGGATCCGTTTTGCTACGATCCTCCAGTTTATGTACGTTCCGATGGCGAGTCCGATGGCAGTCCATCCGGCGTCGGCAATACCTGTCAGATAGGCCAGACCGGGAAGCCCCATCAGAAGCCAGCTGCTCATATCGGAGGCTTCGGCGCTCATTGCCGTCACAAGAGGTCCGAGCTTACGCCCTCCAAGATAAAAATCGGTCGTATCATGGTTGTTCTTGGAACAACGGTAGCCGACATAGAGCATGGCGCCAAGATAAACAATAATGGCGATCATAATACAAATGTGTTCTGTTGTCATGTTTGTCACTCATTCCTTTCGCAAAATGTGCAATATATTGTAAAATTGTACCATAATAAGGGGATTTCTTCAAGAAATAAAAGTTTAGTAAAAATTCACATTTATTTTGTATGATATGGTGTATTATAAAAGGATAAAAGCGGAGGGATAAATTATAATGAAGAGAAAAATTACAGCAGCGGCGGCATTTGCATTGTGTGTGGCAATGGGAGTCTGCGCATGCAGTCCGTCTGAAAAGGAAGATACATTTACGGGAAAGGAAAAGGAAGAGCTTGCGTGGCAGCCGAATCTTGACCGGATTTCCCCTGAAGTATATGCAGATATCAGTAATCTTGACCTGAAGCCGGGGACGTATATATCAGTCATCGGAAAGAGAGAGGGAACGGCTTACTGGAGCGAAGTGCAGGCCGGAGTTGAGCAGGCGGCGGAAGACATTAATAAGCATCTGGGATATAAAGGGGAGGACAAGATAAAAGTTCTTTATAACGCTCCGGCAGACAGTGAGAATATTGACGAACAGGTGAATATCCTTGACGAGGAGCTGGCGCGATATCCGGATGTGATCGCTGTTGCAAGCGTAGCGGAAGATGCGTCGGCTGTTCAGTTCGATCTTGCGGCAGAAAACGGAATTGCAGTCGTGGCATTTGATTCGAGGAACAATTATCAGGGAATTCAGTGCACCTGCATGACGGATAATGTGGCGGCGGCAAAAGAAGGGGCTCGGAAAATGAGCGAGGCGATCGAAGAAAAAGGAGAGATTCTGTTGATCGCACAGGATTCTGTTTCGGGAACGGCAAAAGAGCGAACAAAGGCAGTGACAGAAGAAATTACGGCAAATTATCCGAATGTGAAGGTTGTAGAGACGATCTATATGGATCAGTTTGACGATCTTAAGATGCAGGCTGCAGCGGACGAACTCGGGGTGACGAAAGAGCAGCTTGCCGAGTGGACGGTGGAATCGTCCGGTCAGACTCCGGCAGATGAAGGGGAAGAAGCGATGTCGGAAGAGGTGCGCACGAAACTGGAAGATATTCGCGCTGTCGCGGACGGGATGACAGATGCGGATGTGGTTGCCCGTTATATGGAAAAATACCCGAACCTGAAGGGCTGTTTTGCGGTAAATGCCGATGCGGTTTTACTGGCAATGGATGTTTTTGAGACAGCAGAAAATGAAGAAGATATCGTGTTGATGGGATTTGATGCCGGAAAGGAACAGATCGCGGCATTGAAAAACGGAACGATAGATGGTCTTATTGTGCAAAATCCGTTCGGCATGGGATATGCGACAGTTGTGGCGGCGGCGCGGGCTGCGCTTGAGATCGGAAATGAGGCAACCGTCGATACAGGATATGTTTGGGTGGATAAAGAAAATATGGACGACCCGGACGTGAAGGGGATGCTTTACGAATAGTCTTCGTCAGGCGTAAGCGGATGCTTTACAAATAGTTTTCGTCAGGCGTAAGCGAGGAAACTCTGTTTTCCATTAGCGGGTAAAGAGTTACCCGCTCCGACTGAGTGAAAAGATAAATTCAGTGCCGACTCCTTCGGTACTTACTACATTAATATGCTCGTCATGAGCTTGAATAATTTCTTTTACGATGGACAGGCCAAGGCCTGTCCCTTTTTTATCTTTGCCGCGGGAAAGGTCTGATTTGTAAAAACGCTCCCATATTTTAGTCTGCTCTTGCCGCGGGATTCCGATTCCGTGATCTTTTACGGAAATAAATACTTTTTCGTTCTTTTCACTAACCTCTACAGTAATCAAAGAATCGTTTTCGCTGAATTTAATTGCATTATCGATCAAGTTATAGAGGACTTGCTGGATCTTACGTTTGTCTGCCAAAACAAAAACAGCATCAGGCATGAGAAGCAGTTCGATGGAAATATGTTTTTGGGTACAGGCAGATTCAAAAGATGCGGCGGTACTTTTCAGAACTTCCTGTATGTCAAAATCTGACTTGTTAAGAAGAAGTTCTTTTGTATCGAATTCATTTAATGTCAGCAGATCTCGCGTGAGGTCGGTGAGACGCTCTGTTTCAAACAAAATAATATTTAAATATTTTCCGTACAATTCAGGCGGGATCGTTCCGTCGGCCATTGCCTCAACATATCCTTTTATGGACGTGAGAGGAGAACGAAAATCATGAGAGACATTTGCGACAATTTTTTTTTGATAGTCATCCATATCTTTCAGTCTGACTGCCATGTAATTCAGTGAAGCAGAGAGATATCCGAGTTCATCATGAGTGTGTACCGGAATCTCATAGTCAAGATTTCCGATAGCGTATTGTTTTGCCGCTTCGGAAATCTGCCTGAGCGGACGATGGATGAAAAACTGCACGCCGAGGAGAAAGATAAGAGAAAGTGCGAAAATGACTGCTGTGGAGATGTATACCTGAGTCATGATCGGAGCGCATCTCTCTTCGATGGCAGAGACGGGACTGTGGATCAGAAGGTATCCCTTTGTAGAAAAACCTTGTGTCACAGGCGCCATAACGGTGATCATATCTTCGTCAAAATATCCGTGATATGTACCTGTAATATAGCGGTTTCCGCCGATTTCGGCAGGGTTGAAGTCTTTGATCCTATCAGGACATACAGTGTCTTCTAAACTGGAAGAGGTAAGTGTTCTTCCGGTACTGTCTACGAACCAGATAGAAGCGTTGAAGTACAGTCTCATTGCAGACAACTGTGACTGGACGTTATAAATGGAAGAATCGCCGGAGAAGTAAGATGGGAGATAATCATTGGCAACAAAAGTAGCTTCTCTGTAAAGCGTATGAGAAGTGTCTTCGGTAAGCTTATCTGTCACAAGCTGCTCTGTAAGCGTTGCAGTTGAGAATAGACATAAAAATCCAAATATGATATAAAGTGCAATAAATTTAATGTGCAGAGTGCTTCTCATACGCGGTAGTCTCCTGTTTATCTGTTATTTTGTCTCAAATTTATAGCCGATGCCCCATACGGTTCCTAATTTCCAATGAGGATGATCTTTAAGTTTTTCCCGGAGACGTTTGATATGGACGTCGACAGTGCGGGTGTCACCGAGATATTCATAACCCCATATACGGTCAAGGAGCTGCTCCCTTGTAAATACCTGATTCGGAGATGAGGCGAGACAGTATAAAAGCTCCAGTTCTTTTGGCGGCATTTCAACAGTGTTTCCGTCACAGAGAACAGAATAATTTGTCAGGTTGATGGTCAGTCCTTCATACTCGACACACTTTGGCTTTTCCGCCTGGGACGGTTCGTTTTTTATCGGATGATAACGGCGAAGAACGGCGCGCACACGCGCAATCATTTCTTTTGAATCAAAAGGCTTTAAGATATAATCGTCCGCACCGAGTTCCAGACCGAGTACTTTGTCGAATATTTCCCCTTTCGCCGAAAGCATAATAATCGGCACGCCTGATTTTGCCCTGATCTCCCGGCATACTTGATAGCCGTCGATGCCCGGAAGCATAAGGTCAAGAAGAATCAGATTCGGTTCGTATGTTTCAAATGTGCTCAAGGCGTCTTCTCCGTTAAATACTATTTTTGTGTCAAAACACTCTTTTGTAAGATAGAGAGAGATAAGTTCTGCGATATTTTCATCATCGTCAACGATTAGTATTCTTTGTTTTCCGATCATATTTTTCCTCCGTTTTATGGGTGAACCCGTTATCCGAGCTCAACGATTGTGACTCCGGCATCGCCTTCTCCGAACTCGGCAAGGCGGTATGATTTTACATGTTTTTGTCTTCTGAGATATTCGTGGATTCCTTTTCTTAAAGCTCCGGTTCCTTTTCCGTGAACTACGCGTACGCTGTTTAGATGCGAGAGCAGGGCGTCATCTAAATATTTATCCAGTTCGGCGACCGCTTCGTCTACTGTTTTTCCGAGCAGATTGATCTCAGGACTTACAGAAAGTGACTTGCTCATCTTGATCTTGCTTTTTGCCGTACGGTTCATCCGCTTCGGTGCGTAAGGCGATACTTCTTCGATAATTTCCAAATCGGAAATATTGACTTGTGACCGAAGGATTCCCATCTGAACTGTGACGTTGCCTCTTGCATCGGGGAGAGAGCCGATGGTGCCGGTCAGATTCATACTTAATACTTTTACAGATTCTCCGAGTTTGAAATCAGACGGTTTGTAAGTCTTTTTCGGTTTGTTTGTTTTCAGTGAAGCAGAAGCGGAAGTATCTTTGATCTTTTTGCGCAGACGCTCCCGTTCTTTTTCCATTTCAGCGGCGGGGGTATTCTCCTTTCCGAATTTGTGAAAATTTCTGAGTGAA
>OGRQ01003099.1_pt1 | contig 10853 bp, 10 predicted proteins | sample 1553521 | NCBI WGS metagenome assembly OGRQ01 (sample SAMEA2580088, study PRJEB22360) | human gut metagenome | biome: human gut; feature: human-associated habitat; material: faeces | place: Denmark | collected 2008/2010
CCGTACAGCCGCTTGATCTCCGACAACGCCGAGATCAGCCGTTCGATCTCCAACGCCCGATCTCCGGCAGTGACAATGGCAAGGATATTGCCGATGTCGCCGAACTCTATCTGTATGTCGTACTCGTCCCGGAGCAGGTCGTAGACCTCTATGCCCGCAAGACCCATCGCCCTGGTATGCACCGAAAGCTTGGTCTTGTCGAACGCGTAGAACGCCTTGCCGTCGCAAAGCTCCTCGCCGAAGGCGTAGTAGCCGCCGATGGCGTTTATCTCTTTTCGCGCATAATCCGCGAACTCCACCGTTTTCGCGTAGAACTCCCTGCCGTGGAGCGCGAGGTTCTGCCGCGCCAGGTCGAGGGACACCATCAGCAGGTAGCTTGCGCTGGTGGTCTGTGTGAGGTTGATTATCTGCCGGACGTAGTTCGGGTCTATTCCCTTCCCCAGGAGCAGTATCGCGCTCTGGGTGAGGCTTCCTCCGGTTTTGTGCACCGATACCGAAGCCATGTCCGCGCCGCAGCTCATGGCGCTGGGCGGAAGTCCATCGCCAAAATAGAAGTGCGTTCCGTGCGCTTCGTCAACCAGCACCTTCATGCCGTGCCTGTGTACTATCTCGACGATCTTCCGCAGGTCGGAGCATATGCCGTAGTAGGTCGGGTTGTTGACCAGCACGGCTTTCGCGTCAGGATTTGCGAGGATAGCCGCCTCGACTTCCTCCGGGGTCATTCCGAGCGGTATGCCGAGGTCGTTGTTGACGCCGGGGTTCACGTAGACCGGTATCGCTCCGCAGACCACCAGCGCGTTGATTGCGCTCCGGTGGACGTTTCGCGGGAGGATTATCTTATCCCCCGCCTTGCATACCGACATCACCATCGCCTGAACTGCTCCGGTGGCTCCGTTGACGATGAAGATGGAGTTTTCCGCTCCGAAGGCGTCCGCAGCGTACTGCTGAGCCTCCTTTATGACGGAAACGGGGTGGCAGAGGTTGTCGAGTGGCTTCATAGAGTTCACGTCGTTCCTCATGCACGCCTCGCCCAGGAAGTCCCTCAGCGCCTTGTTGCCGCGGCCTCCCTTGTGCCCGGGGACATCAAACTTGACAACGCGGTCAAGCTGATATTCCTTCATTGCCTCGTAAAGAGGCGCACGGGTGTGATCAAGCTGCATTACGCTCACCTCAATAGATGTTCATTCCGCTGAATATCTCGATCATCTCGCGGCGCAGGTTGTTGGTGATCTCAAGGCGCTGCTGGGGGTGGATCTCGTAGACATCGGAATTGAAGAGATAGTTCTGAAGCTCTATCTCCTTGATCAGCATTTTTGTATGGAATATATTCGACTGGTACACATTGACGTCTATAGCGTCGTACTTCGTCAGAGTCTGGGGATCGATGAAGTCCTGAATGGAGGTCATTTTATGATCCATGAAACATTTCTTGCCGGAGACGTCCCTAGTGAAGCCGCGGACGCGGTAATCAATCGTGATGATATCCGAGTCGAAGCTGCCTATGAGGTAATCCAGCGTGTTCAGCGGGGAGATCTCGCCGCAGGTGGCGACGTCGATATCCACGCGGAAGGTAGAAATAGCCTTATCCGGGTGATATTCCGGGAAAGTGTGCACCGTGATATGACTTTTGTCAAGATGTGCGTGAACGGTATTCGGCTGGATACCGCTCCTGTTGAAGTAGCCGGCGCCCTTGTTGCAGGACTCGTCTACGTGGTCGGGGTCAATGTAACCCTCGGCGAAGAGGACATTGACAGAGGCACCCTGCGGATCATAGTCCTGCTTTGAGATATTCAGGACGGTCGCGCCGATCTTCTCGGTGACGTCGCAGAGAATTTTTGTGAGCCTTTCGGAGTTATACTGTTCGTCTATGTACGCAATATAATCCTTCTGCTCCCTCTCACTTTTTGCATAGCACACATCATAAATGTTGAAGCTAAGTGTTTTTGTGAGGTTGTTAAAGCCATATAAAGCCAGTCTGGAGCTGCCGCCGCCAGGAACTGCTTCTGCCTTTTTCTCCAACCCTAACATCACGACCTTTCGATAAAATAAAGTTGCTGCACTCTGACTTTATGCAGTCAAAGTTAGTATAACACAAACCTAAACAATTTGCAACAATTTTTTATTATTTTTTTGTGATTATGATGTTAAGGAGGTTTCTCCAACAAGATTCAAGAAGAAATTATACAGGTAAACTATAATTTAAAGGCGAATGTTCCGCCAACGCTTTTTTCGTGCAGACTTTTTAGTCATGCTGGCTGGCCCACAGCCAGCCAGCAATTTTATCCGCCGAATGCGCTCCGAAACTGTCAGAGTATTTTCCAGAGCGTGGGAGTCTGCATTTCGCGGAAAAGCTCAAGCTGCGCCTGTGCACGATCGCATGCGGCGTACAGCTCATCGTCGCCCTCCTCGGCGAAGGAGGATATTTCGGCTATGCAGGACGTTATCTCCATCGCGTGTCCGAGGTCGTTGACGAGAATACTGTAGTGCAGCACCGAATCCCACGCGTCGTGGAGCTGATTGGCGTATTTCACGGCGGCTTCGCTGTCCCCTTCGGAGTGCGCCTGCTCCACCTGGTCAATGTAGCCGGAAAGCTCGTTGGTTTTATCAATGGTGATGAACACCGACCAGAAACACCCCGCCGACATTACCGCCAGCAGCAGTATGCTTACAACAAGACGGTTCATTCAAAGCCCCCTCTGACGTTCGATTATCGTGTGCTGACCGTTCCTGTCCGCGGTCATCAGGAACACGTCCTTTACCGAGAGCTTCCGTTCCCGGAGCTGCTCTTTCAGCCAGCCCATTCCCAGCCCCATGCTTTGGAGCTGCTCCTCGTCCTCCCTGCCGTCGCGGATTATCCCCGCAGGCGGGTCGCTTGAGGAGCCGCCGCAGTTTACGTCCGCCTTTTCCGCGTTCTGGCAGTCCTTCTTTTTCAGGAAGTGTATCTTTCCGGTTGTCTCTACGATGGCGTACCATATCTCGGTTATGTCGAATATCTGCTCCTCGCGCATTGCCTCGACGAGGTCGTCGACGGTGTAGCGCAGGCGCTTCATTTCCTTCTGCATGATGACTCCCTCGGACATTATCACCCGCGGGCTGCCTATCATCAGCTTGCGGAACTTCGGGAACTTCAGCATTACCGCCGATACGATCACGTCAAGGCAGACCAGCGTGAATATCGGAACTATCCCCAGTATCATCGGCACCGAAGAATCCTCCACGGGTATTGCCGCGATGTTGGATATGAGTATCGTCACCACCAGTTCCGACGGCTGGAGCTCGCCTAACTGGCGTTTTCCCATCAGTCTCAGTGAGAAGGTGATTATAATGTACAATATAGTGGCTCTGATCAGTACTACTGCCATTTTTTATCTCCTTTCGGTTGATGTTGATATTTTGCCGCCTTATCCCGGTTTTATTCATTAGAATTTGCTGAAATGTGTTGACAATAAGGGAATATTGAGTTATAATTAAAACAGTATTCATCAATTTTAAATTAAGGAGCATTTATTAATGAAAGCTAAATTTCATATTCCTGATATATGGGTACATAAGGACCTGAACCTGTATCTCATTGACATGATAAAAAATCACCCGGAATTTTTTTATGACGATATAGAGATTGCTTCCTGCTACGGCTGCTTTCCGTCTGCGCTCTGGAACGGTGGGCGCGCCCTTGGCGGCCTGGCGCTTGAGACGCAGATTCAAAGCACGATAAAGGCGTTTAATGACAGAAACGTCCCTATAAGATACACCTTTACAAACCCGACTCTTACCGAGAAGGATCTGAAGGACAAGTTCTGCAATCACCTCTGCGCCATTGCCGAGAACGGCTTTAATGAGCTCATCGTGAACAAGCCCTTCCTTGAAGATTACGTGCGCAGGAATTACCCCAAGTTCCCGCTGATTTCTTCGACGGTAAAGCAGATTGAAGATTACGATCAGCTTATGGAGGAGTTCAAGAAGGATTACAAGCTGGTTGTTCTTGACTACAACTGGAACAATGATTTCGAGAAGCTGGACAAGATCCCGCAGGAGCTTCGCTCAAGAGTCGAGATCCTTATAAATCCGTACTGCACTCCTCACTGCAAGCGTAGAAAGCAGCACTACGAGGTGCTCGGCGAGAGCCAGCGCAAGTGCAGCAAGCAGACTATGTATGAGCAGCTTGGAGCAGTAAGGAGCGTTAAAGATCCGATGGAGGACGCAAATAATTTCAACTGCCCCAATACCAGATACAATTTCTATCAGATAACACATTACAGCACCTTTATTTCCAACACCGACATATACAAGAGATACCTTGACATGGGCTTTAATAATTTCAAGATAGAGGGTCGCGTACTCTCAAAGCCTAACGTAATCGAAAGCTACGTATATTATCTTGTAAAGCCCGAGTACCGCGACAGAGTACGCCTTGAAATGCTGACGCACAGACCCCAGGTCGAGGAGATCAAGGAGCACCCGCGCCTTTTCATAGATAAAAATGGCAGGGAGATACCCCAGAGAAGAGTCTGATCGTTCATCTGATTGTTGATATTTATATTTTCATCTGAAAATCAAGTTGTTTTTCTTGTAAATTTATAGAAAATGACTATTGAATTAAAGGCGGAGTTATGGTATACTACAATAGATGAATAAAACGGCGCCAGGTTCGCTGTTTGGAATAAATCGGCAGGTAATTTTACCTGGCTTCGGGCGCTCCGTCTGAAGCATACCACAGGAGGAATTTGTTATGACTAATATCGAGTTTGCTGAAAAGATCAAGGGTTATCTGAAGGGAAGCAAGGCAAAGGCTAAGAAGTACGAGGATACCGTTGCTGTAAACTTTACATTCATCGACGATATGGACGACTTCTATGTTGCAGTAAGAGAGGGCGTTCTTGACGTTGCTCCTTATCATTACGATGACCTCCAGGCTAACGTTACCGGCGCTGCTGAGAACATCGAGAAGCTTTTCAGCGGCGATGTTTCCTTTGACGGCGCGCTCACCGACGGACTTGTAAAGGTCGATGGCGATGTTGCAAAGTTCAAGGCTCTTGAGGCTCTTGTTCCCGCTAAGAAGGCTGAGAAGCCCGTTGCAGAGAAGAAGGCCGCTCCTGCTGCAAAGCCCGCTGCGCCCGCAGAGAAGAAGGCTGAGACCAAGCCCTCTCCCGCTGCTGCTAAGCCCGCCGAGACCAAGGCTGCCGCACCCGCCGTTAAGCCCGCTGAGACCAAGGCTCCGGCACCTGCTGCTAAAAAGCATACCGGCAGCAAGAAGCACGGCAAGTAATTTATTGTTGAATTATCCAGGCGCCCGTGTGTTACTCCCGGGCGTCTGTTTGTGTTTTTTACCGCGAATATACCATTCAATTGCCGAATTTTGCGGAATACGCGGTACTGACGAATCGTATCCGGAAGGATTTGAATATAGATGAGATACAGATTTTCCTGCGCGGCTCTCGCGGCTATAATGCTGCTGAGCGGCTGCGCTTCGACTGATATACAGAACGACCCCCACAACCCCAGCGACCCGAACAGCCTTGATCTGATGGCTGATCTCGTTTCCGGCGGGAATTCCTCGGTGACTTCCCAGACGGAACAGAATGATAAGACAGCCACGGACGTTCCGGACGGCGCGCAGGCTCCGGAGATACCGTCAGGCTCGCTGCCCGAGATAGCCGTGAGCGGCTCCACGGAGGAAACCGCCGAGGTCCGGGACATGAACAACGACTTTGATATGTTCTACGAGGCGGTTCACGATAAGTTCGAGCTTACCGGCGAGGAGCTGAGCTTTGTTGATTACTCGCTGTTCGTAGGCGACAGCATTTGCAGCGGCTTTTCCGAGTATGGGATAGTTCCGCACGAGCATGTTGCCGCAAAAGGGAACCTCGGTTCCCGCAGCTTTTTTGACTATACGTTCAAGTTCCGAGGCTGGGAGGGCAGAACCTACGATCAGGTGCTGAAGTCCGCTAATCCGCGGTACGTGTTCCTCTCGATGGGCATGAACGACGTCAACATGGTGGACGAAGCTACATACTGCGAGAATTACCGCAAGGTCATTGAAGCCACGCTCGAAGGAAGCCGCGCCGACGTTTTCGTTGCGGCGATAACTCCTGTATGCAGCAAGTTCTGCGGAAACAGCGTTATCGATAGCTTCAACAATACCATGAAAAAATATCTCGAGGAGAATTTCCCGGAGCGCGTACACTACTTCGACTTCGGGCGATACCTCAAGAATGAGAAGAACGAGCTTCGCGAGTGCCTGCACTCCGGCGACGGCGTACACCTCGGTCCGTACGCTTACCGCATTGCCCTGTGGGAAATGCACCGCGCCCTGACCGAAGCGGGTCTGTGGGACGGCGATTCTGCGACAGGCACGTTTGAGGCGGAAAATTTCCAGCCCGCTGACGAGGTTCCGCCGGTTTACACGACAGCCGAAACGACCGCCAAGACCTCCAAACCCGCAAAGACGACTAAGCCGACCAAGCCTGATAAGCCTCAAAAAACCACAAAGCCTTCCGGAACCACCAAGGAAATACCCGTAGAGGAAACTCCGGTAGAGGTAACGACGCAGGATACCAAGCCGGCTGAGACTACGGCACCTTCCGGAACTGCGGATTCGGCAGTTCCACCGAAGTCAAGCGACGACCTGATTCCCACCGAGCAGACCGAGCCGGTGGAGCTTCCGGCATCTTCGTCCGCTGAGATCACTGAATAAAAAACGACCGCCCGTTTTTGTGGGCGGTTTTAAATTGTAAATCACCCGGCAAGAGCCGGGTGATTTTTGTTTTGATATTATTCGGACAGCTTCTTCTTGATATATTCCTGAATAGCCTTCGGTGATGCAAGACCCTTTAGCGCCTTGTTCGCCTGACCCATGAAGAACCCAAATACCTTCTGGTCGCCGCTGCGGTACTGCTCGGCTGCTTTCGGGTTGTTCGCGATTATCTCGTCTACGGTCTTTGCGAGGAGGTCGCTGTCCTCCTTTATCCACAGATCCTGCGCGTCCGCGATATCCTTCGGATTGCCGCCGTTTGCGATCATCTCGCCAAGGATAGCCTTCGCATTGGACTGTGAGATCTTGTCCGTCTGGAGGAACTCAACAAGCTGTGCGAACTCCCTGCCGCTGAACTTCAGGTCGTCCATGTCGACTTCCCCGAGGTTCTTTCTGCGGAGCAGCTCGCCGGTCACGTAGTTTGCGACCGCCTTCGGATTGTCGTACGCCTGGATTGCTTCCTCGTAGAAATCACAGATTTTCTTGTCGGATACGATGAGATCCGCGTCCTGCTTCTTGATGCCGCACTGCTCGACGTAGCGTGCAACGCGCTGCTCGGGAAGCTCCGGAATGGAGCTGCGTATCTCGTCAAGCTCCTCCTCGGTGAGGATTATCGGAGGGATATCCGGGTCTGGGAAGTAGCGGTAGTCGTGGGCGTCCTCCTTGCTTCTCATCGCGGTGGTCTCGCCCAGAGCCTCGTTAAAGCGGCGAGTCTGCTGAATTACGCGCTCGCCGTTGTCGAGGAGCTCCTCCTGGCGCTCGATCTCAACTTCTATCGCCTTCGCGATAGCCTTCAGGGAGTTCAGGTTCTTCAGCTCCGTTCTGGTGCCGAGCTCATTGCTGCCCTTCGGCGCGATGGAGATGTTTACATCGCAGCGTATAGAGCCCTGCTCCATCTTGCAGTCGCAGATACCAGCGTACTGTAACAGCAGCATGATCTTCTCCAGGTAAGCCACGACCTCGTCAGCGGAGTGGAAATCCGGCTCGGTGACTATCTCGATGAGCGGAACGCCGCAGCGGTTGTAGTCCGCGAGGGAAATGCGGTTAACATCGTCGTGGACGAGCTTGCCCGCATCCTCCTCGAGATGGATACGATTAATGCGTATCTCCTTCTCTTCGCCCTTGACGTTTATCTTTACCTTGCCTGCGAGGCACACCGGGCGCGGCATCTGGGAGATCTGGTAAGCCTTCGGCAGATCGGGGTAGAAGTAGTTCTTTCTGTCCCACTTGGTGAAGCGCGAAATGTCGCAGTTCATCACGTAGCCAGCCTTGATGATGTATTCAACGGCTTTCCTGTTCAGCACCGGGAGGGTTCCGGGAAGTCCGCTGCACACGGGGCAGCAGCGGGAGTTCGGAGTTCCGCCGAATTCAGCGGAGCAGGTGCAGAATACCTTGGAATTTGTGGAAAGCTCTGCGTGTGTCTCAAGTCCTATCGTAGGAAAATATGCGCTCATTCCTGTACCTCCTTAAAGCTTGGCGGGCGCAGTCGGAGCGAAGGTCTGCTCGAATGCGTCGGCGCACTGAAGAATAGTCTGCTCGTCGAAACGTCTGCCGATGACGGACATGCCCACGGGGAGACCCTCGGCGGTGTAGCCGCAGGTCGTGGAGATACCCGGCAGAGAAGCAATATTGACGGTAACGGTGCAGATATCCGCGAGGTACATCTTGACCGGATCGTTGTCCTGCGCGCCTATCTTGTACGCCGGAGTCGGCGCGGTCGGGGTGAGGATAACGTCGGCAAGGTCGAATACAGCGTTGTATTCCTTGATTATCTGCTGCTTGAGGGCGAGCGCTTTCTTGTAGTAAGCGTCGTAGTAGCCGGAGGAAAGCGCGTAGTTTCCGAGCAGGATACGGCGCTTTACTTCCTCGCCGAAGCCCTTGCTGCGGCTGTCGCGGATAAGCTCCTCGAAGGTGCGACCCTCGCCGCGGAAACCGTACTTTATACCGTCGAATCTCGACAGGTTGGAGGCAGCCTCGGCGCAGGCGATGAGGTAGTACGCCGGGATAGCGTACTTCAGCCCGGGAATGGAGCACTCAACGAGCTTTGCGCCCTGGGCTTCGAGCGTCTTTGCAGCGTTCATTACATGGGTCTTTACTTCGTCGTCGATGTCGTCGGAGTAGAACTCCTTGGGCATTGCGATCTTCATTCCGCTGACGGACTGTCCCAGCTTCTCGGTGAAATCCGGAACCGGCTGGCGGGAGCTTGTCGCGTCGTGCGGGTCGTGTGCGCAGATGGCGTTGAGCATAACTGCGCAGTCCCTGGCGTCGGAGCAGATGGGACCTATCTGGTCGAGGGAGCTTGCGAATGCGACAAGACCATAGCGGGAAACTCTGCCGTAGGTGGGCTTGATTCCGGTCACGCCGCAGAAGGACGCGGGCTGTCTGATGGAGCCGCCGGATTTCACCGCACGGGGGGGGGAAGGAAGGCGGACACAGCCGCAGCGCTTCCGCCGGAAGAACCGCCGGGAACTCTCTCAAGGTCGTAGGGGTTCTTGGTCTTGGCGAACGCGGAGGTCTGTGTGGAGCCGCCCATCGCGAATTCGTCCATGCTGGTCTTGCCGAGGAGCACGTAGCCCTCTGCGTTGAGCTTCTCGATAACGGTCGCATTGTACGGCGGTATGAAATTCTCAAGCATCTTACTTGCACAGGTGGTCTTGATACCGTCGGTGCAGATGTTGTCCTTGATGGCGAGCGGGATACCGGTCAGCGGGCTCACATCGCCGGAATCAATGCGCTTCTGTGCGTTTTCAGCCATCTCGAGCGCCTTTTCCTTGGTAACGGTGATGAAGGACTGTACCTTGCCGTCGCCGGCTTCTATATTTCTGAAATATTCTCCGCAGAGCTCTGCGGCGCTGATCTGCTTTGAATCCAGCGCCTTGCGGAGATCGCGTATCTTTGCGCGGGTGATATCCATAATTACCTCCTGTTTATTCAACTACCTTGGGTACGACGTAGCAGTTATCGCGGTTTTCCGCGTTGGAGAGCAGCTTCTCCGTCGGAAACGAGGGCTGCGGTACGTCCTCTCTTACCTCGCTCAGGGAAATGCTGTTGTTGTCCTTGGTATCGTCGTAGGTTAGGTCGAAGGTCTTGATTGTATCCATCAGGTCGATGATGTCGCCCATCTCGCCCATGACCTTTTCAAGTCCGGCTTCGTCGTAGTTGAGCTTGGACAGCTCGCACAGGTGCTGGATCGTCTTGAGTTCTACTGCCATGATATAGCGTTCCTTTCTTTATGAATATGATACTATAATTAATAATACTGTACTATTATACTCCATTTCAGCAGATTTTTCAAGTGTTATTTAAAAATTGTGCAGGAAATCGTTGAATTTTTGCATTTTGGCATATTCACCAGAAATTTTGAAATATGGAATCTCCTATTCTTGCAAAAATAACATTTCACGCTTCAAAACGCACCGTACAGCGGAGCTAAACGCAATAGATAGTCTAGCCTAACCGGAAATATAAAGCAATAATGGAATCTGATATACAACAAAATGAAAGATTGCCTGAAAGAAACTTGCAAAAACCTCTTGACAAACCAGCGATATGGTGATATAATATGAACGTAAATTCAAGCGGACAAAACGAATTGTGCCGAAGAACAAAGCCGCAGGCAGCGTTGCCGCGGCAGTGAAGTATCTGCAACTTGACGATGGCAGAAATTTCAACTCAGCACATTCCACCGCGGATATAACGTATGATCAAACCGGCTCAGCGCTGCGCCGAATATCGCGGCGTCCGGCGGATATTCTGCCGGATCCGGTTTTTTTCAGTACTTATTAAGGAGTGAGCTTATGTTAATGAAAGAGGGAGAAACAAGGATCCCCGCGGGCTGCGCGATCTCGGGCTTTATCAACAGGAGCGGCAGAAGGACAAACGGCAGCGTGATCGTGAATTCCATCGCCTGTATGCACGACCGCTCGAACGGTCTGGGCGGCGGCTACGCCGGATACGGCATTTATCCGGAGTACAAGGATCAGTACGCGTTCCATGTTTTCTACGATTCCAACGAGGCGAGGATAAAGACCGAGGCGTTCATCGACCGCCATTTCGACGTCATCAACCTCTCGCGTATTCCCACCAGAAAGCACCCGAACAT
>OGRQ01003100.1_pt1 | contig 10851 bp, 9 predicted proteins | sample 1553521 | NCBI WGS metagenome assembly OGRQ01 (sample SAMEA2580088, study PRJEB22360) | human gut metagenome | biome: human gut; feature: human-associated habitat; material: faeces | place: Denmark | collected 2008/2010
CAGCTCCACACGGGCCGATGCAAAGCAGCCCTACTGGCAGATCCTGCCCATCGGCCCCACCGGCTACGGCGACAGCCCTTATCAGAGCTTTTCCGCCTTTGCCGGTAACCCCTACTTCATTGACTACCGCCTGCTGGCCGACGTCGGTCTGCTGACGGCCGATGAAGTGCCCGCCGCACGGCCTGTAGGCCCCATCGACTACGGCGCACTGTACAACGAGCGGCCTGTGATCCTGAAAAAGGCAGCCGACCGCCTGCTGGCAGCCCCCTCCCCCTCCTATGAAGCCTTCTGCGAGGCGCAGAGCTTCTGGCTGGAGGATTACGCCCTGTTTATGGCTGTCAAGGCCGAACAGGGGCAGGCCGGCCTTGCCGACTGGCCGGATGACCTGCGCTGCCGCAAACCGGAAGCCATTGCTGCCGCAAAACAGCGTCTCGCCGGTGCGGTGGATTACTACAAGGCGGTGCAATTCTTCTTCTACACCCAGTGGAACGCCCTGAAGGCTTACGCCAACGGCAAGGGCGTCCGTCTGGTGGGCGATATTCCCATCTATGTCAGCCCGGATTCCAGCGATCTGTGGACCCACCCGGAGCTGTTCCAGACCGACGGAGAAATGCATCTGACCCAGGTGGCCGGATGCCCGCCGGACGCCTTTGCAGCAGACGGCCAGCTGTGGGGCAACCCCCTGTATGACTGGCCCACGCACAAAGCCACCGGCTTTGCGTGGTGGAAGCAGCGCATGAAGCACGCCACCTCCATTTACGATGTGGTGCGCATCGACCACTTCCGCGGCTTCGAGAGCTATTACTCCATTCCCGCCGGGAACAAAACGGCGACGGGCGGCCACTGGGAAAAAGGCCCTGACCGCGATTTTATCAACGCCATGCACGAAAACCTTGGCGAGGGCGGCATCATTGCCGAGGATCTTGGCTACCTGACCCTGGAGGTCAAGGCCATGCTTTCTGCCAGCGGCTATCCGGGCATGAAGATCATGCAGTTTGCCTTTGACAGCCGGGAATCCGGCAATTACCTGCCCCACACCTACCACCGCAACAGCGTGGTGTACACCGGCACCCACGACAATGTGACCGCCGAAGGCTGGCGTACCAACGCCAGTGCCGAGGATGTGGCCTATGCCTGCCGCTACCTGCGCTGCCAGCCGGAAGAGCTGACCGAGGCCATGATCTGTGCCTGCCTTGCCAGTGTATCGGATACCGCTGTGATCCCTCTGGCGGACTGGCTGCATCTGGGCAGTGAGGCCCGCATCAACACTCCCAGCACCCAAGGCTCCAACTGGCAGTGGCGGCTCACCTGTCCCTTGCCGGAAGCACTGGCCGGGCACATTGCGCAGCTGACTGTGCTCTACGAACGGGCACAGTAATTCCCCGATCATTTTCTCCTCGTAAAAGCGTCTGCACCCGGAATGTGCAGGCGCTTTTGTTTTTTCTACAGAACATTTTTTCAGGACCAGATTATGGACATATTGCGCATTTTTGGGCTGACATCCGTGATTTTGCCGCCTTTCTGTAACAGTTTATTCACAAATGTATCATGATTTTGCGCATCTCTGCTCTTGTTATTTGGACACAGTTATGTTACAATTCAGATAGTATTATTGTCTGCCTTTGTGCAGATTCCACTACGGAAAGGAGTTCTTCCACCATGGATCATCCCAATCAGAATACCATGCTTTTACCGGCTTCCTATGCCGTTATCTCCGAAGAAGAAATGACCTATCTGGATGGCGGTCAGTCCATCTACCTTGGCTCAGCCTTTAATCACGATATTTATTTCAACACCGATCAGTTTGCTACATTCTGCCAGAATGCAGCGATCAACCTGTTCGTGCTGATGACCAACTATTCCTTCCGGTACATCGCAGGCCGTGTGCAGTCCGGTCTGTCGAATGGTCTGAGCCTGTCCGGCACCTTCTATCACACCTGGGATAAGATGAACACCTGGAGCCGTATCGCTTCTGTGGGCGTTGCCGGTCTGGCCGGTGTCTATGTCTATTCGCAGGTCATGAACGTCATTCGTACCGTTACAAGCATCTACGATCAGATCGTGAACCCCATGCCGAGCTTTGATGCCGCTCAGGCCGAGGAAACCGCTGCCGCCTGAGTTTGATTCCATTCCCGGAACGATCTTGTCAGAAAGGAGCTTTCTCCATGAAAAACCTTCAGATGCCGCATTCATACATTTCTGTTTCCGAAGAAGAGCTGCGCAGTATTTCCGGCGGCGGGCCGCTGGGCGATGCGCTGGATCTTTTCTTCAGCAATCTGCGTCTGGACGATCTTTTCTTTAGCGGCGGATTGATCTCACTTTCTTTCACCTTTGTGCCCATGCTGCTGTTCAATGTGGTAAAGACAGGCTTCAACTTCGTGGTGAGCGCCTACGATACCATCGCAGACCTGTTCCATTTTTCCCACGAGGAGCGGGACATGGTGCAGTATATCTCGGATCAGCAGCGCCGGGAAGAAGAGAAAGAGCAGGCTCAGTCCGCTCCCGGCCCGAAACCGGTTTTCTGAACTTCCCCAGCAGTATAAAGCATAGCAAAAAACGCATCTGCAAAATCTTGCAGATGCGTTTTTGTTTTCAGATCACTTTCACTGCCCCCTGCTCCCGCAGACGCAGAATGTAGCAGCTGCCCTTGCCGAATACCCGCTCGATCTCGCTGTGATAGCGTTCCAGCAGGCTCTGGGGAACATACGCCTGAATGGTGCCTGCAAAGCCGCCGCCCTGCATCCGCCAGGCTCCCGTGCTGCCCTGCAGGATACTCTGGCTCAGCGCCAGTGCCACCGAAAGCCCCTGATGCCGCACATCGGTACTGCAGTAGACATTCTGGCATAGCGCAAAGGATGCGCGTCCGCTTTCCAGCACCAGCGCTGCAAAGACAGCAAACTGCCCGGCCTGCAGCGCGTCCCTCTGGGCAAGGGTGCGAGCGTTCTCTTCAAAATAGTGGATGGCGCGCAGCACCGCGCGGTCGCCGCAGGCTTTGCGCAGCGCAGGCAGTGCTGCCCAGAATGCGCTCTCCGTCACCTGTCCCAGCACCTTTTTGCCAAGAAACGCTGCGATCTGCTCCATCTCCTGCCGGATGGCTGCAAACTCACCGGTCAATTCGCTGTGGCTGCCGCGCGTATCGGTAACGCACAGGCTCATGCCCGGCGGCAGCAGGCCGTCGGCGTGGATCTTTTCCAGAACCGGCTGCTGGGGGTCTGCAAAATCCGCAAAGATAATGCCGCCCACTGCGCTGGTCAGCTGATCCAGCAGGCCGCTGGGCTTGCCAAAATAGGCATTCTCCGCATACTGACAGATCTTTGCCAGCTCCGCCGGGGCCAGACCGCAGCCATATTCTCCGTTCCAGATGGCAGCCATGCCCATTTCAAAGGCAGCAGAACTGGAAAGGCCGCTGCCGCGCAGCACATCACTGGCCGTGTATGCATCAAAGCCGCCCACCGCTTTGCCTGCCGCGCGGAAGCCCTCGGCAATGCCGCGGATCAGGCTGGCCGAGTGGGTGCTCTCCCCTTCCTGCGGCCCCTCCACGGTCAGGTCGATCACATCCAGCTTGTTGAACCCGCGGGATTTGACCCGCACGTAGCCATCTGTATTGTGCGCAGCCACGGCCACAAGATCCAGCGTGACAGCCGCCGCAAGGCCATAACCGTGCTGGTGATCGGTGTGGTTGCCGCCCAGCTCTGCGCGGCCCGGTGCCGAATAAACCTGCACCTGCCTGCCCGGCCCAAAGTACAGCTCAAACTGTTCCAGCGCAGCACAGTAGCGTGCCCGCTGCCGACAGATCTCCTGCGCCGCATCGCCATACAGTGCCCGGAGCTTATCGTCCCATTTGCCCGCCGCGATCTCATTTCGGAGCTGCGCACTGTTTGCCATAACGATTCCTCCCTCAATATGCTGCTTTGGGATAGATGGGTTTGTTACGTCTATTGTAATGCATCCAACCGCTTTTTTCAATTTCCAACGCTGAAAAAACGCGAATTTTGGCACCCAGTTCAAAGAATAAGATGTACTTTTGTTGAATTTGCGGGCAGATGTGTGGTATACTATACCAAAGATCGGGCACAAAGCTGCCCGCAACGTGACAGAGCGGAGGAAACGCGGCTATGGCAGATGTATATAAGCAATCCTTCAAACAAAATTATACCAATAATATTGAGCTTTCCATCTTCAATTGCGGCATCGAACGCTGTGCTCCGGGCCAAACATGGGGGCCGGGTATCCGCGACCATTACCTGATCCATCTGGTACTTTCCGGCAAGGGCGTATTCGAGGTGGGCGGACGCACCTGGGAAGTGAGCCAGGGCCAGCTGTTTTTTGCCCGGCCAAGCCAGCTGATCCGGTATACTGCCGATGAGCAGCAGCCTTGGGAGTACAGCTGGGTAGGCTTCAACGGTGCGTGTGCCCACAAACTGGCCGCGCAGCTCCCCTTCACCGACGACTCGCCGGTGCATCACACCCACGACCCCGATGGGATGCGTGCTGCTCTGGCCAACATTTATTCCTCCCGCGGGCTGCAGCCGCAGGATGAAGCCGCCATGGTGGGCTACCTTTATCTCTTCATCGCTTCTCTGATGAAGGAGACCAGCGCTGGCAAACCGCACACGGCTTCCTCTTCCAGCCAGTATGTGCTCAACGCCATCAAGTACATCCAGTTCAATTATTCACACGATATTTCCATTGATGATGTGGCAAAAAGCGTAGGTGTCTCCCGCAGTCACCTGTACCGCGTGTTCATGCTGAACGTAGGCAAAAGCCCCATCGATTATCTTACCGAATACCGCATCAACGAAGCCTGCAAGCTGCTGCGCGCAGGCAACCTTTCCATTGCCGAGGTCGCGGTGTCGGTAGGCTTCTTTGACCAGTTCTATTTCTCGCGGGTATTCAAGCGCGCCAAGGGCGTGCCGCCCAGCAAGTATTTTGCGGCGCAGGCTGATGCTCCCGCCGACGGCCCCGACCACCAGTAAAGGAGACCCTTCATGCCCTTACAGAAAAATCAAGTTCTCACCCTGCGCGTAGAGCGTCTTTCCAGCGATGGCAGCGGCGTAGCACACAGTCCCGACGGTGAGACCGTGTTTATTCCCGGTGCCGCCCCCGGCGACGAAGCCCGGGTGCGCATCGTTAAGGACTGCAAGCGCTACGCCTTCGGTATTCTGGACGAGGTGCTCACTCCTTCGCCGGACCGTATCCCGGTGGATTGTGCCGTGGCAGGCCCCTGCGGCGGCTGCAGCCTGCGGCATCTGGACTATGCTGCCGAGCTGCGCGCCAAGCAGGAGAATGTTGCAGATGCCTTTGCCCGCATCGGAGGATTGGATGTGCCTGTGCTGCCCATTGTGGGTTCGCCGGAAGTGAACCGCTACCGCAATAAGGTGCAGTTCCCGGTGGGCGTGGACAAAAGCGGTAAGCCCTGTATCGGCTTCTACGCCGGGCGCACCCATCGTATCGTCCCCTGCCCGGACTGCCGCCTGCAGCCCGGTGTGCTGAATGAAATCGGCAACGCATTGTGCGCTTTTTTTGCAGAAAAGGGCATCCAGCCGTACAGCGAGGAGACCGGCAGGGGCCTTGTGCGTCATATCTTTCTGCGGCGCGGCGCGCACAGTGGCCAGATCATGGTCTGCCTTGTCTGCACCCGTGCCAAGCTGCCCTCCGCTGAAGAGCTTTGCACCCGGCTGAAAGCTCAATTTGCAGAGATCACCACGATCCTGCTGAACGTAAATGCTAAAAACACCAACGTGATCCTTGGCACCGAGACCCACACTCTGTACGGCCCGGGCTATATTGAGGACACCCTGTGCGGTGTTCCGGTGCAGCTTGGCCCGCTTTCCTTCTATCAGGTCAATACCCTTGCTGCCGAGCAGCTTTACGGCATTGCCGCCCAGTATGCTCAGCTTACCCCGGACGACCTGCTGCTGGACCTCTACTGCGGCATGGGCACCATTGGTCTTTCCATGGCAGCGCACTGCCGTGAGCTGATCGGTGTGGAGATCGTACCGGAAGCCATTGAAAGTGCCAAGGCTAACGCTGCCCGCATGGGTGCAGATGTGGCCGCAAAGAGCCGATTTTTCTGCGCAGATGCCGGTCAGGCCGCCACCCGCCTTGCCGCTGAGGGCCTTCACCCGGACATCGTAATGCTGGACCCACCCCGCAAGGGCTGCGACGAAGCCACCCTTTCCGCTGTCGTGCGCATGTCTCCCCGCCGGGTGGTCTACGTCAGTTGCAACCCCGCCACCGCCGCAAGAGATGCTGCATGGCTGGAACAAAATGGATATCACGCAGAGAAGGTGCAGCCGGTGGATCTGTTTCCAAGAACACGGCATTGCGAATGTGTGCTGAGCCTTTCCAAGGTGTGAGGTTTGAAAAAATGGCTATTCCAAAATATAATGAACTTTACTCGCTGTTCCTCTTTGCAATTCAGGACGGTGCCCCGCATTCTTCAAAAGATGTAAAGCAAATCATCTCTCAAAAACTCCAATTAACCACAGAAGAACTTGCCGAGCGGCTTCCAAGCCAACGCCAGCCAACCTTTGATAATCGCGTCAACTGGGCAAAAACTTATCTAAAAAAGGCAGGTTTGATTGATTCTCCACGACGCGGCATCTATATTATTACAAAAGAAGGCCTGAACCTATTAGCAAGTGGTGTTCAAATTACAAATGATCTTCTCAAGAACAGGTATCCTGCCTTCTCTGCATTTGTAAGTGGAGCTTCTATAGCAACTCCTTCTGCTTTGGACGGAACACCTTCTTCAACTGTGTCAGATACTCCGCAGGAAACTCTGGAGCGCACTTATTCCCTTATCAACGAGCAGCTTGCAGATGATTTACTTTCCGAGGTTATGCAGCAGTCTCCGGCATTCTTTGAACAGTTGGTTGTTGATTTAATGAAAGCCATGGATTATGGCGATGGTTTTGTTACAAAGTACAGCGGAGACGGCGGTGTTGACGGCATCATTCATGAGGACAAACTCGGATTTAACTTGATTTATATTCAGGCAAAACGCTGGGATCCCAGCACTACGATTGGGAAACCGGAATTACAAAAATTTGCTGGAGCTATGATGGGACCGCCGAAGATTGAGAAAGGGCTATTCATTACAACAGCCAAATTTTCTCAAGGTGCTAAAGATTTTGCCAATGCACAGCATATCATTCTTGTAGACGGGCAAAAACTGACCACTTTGATGATCGAATACAGTATTGGTGTATCCGTTGAGAAGACCTATTATATCAAACGTATTGACAGCGATTATTTCCCCGATTGACAAAAAAGATTGATGATTGTGCCTTGCTCTTGAATTGGTAAACATACATAAAAAGCGCCCGTCCCGGTTTTTCCCGGGACAGGCGCTTTGCATTTTAACCTTGTAATTTATCAGGACAGAATCATGCGGTCATTTGCAAACTCGCCGCCGCTGGCGATCTGGAACTTTGCCAGCAGGTCGGAGACGTGCAGGTTCTTCTTTTCCTCACCGGAAACATCATAGATGATATGGCCTTCGTACATCATGATCAGGCGGTTGCCATACTTAATGGCATCCTTCATGTTGTGGGTGATCATCATGGTGGTGAGATGGTTTTCCTCCACGATTTTGGCCGAGAGGGTCAGCACCTTGAGCGCGGTCTTGGGGTCCAGCGCAGCGGTGTGCTCGTCCAGCAGCAGGAGCTTGGGCTTGTTCATGGTAGCCATCAGCAGGGTCAGTGCCTGACGCTGGCCGCCGGAAAGCAGGCCCACACGGGCCGTCAGGCGGTCTTCCAGACCCAGATCCAGCGTCTTGAGCAGTTCACGGTACTGCTCGCGCTCTGCCTTGGTAATGCCAATGCGCAGGGTGCGGGGCTTGCCGCGGCGTGCAGCCAGGGCAAGGTTCTCTTCGATCTGCATGGTGGCAGCAGTGCCGGTCATGGGGTCCTGAAACACGCGGCCGATGTAAGCGGCACGCTGATGCTCGCTCAGGCGGGTCACATCCACACCGTCAATAATGATCTTGCCTTCGTCCACCGGCCACACACCAGCAACTGCGTTCAGCATGGTGGATTTGCCTGCACCGTTGCCGCCGATCACGGTAACGAAATCGCCCTCGTTCAGCTTCAGGTTCAGGCCGTTCAGGGCAGTTTTCTGGTTGACCGTGCCAGCGTTAAAGGTCTTGGAAACATTCTGGATCTCAAGCATTTTTTGCATCCTCCTTTGCCTTCTTCACCGGCTTCGAGAAGTACTTGCCCTTCCAGTACGGCACGGCAAGGAAAACAGCCACCACAGAAGCGCTCAGCAGCTTGAGCAGGTTGGCATCGAAACCCAGAGTCAGCACCAGCTGAATGACAATGTAGTAGATGATGGCACCCAGAGAGACAGAAACCATCTTGAGTGCAAAGTTGTGGAAGATGCGGCTGAACAGAGCCTCGCCAATGATGACAGCAGCCAGACCAATGACGATCGCGCCACGGCCCATGCCGACATCTGCAAAGCCCTGATACTGGCTCAGCAGAGCGCCAGACAGCGCCACCAGACCGTTGGACACAGCCAGGCCCAGCACGATATTGAAGTTGGTGTTGATGCCCTGCGCACGGGACATGGCGGGGTTAGAGCCGGTGGCACGGATGGCACAGCCCAGCTCGGTGCCGAAGAACCAGTACAGAATGCCGATCAGCACCGCTGTGACAATGATGATCATAACGATAGGGTTGTGGAGAGCGAACTCCTTGACCCAGCGCAGGGAGATCAGCAGGTTGTACTTGTCCACGTTGATGGCCTGATTGGCCTTGCCCATGATTTTGAGGTTAATGGAATACAGCGAAAGCTGGGTCAGGATGCCGGCAAGGATGGCCGGAATGCCCATAAATGTGTGCAGGACACCGGTGACGAAGCCGGACAGCAGGCCTGCCAGCAGCGCCATGAGCAGGGAGACCCAGACGTTCTGGCCGGACAGCAGGCACATGACGCACACTGCACCGCCGGTGCCAAAGGAGCCGTCCACGGTCAGATCGGCCACATCCAGAATACGGTAGGTCAGGTACACGCCAATGGCCATGATACCCCAGATAAGGCCCTGTGCACAGGCACCCGGCAAAGCGCCCGGCAGGTTTGCCAGTCTTGCAATGATTTCCAAAACAATTCCTCCTAAACGTTACACTTTTTTACTTCCCGTTTGATACGGGAAAGCGGAGAAGAGCACTTTTTACCCTTCTCCGCTGATTTTCTGTTTGGTTTCCCGGAGTATTTTAGCCCTCGATCTCCTCGTAGCCGTCGGGAACGGTCAGGCCCAGATCGTCGCAGATAGTCTTGTTGTACTTCTTGGTCACATCGGTGTACTCGATGGGCATGGTGGAGATATCAGCCTCGCCGTTCAGGATCTTCACTGCCATCTCACCAGTGGTGTAGCCCAGATCGTAGTAGCTGATGGAAAGGGTAGCCACGCCGCAGCCGGCGCAGATGCCCTCTTCGCCAGCGAACACGGGCTTCTTGGCCGGGCGGCAGATGCCGTCCACAATGCCGGTGTTTGCAGCAACAGTGTTATCGGTGGGCACATACAGTGCGTCGTTCTCGTCGGCAGCCTTCTGGCAGACAGAGGACAGGTCGTTGGAATCAGAGAAAGCGTACTGGGTAGCGGTGACGCCCTTTTCCTCCAGATACTTCTGGACCTCATCCACCTGATACTGGCTGTTTGCCTCAGCAGAGCAGTACAGCAGGCCAACCTTCTTGGCCTCCGGCATCCACTCCACGATCATCTCAGCCTGCTGATCCAGCGGGGCCAAATCAGAGGTGCCGGAAATGTTGCCACCCACGGTGCCGTCGAAATCGGTCAGGCCCAGAGCCACACCGTACTCGGTAACAGAGGTGCCCAGCACCGGAATGCTGTCGGTAGCAGACTGTGCAGCCTGCAGAGCGGGCGTAGCATTGGCCATGATCAGATCCACACCAGAGGAAACGAAGCCGTTGGTGATGGTAGCGCAGGTAGCGGAATCGCCCTGTGCATTCTGGAAATCGAAGGTGACGTTCTCGCCGAAGGAAGCAGTCAGAGCATCCTCAAAGCCCTGCGTAGCGGCATCCAGAGCGGCATGCTGCACCAACTGGCAGATGCCGATCGTGAACTTCTGGCCATCGGCTGCAGCAGAAGCAGCAGCGGAGGATGCAGGCGCAGCGGAAGAAGCAGCTGCAGAAGATGCAGAAGAACCACCGCAGGCAGTCAGGGCAGCAGCTGCGCCGCAGACAGCGGCGGCAGACAGGAACGAACGACGAGAAATTTTACGCATGATATTACTCCCTCAATTCTACTTTCGCGGCAACAGGACACCGCATGAAAATCAGTATTCAAGCGGCCTGTCGCATCGCGCTGCCGCTTTACACTCGTGAAGTATATCACACTTTCCGCTCTAAAACAACCGGGGAACAGCCCGAATTATCAATCAAAGTAATTTTATCTATCACTTTTTTCGATTGTTCTGTGCCGCATCTGCATCCCTTCGAGCTTTTTCAGCTCACCGTCCAGCCAGAGCAGATTTTCTTCCAGCTGGGGGCGGTACTCTTTTGCAAAGTCGTACCGGTAATACAGCGCCTGCCATAGCTTTTCCTGCATCCGCCGGGCAAACACCGGCTCAAACAGAGCCTCCAGCCGCTCCACGGTATCTTCCAGTTCCATGCACACCTGCGCCCAGCGCACATCGGTGGCCTCCCGGGCGGGCACATCGTAACGGGCCAGATAATCCCCCACCCTTGCCGCAATGACCTGCCCGCCGCACTGGGTGGGCTGCAAAAAGTAGGATACCTGCCCGTCCTTCGTGATCTCCTGCGCCAGCGGGTAAAGGGCGCAGACCAGCGGCTCGGCATCGTGGATGGCGCAGTGGTTCCCGG
>OGRQ01003105.1_pt1 | contig 10838 bp, 12 predicted proteins | sample 1553521 | NCBI WGS metagenome assembly OGRQ01 (sample SAMEA2580088, study PRJEB22360) | human gut metagenome | biome: human gut; feature: human-associated habitat; material: faeces | place: Denmark | collected 2008/2010
ATGCCATAGACCTTGAATATTACGGCATCGTATGGTCAAAAGACACTAAAAATTATATATACCGCTATTGGTATGAGAATGACGCAGGTGATGATCAGCCTGTGGTGCTTAATGTAACGTTCGATACGGATAATAAGTATCTGTATTATTCTTCTACGCTTATTTATCCTGAGTATCTGTAAAAGGGTCATAATGTTACAAAAGAAATACAAATTGTTGCGTAAATTCTACAATTGCACAAAAAAACTTGACTTATGCTCGGTTTGTTGCTAATATAAATTGATGAATAACGTAAAAAGGAGGTTCGGTATGGATCCTAGTACTAAATTATGTATGGGCTGTATGAACGAACTTGGTTCTGACGGTCGCTGTCATTATTGTAGCTATACCGACGATATCCCGCATTTACAGGCTTATCTTGCACCGAGAACAGTGCTTGACAACAGATATATAGTCGGAAAAATGCTTTCATATAATGGTGAGGGTGCGTCTTACATTTGCTACGATATGGTTGGCAAATGCAAGTGTGTGGCAAGAGAGTATATGCCTGACACTCTTTGCGAAAGAGATAGCGAAAGTCAGCGACTTGTGGTGAATCCAGATTGTCTGGCTAAGTATAAGACATTTATGTCTGAGTTTGCAGACGTGAACAAAGTTCTTTCACGCATGAGAAATCTTCAGCATATCGCCACGGCAAAGGATATGTTTTGCGAGAATAATACGACCTATGTCATACTCGAATATGTGGAGGGCGTGACGCTAAAGAAATTTTTACAGTCAAATACAGGCTTTCTCACATGGGAACAGGTCAAAAAGCTTTTTGTGCCATTGTTTACAACATTGAGCATTATACATAATGCAGGTATCATACACAGGGGAATATCTCCTGAAAATATTATTGTTACAACTGATTGTGAGCTTAAACTTACAGGCTTTTGCATAAGTTCTATAAGAACATCTAATACAGGGCTTTCTCCTGAGTTCTATTCAGGATATACCGCCCCTGAGCAATATTCTTCGTTAGAATGGCAGGGCACATGGACTGACGTTTATGCACTTGCTGCAGTTCTTTATAGAATACTAACAGGCTGTATGCCCCTTGATGCTTATACCCGTACAAAGAATGATACTATGGTCGAAGCTTGCAGAGTCAATCCGAGAATACCACAGCATATCTCACGAGTTCTTTCAAGAGCTATGAGAGTTCGTGGCGAAGAAAGAATACAGACAGTTTCAGAGCTTGTTACTGCACTTTTTGAGCAGCATACAACGCATATGGAACACCCTAAGGGTTCAACTCAGACTATTCCTATACAGCATGTTCCAAGACAAAGAACGCAGTCAAGGCAAATGCCACAGCAGACTCGTGAGGAAGAAAAGCCTAAGAATAAAACGGCTACGATAATAGGCTGGACGGTGCTTGTGATAGTGCTTTTGCTTTCAGTTTTTCTGCTATATGAGTTGTTTTCAGATCCGTCGGACAGCAATAATGATTCGTCTGAGGGTAAGGTCATTTCTTCTGATGATGCAGATGAAGTTGACAGCGAGGTATTCGTTTACAGCACCACAGTTGCTACGCCTAAGGTGACTGATGCTGAAAGTCAGTCAGAATATGGCTATGGCGCTATAATGCCTAACGTTGTGGGTCTGGAATACAATACTGTTGTAAAACAGCTTGGTGAGGATTTTACTATCAAGGCTGAATATTATTATTCTGATGTTGACGATAAGGACGTTGTTAAAGAGCAGAGCATACCAGAGGGTACTGATTTTGATCCGTCTTTGAAAAATGAGCTTGTTCTTAAAGTATGTGCAGGCCCTGAAAATGTTCCTGTTCCTGATTTCTCTGGCCTGTCAAAGAAGGCTTACCTTGAGCTACTTGATTCTTATAATATCAAGTATAAGGTCGTTACCGATTTCTCAAGCTCTGTTTCTGCGGGATATGTTATGGCGACAAGCGTTAATGTTGGAAATACTGTGAATGTTAAAAATGGTGATGTGCTTACAGTTACAGTTTCCGCAGGTCTTGTGACTACTACGACCACTACAACAAAGGCAACAGAGCCTAAGCCTGATACGAACACAGGCAGCTCTTCTGAAACAACACCAGCTCCGGCTGTTGTGCCTGCTGAATAACGAAAACGTTTAATAAAATGTTAAAAAATAAACAAAGCCCTTGACAATTCAGGGGCTTTGTGCTATGCTCATTATAGATTATTAGGAAAGTAACAGGATAAATTGTTTCCTGGTTTGGAGGTATTTTACATGGCTAAGAAAATTGGTGTACTTACCAGCGGAGGAGATGCTCCGGGAATGAACGCTGCTGTCAGAGCAGTATGCAGAGCTGGTCTTGCAAAGGGTATGGAAGTCGTAGGTATCCTCAGAGGATATAACGGTCTTCTTAATGGTGAAGTTATTGAGATGAATGCAAGAACTGTTTCAGGCATAATCCAGAGAGGCGGTACTTGTCTTTATACTGCAAGATGTCCTGAATTCAGAGATATCGAGGCGTAAAGAAGGGCAGAGATAAGTGTCTTGAAATGGGTCTTGACGGTATCGTAGTTATCGGTGGTGACGGTTCATTCAGAGGTGCGGCTGACCTTTCAGCACAGGGTATCCCATGTATCGGTCTGCCTGGTACTATAGACAACGATATTTCATGCACAGAATATACTATCGGTTATGACACAGCTATGAACACGGCTATGGAAATGATCGATAAGATCAGAGATACAGCACAGTCACATGACAGATGTTCAGTAGTTGAGGTAATGGGCAGAAACGCTGGTCACATTGCTATCAACGTTGCTGCTGCTGTAGGCGCTGAGGCTGTTATCACACCTGAGAAGCCTTATGACCTCAATGCTATTGCTCAGAAGATGGAGCAGACAAAGAAGTCAGGCAAGACACATTTTATCATTGTAGTTGCTGAGGGTGTTGGCAAGACAGAGTATATCACAAGAACTCTTCAGGATATTACTGGTGTCGAGTCAAGAGCTACTATTCTCGGTCATGTTCAGAGAGGCGGCTCTCCTACAGTAAGAGATAGAGTTGTCGCAACTGAAATGGGCTATCACGCTGTTGAACTGCTCGAGCAGGGCATTGGCAACAGAGTTGTTGGTATGAAGGACAACAAGATATATGATGTAGATATTCAGGAGGCTCTTTCAATGAAGAAGCCTTTCGAGGAAGAGCTTTACAAGATCCTCAATGAAACTGCATTCTAATTTTTCATGAGGTCTGAGTCTTTAAGACTTTGACATATTACAGAGTAGAAAACTGAGCGTTAAGTGTCCGTCGGACGGGGAGTTGCCGTCGGAACGAAAAAGGCAGAATCTTTGCGGTTCGGTTTTCGCATCCCGCTGAATGTGTAATTGAAGCTTTTTATAGCGGCTCTGCACATCCCGCATGGGTAGTGTGCAGAGCTGTTTTTATGCTCCGTTATGCACAAAGCGACAAGCTCGCAGAATAAGGAGGTAAATTTATGAAGAGCTTCGGAAGAATGTTCTATGACTCTTTCAAGTCACTGAAAGATCTTAGAACATTGACAACAGCAGGAATACTGATAGCGTTGGCGTTTGCTATCAGATCATTTTCCATTGAGGTAACGCCTGACTTGAGGATCGGTTTCACTTTTCTTGCAACCTGTACTATAGGTATGCTTTACGGACCTGTGGTATGCGGAATGTCTACATTTGTGCTTGACTTTCTAGGATATATAGTGCAGAACAAATCTCCGAGAGCCTACAGTCCACAGCTTGCAATGGTAGTTATTATTTCAGGTATCATCTACGGCTGTCTGTTGTATAAGTGCGATTTTAACAACAAAAAGCTTCAAAGCTACATAAGGATCGCAATTGCAAGAGGAAGTGTTATACTTTTCTGTAATATAGGACTTAATTCTTATTTTCTGTATACACTTTATGTAAACAAGACTTTTGGCATCACAAACCTCACCAAAGAAGGAATGAGCGGTTTTCTTACATACTGCACACCGAGAATAGCGAAAAATCTTATCCAGCTCCCTGTGGATCTGATCTTGCTCATGATATTCCTGCCTGCTGTGAAGTTTGCTTATGAAAAAGTAAGAACACAGTTTGGACATAAAGCGACAAATACATGATTTAAAGCAGCGGCAGAAATGTCGCTGTTTTTTTGCGTGAAAATATACAAGAAAAATGGGGTACTAATGTGAAATTTAGGTGAAACACTTGAAATTCGTTGAGATTTAGTGTATAATTAAAATTAAGTTATTTTTAAGGCAGGCTTCTGCCTTTTATTCAGAAAGGTCTTGAGTGTATGATAAATGTTGGTTTTATCGGTGCAGGAAATATGGGCTATGCTATCATGAAAGGCATTGCAGGCAGTAAAATGAGTAAGGATATTCAGCTTTACGCTTTTGATAAATATGCTCCGATACTTGATAGACTTGACGAGCTTGGAACAGTAAAATGTTCAGGCTGTGCAGAGGTAGTTGAAAAGTCAGAATATGTTTTTCTTGCAATTAAGCCTCAGCAGCTTGACGAGGTGCTTGATGAGATAGCTCCTGCGGTAACGAAAGATACGGTCATAGTTTCTATATGCGCAGGCATTACAGATGATTATATCGCTTCAAAAACTGTGGCTGGCGCAAAGGTAGTGCTTGTTATGCCAAACACTCCTCTTCTTCTTGGGGAGGGCGCAACTGCTCTTTCACGCTCTGACAGCGTTACAGATGAGGAGTTTGAGCTTGTTTGCAATATCTTTGGCTCATGCGGTATGTATGCCGTCATATCAAAGGATAAAATGAAAGAGATAATAGCAATAAACGGCTCATCTCCTGCTTTTATCTATCTGTATGCTCAGGCATTCATAGAGTATGCAAAGAGCGTTGACATCGATGAAACAGTTGCAAGAGATCTTTTTGCAAAGTCGCTTATCGGCTCTGCCAAAATGATAACTGACAGTGGCAAGTCACTTGACGAGCTTATTGAAATGGTATCATCAAAGGGTGGCACAACTATCGCTGGTCTTGATAAGCTCCGTGAGGGCGGTCTGCCAAAGGCTGTTGAGGACTGCTGCAAGGCTTGCACTAAGAGAGCTTACGAGCTTTCAAAATAGTTATTTTTTCTGCACCGTGGCATATACATTACTCAAAGGAGTGATGTATAATGAACAGCGGGACAGGCATATACAAAAGCGGAGTTCTTGCATTTTTTGCAGGAGCTATCCTGATTGGTGCGCTTTTGGGTGCTGTTACTTTTTGCTTTATGGGCAGCGACGAGCTTTCAATGCTGTCGGTGCTTTCAAACAGCTTCGTTGACGTGAGGTCGTCTGGTGATCTTGAAGAAATTCTTGTGAGGTCTTTTTTCAGTTCGACTGTTTTTTTAGCGGTTGTGTTTTTGTCAGGTTTTTCTTCACTGGGACAGCCGTTAGCTGTTGCAGTATTGCTGTTGCGTGGCATGGGCTGGGGTGTTGCAATGTCTCAGCTTTACAGCATTTACGGTGGACATGGTGCATTACTTTCAGCGATGTTTGTACTTCTTCCTGCGGTCATAACAGCGGCGGCACTTATGATAGCCGCAAGGGAAGCTGTTGCTATGTCAAATATCCTGCTGTGCATTGTTTTTTCTGAAGGACAGCATGGCGGTCTGCGACAGACGGTACGGCTTTATGCTGTTAAGTTTCTTGTGCTTGAAGCGGCGGCGGCTGTTGCGGCTGCGCTTGAATGTCTGCTGACGATTATTTTTGCAGGACGAATTTAGTATACAGTATACAAAGAATGAAATAAAATTCGGGGCAATTTCGGGGACTATTAATTTTAAGGAGCGGTGTAATGTCTTTATTTGGTAATTACAATACCCCTGGCAGAGGTGTGCTTAAAGCACCTCAGGAGAAAAAGGGTATTTTTAAGTTTTTTGAAGTCTATGGCAGGCATATGTGGAAGCTTATGGAGCTTAATTTGCTGTATTTCGTTTTCTGCATACCGATGACGCTTATGGTCATACTTATGCTTATGACATCAAATCCAATATGGCTCTTACTGGCGATACCGTCAGTATTGGTAGGACCTGCAACGGCTGCAATGACAAAGGTTTGCCGAAATTATTCTCAGGAAAGAAATGCGTTTCTGTTACATGATTTCTGGGATTCTTTCAAGAAGAATTTCAAGCAGGGCACTATCATGGGTGCCATAGATATCATCTTCGCTATAGGATTTATGGTCGGGATTCCAATGTATAAATATTGGGCAGAGCAGAACTCAATGATATACATTCCGTTTGTTATCTGCATAAGCTGTCTTATTGTATTCTACATGATGCACTTTTACATCTATCTTATGATAAGCTCCACTAACCTTAACATGAAGCAGATAATAAAGAACTCGTTTTATCTTGTGAGTCTTGGCATAAAGCAGTCTCTTTGGTCACTTCTGGCATCGCTTATCGTCATTGTTATGATGTATCTTTTCCTGCCGTATTCTCTGTTCATATTGCCATTTTGGCCTCTTTCGTTCATATGCTTCGTGACTTGCTTCAATTGTTATCCTGTTATCAGAAAACACGTTATCCAGCCTTACTACGATCAGCGTGGTGAAAGCAATCCTGAGTTCGCATACAAGAATGCAGACCCTGACGAACAGCTCTTTGAGGATAGAGCGGCGGAAGAAACTCCTGTCAAGACCAAAGAGAGCAGAAAAAAAGGCAAAACAATCTCATAAAAAACATAAGGACAGCTCGTTTGAACTGTCCTTTGTTTATGCTAATTATTTTTCGATTTCGCCAAGTGAAAGCGCTTTGAGATAAGCGTTTATGAAACCGTCAAGGTCGCCGTCCATAACAGCGTTTACATTGCTGTTTTCAAAACCCGTTCTGTGATCTTTTACAAGAGTGTATGGCATGAAAACATAGGAACGTATCTGAGCGCCCCATGCGATCTCTTTCTGAACACCCTTGATATCCTCTATCTTCTCTAGATGTTCACGCTCTTTTATTTTGATAAGCTCTGCTTTGAGCATTTTCATTGCGTAATCCCTGTTCTGGAACTGTGAACGCTGTGTCTGGCATGATGTAACGATGCCTGTTGGTATGTGGGTAAGTCTTACGGCTGATGACGTTTTGTTGATGTGCTGTCCGCCTGCACCGCTTGCACGATAAACGTCCATTTTAATCCTCAGGACGGATATCTACTTCAATAGTGTCATCAATCTCAGGCATAACGTCCACCGCTGAGAATGACGTGTGTCTGCTTCCTGAGCTGTCGAAAGGTGAGATACGCACAAGTCTGTGTATTCCTGCTTCGCTTTTAAGATAGCCATAAGCGTTTTCACCCTCCACGATAACGGAGGCACTCTTCATGCCAGCCTCTGCACCCTCGAGATAATCAAGAGTAGTCATTTTGAAGCCGTGACTTTCACACCATTTGTGATACATCCTGAAAAGCATTTCGCTCCAATCCTGCGCCTCAGTTCCGCCTGCTCCTGCATGAAAGTTGATGATAGCGTTGTTGTGATCATACTCGCCTGTGAGCAGAGTGTCAAGCTGTGCGGCGTCAAGACCCTCTTTTAGAGTTTTAAGCTCAGACTGTATTTCGTCGATCATGTCCTCGTCACCCTCATCGGCTGCCATTTCAATAAGCACTTCGATATCCTCAAATGACGACTTGAATTTATTGTATTTTTCCAGCTTGCCCTCAAGATTTCTTGTTTCCTGCAAAACCTTCTGTGATTTCTCCATGTCGTCCCAAAAATTAGGCTCTGCGGCTTTTTCGTGAAGCTCTGCAATCCTTTCCTGAGAACGTTCAATATCGTATACGTCATGCAGCTCGCTGATGATATGTCTAAGAGCTTCAAGCTCTGACTTTAAGTTTTCTAAAAATACCATATCTTTTTCTCCTTATTTTATATCATTATATATTATAAAACTTTTTTTGTGAAAAGTAAAGGAAAAATATAAAAAAACTATAGCATTTTCCTGAAAGTTGTGCTATAATATTATTTAAAGGCTTTAAAAAGCCTGTTTCAGCAAGAAAGGAAACCCGATATGGCTAATTATACAGGAAAAAAATGCTTTTCCTGCGGAGAAGTATTCAAAGATGGTGACGATATAGTTGTATGTCCTGAGTGTGGCACACCTTATCATCGTGAGTGTTATCTCAAAGAAGGAAAGTGCATAAATGACGCTTTGCATGAAAGTTGTCAGAGCTGGGAGCAAACTCAGGAGAGTGTAGAAAGTGAGAATATACGCTGTATACGCTGCGGTTTTGAAAATCCGCCTGACAAGCTGTTTTGTGAAAAGTGCGGAACACCGCTTACGAAAAATGATACTGAGGAACGTCCATTCAACGACATGGACACGCAAAATAACGCTCAGCAGACCGGCCCTGACGGACAGCCTTACGGTCCGTTTGGCAGACAGGTTGTATTTGATAAGGACTCAGATCTTGAAGGCATTAAACTAGATGACTATGCAAAATTTGTAAAGACAAATCCGCTCATATTCTTGTCTAACTTTATACGTTTTGGTAAATTTGGTGGAAAGATTTCCATAAACTTTGCGGCTTTTCTTTTTCCACACCTATATTTTCTGTTTAGAAAAATGAATCTTGTGGGTATCATCATGCTTGTGGCTACAGCACTGCTCAATATCCCTACTGCGATAGAATATCTTAGTGCAGGAACAATGGGTTTCTCGCTTGATATCGGCATCGATGTGACCGGAAGGGTTTTTCAGGGCATTTCCGCTGCGACATGGTATGTTTCAATGGCACTTCAGTTTGTGGCAGGCTTTTTCGGCAATTATATGTATTATAAGTTTGCACAAAAAAAGATCCGTGAGATAAGGTCGGAGGACGGCACTGAGCAGGAGATAGCCGAAAAGATAGTAGCAAAGGGCGGTACGTCATGGGGGGCTGTTATTCTTGGCTTTGCCGTTTATTCTGCGATAGTTGTGTTTGGCATTTTTGGTGTTACAAAGATATTTGCATGATTTTACAAAAAGTTCATAAAAAAACGCAAGTGACACTTGACAGATAATCGGTCTTGTGTTATAATAATTGAGTTATCCTTGCTTGTGCAAATTGCGGCACAGGCGAAATCCAAAAGGAGGTGCAAATGCAATGGCAAAAATTAATGAGTCTTATGAGGCTATGGTAATTTTCAGCTCTAAGCTTGACGAGGAGGCTGTAAACGCACTCACAGCTAAGTTCAATGACTTGATCGAGGCAAACGCAAGTGACGTTACACTTAGTAATTGGGGCAAGCGTAAGCTGGCTTATGCTATCAATTATGAAACAGAAGGTACTTATGTACTGTGGTCATTCACATCTACGCCTGAGTTTCCAGCTGAGCTTGAGAGAATTCTTGGTATCACAGACGGCGTGATCCGTTTCTTAGTAACGGTCAAGTAAAACTGCGAAAGAGGGAAAAGTTATGCTTAACAGAGTTATTTTAATGGGTAGGATCACTCAGGATCTTGAAGTAAGACAGACTCCTAGTGGAAATGCAGTTTTGAGATTCAATGTTGCAGTTGACAGACCAGTCCGTCAGGGTGCTGAAAGGCAAACTGATTTTATTACTTGCACTGCTTGGGGGCAGAGAGCTGAATTTATCAACAGATACTTTTCAAAGGGCAGAATGATCGCTCTTGAAGGTCAGATAAGAACAGGTTCTTATGATGACAAGAATGGTGTAAAGCATTATACAACTGAGGTCAATGTTGACAGTGTGTCTTTCACAGGTGAACCAAAACAGCAGGGAGCAGGTAACTATTCCAATAACTACGGAAATGGTGGTTATCAGCAGAATAATTACCAGCAGAACAATGGTGGATATTCACAGCCTGCAAACAATTCTAATCAGAATAACTATAACAATGCTCCATCAAATGACGCTTTGTCCATTGGTGACCTTGATGATTTTGAAGAAGTATTGACCGATGACGGAGTACCGTTCTAAGCAGAGGAGTTTTGAAAAAATATTTCTCTAAGGAGGGAAATTTACCATGGAAAAGGAAAGAAATACAAGCAGACCTATGAAGAGAGGTCGTAAGAAGGTTTGTATGTTCTGTGCAGACAGAGCTGAAAAGATCGACTATAAGGATATCGCAAAGCTTAGAAAGTGCATGACAGAGAGAGCTAAGATCCTCCCTAGACGTGTAACTGGCACTTGTGCTTATCATCAGAGAGAACTTACAACAGCTATCAAGAGAGCACGTCATGTGGCACTTCTTCCATATGTAGCTGACTAATAGTGTTTTCTATTTTGAGGTACCTTTATAGGTGCCTCTTTTTGTTAAGGGGAAGTTTCTGAGTGGGGCTTGCAAATGTATCATAAATGTGATATTATATACTAAAGCTGTATAACAAAGCATTACAGTATTTGTAGAGCTGTAAGGAAATGGAGCAACTATGAAAGATAAAACTGATGTTAAAATAAATAATATTATGCCGTGTGTTCCAACGAGAGATCTGGTAGTTTTTCCTGGAATGTCTATGCATTTTGATGTTGGCAGACCAAGAACTATAAAGAGCATGAAAAATGCCATGGACGGCGATCGATTTGTTTTTCTTTGTGCGCAAAAAGACGTTTATCTTGAAATGCCTGAAAAAAAGGATATGTTCAAGGTGGGTACTGTAGCAAAGGTAAGACAGATCGTTAAAGCACCTGATGGAATATACAGATGCTATGTAGAAGGTCTGCGTAAAGCGAGACTTGCTGAGTTTTATCAGTATGATGATTGCTATGAAGCTGATGTAAGACTTGTACCAAATTATTCAAAGGATAGGCTTGACGAGGACGAACAACTTGCTGTTTTTCGTTCGGTCTTAGATGAGTTTGAAGAGTATGTTAAGGTGGTTCC
>OGRQ01003106.1_pt1 | contig 10833 bp, 10 predicted proteins | sample 1553521 | NCBI WGS metagenome assembly OGRQ01 (sample SAMEA2580088, study PRJEB22360) | human gut metagenome | biome: human gut; feature: human-associated habitat; material: faeces | place: Denmark | collected 2008/2010
ACCGTCTGCTTCTGTGGTATTATAAGTTCCCTCATACCAGCCTACCCTGACAACCTTAGATCTGTCCTCCTGTGCTGATACAGGAATGGGAAGTAATATCATAATACATAAAATAAGACATAATAAAATGCAGCCATACCCTTGTACATTTATCTTAAACTTTTTCATATGTTTCTCCGAACAGTATTTTATTTTCAGCCAGTGTACCTGACGATATTTTTCATTATACATTTATTACAGGTAAATGTCTATTTTTCTCTTTCTGATTATATAATAAAAAACAAAAACACCTCCCGGAATATTACCGTTAGGCGTACCACGAAAAAAGCAGAGGGAAAGATACGACAAAAAGCAATTTCTTTCGAAATTGCTTTTTGCACGCGAAGTATTAAGGTTACTATTTATTGCATGGGGAACATAAGAGGCATTAGGAAGATGGTCATTATGGCAAGTATAATTGCTAAAGGTGTTCCACACTTTAAATAGTCTTTCAGTTTATATCCGCCTGGTTCGATGATCATGATCTGGCAAGGAGCTGCCATTGGAGTCATGATGGAAATACAGCTTGCTGTAAGAACGCCTACTACTGCTGCTCTTGGATCTACGCCTATTTTTATACAGGCAGAAGTTACCAGAGGGATAAAGATTGTCAGAGTCGCAAGGTTTGACATTACCTGCGTAAGGATAAACGGGATCATGAAGAAAACCGCCATGATCACGTATGTATTTGTATTATTTCCAATGATTTTGATCATCAGGTCTGCAACCACTTCACCTGCACCGGTTACTTTGATCGCATCAGATAATGCAAGCACACCGGCAAACAGAAAAATGGTTGGCATGTGGATGGATTCCAGTGCTTCTTTTTCAGAAAGAACACCGGTAAGAACCAGAAGTACTGCACCAATACATGCGATCAGATACATATCAACCCCTATCACATTTTCCAGCAGCATCAGACCAATACTTCCCAGAATGATGACCATGGCTATTTTTTCTTTTAAAGGGCTTAATTTTGAATCTGCAGTGTTCTGATGAACATGATCCGAAAAACTGTTGTTATCAATGTCCGGCATTAATTTGTATCCGACAAAAACCATATAAGCAATGGCAACTGCCAGAAGTGGGATTCTTGCAATTGTGAAATCCCATACGTGTAATGTTTTTGTTGCTCCTGCTTTTAACATTACATCATTCCATGTCATGTTGCTGGCGCCCTGGCCAAGGAATGTCATGGATGTTGCAATATTGGCACATGCCATTGCCGGATAGAGAAGTTTACTCCGGCTGGTACCAATATCATTGGCAATTCCAACAAGAAGTGGAATCATAATAGCGGCTGTTGCCGTTGCACTTGTTACTGCGCCCAGAAAAGAAGCTGCCAGACAGGATAAAAAAATCAGCATTCTTGGATTATCTTTGTAACGTACTACCAGATTCTGAGCCTTATCGATCAGGCTTGTCTTTGTAAGGCCGGCTCCGATCACAAACATAGCTACAAACATAACAACATTTGTATTTATAAATCCACTGAAAGCCTCTGCCGGTGTCATAACTCCTGTCATGATAAGAGCAAGAATAATTCCTGATGCAATTACTGAGAATGGGATTTTTCCTGTCATAAATGCAACCAGCGTTGCAAGTAAAATGAGCAGGGTGATTTCTAATGGTGTCATAATTTCCTCCAATACCGTTTGGTGTCGTATAATATAATAATACGTCAGAGAAAGTCGAAAGTACAGTTCCATATTCTCAAGATATCTTGCATTATACTCAATATTGTGTTATACAGATTATTGGATCGCTTCTGTCATAATGTTTTTCAATGTTTCAATTTCTTTTGTCAGGCTGGTGTCTTTCATATACACCAGATCCAGCTCTGTATACATGGGTTTTTCCCCTATGGAAAGAGGCAGAATCCGATCCGAAAAAACATTATTAAAGATCATATGATCCAGCGTGATCATAACCCCATGATTGTATGCAACGCAGGCCAGACCAGTTCTTGTTCCGCTTATCTGATATACAATATTGGGCTCAGCTTCTGCTTTTGCATAAACTTCATCTGCCATTTTCCGAAACAGGGAACCTGGAAGAAGCATTACATTTTCTTCTGCTGCGCATTGTTTCAGGTTGATCCATGGATAGGAAAACTCCGGCTTTTTTTCTGTCTGTTTTAGCAGTGAGTGATCTTTTCTTACAGCTATTACAATCTGGCATGACTTGACTTTTCTGTATTCCAGATCAGTTTCCTGTTTGTCTATGGTTGCGAGAGCTACATCTATCTTTTGATTTTTTATCATGCTGATCAGTTGATCTTTTTGATATTCCTGAAGAATTATTTTCATTTTAGGATAACATTTCTGAAATTCAGGAATAATCTTACGCAGAGTAACATCAGAAAAAGAAGGCTGTACGCCAAGGCAGATGATCTTATTATTTAAATTAGCCAGATGTTTCATCTGCTGATCCATTTCATTTTGGATCCGTTCGATTTCCTCACATTTTCGAACATAGTATTGTCCGGCATCTGTAAGCACAAACTGTTTGCCAAGTCTGTGAAATAATTTGATATTCATTTCCTCTTCTCTTGCCTGCACAAACTTACTTAATGCTGAAGGTGTGATATATAATTTTTCTGCCGCCCTTGTGATTCCACCGCAACGGGCTACCTCCAGAATATATTGTATATTTTTATCCATATCTGCTACCTCCGTTTAGCCAAACAATATTTTCAGTGCTTTTTTCAATTTTTTCTATCCTCTGCCCACATTGTATTACAGAATCCGCACAGTAACAACCCGCAAAAACAAAGTGGCTGCTATAATTGAAAATTTGATTCGTCAAATACAAAAAGGCGATTCACAGACCATATATGGAGGAAGTCTGTGAGTCGCCTTTTCATCTTAGCGATGTTTATCTTTTTTTATTTTTGAAAGAATATAGGAGAAATTTTTATCATCATTCGTACCAAAGTTTTCATGTTCTTTTTTCCTCATGGTACGGTTTTTAATTTTGTAAGACTGAAATGCATTATTTATTTCAGCCCAGAATGTTTTTAAGGAGACTCCCTTTGCCTTATCATATTTAGATGGATATAAAACATATAGCAGAAGGGTCAGAAGTACGCCAAAACCTGTGTCCAGGATACGCGCGATTGTGTATAGTAAAACCCTTTCCTTTCCGACAGTAAACATAACCACAAAGTAAATCACAATTCCGGGCTGAATTGCAGAGTCTGCGCCCAGTGCAAAGTTGCACCAGAGTACAAGACAAACCCCTGCAACAAGCCATACCCAGCCAGGTATCCCAAAGGGCTGACCGGTATACAGCTTATAAAAAGGGATCACCAAAAGTCCACCAACCAAAGTCCCTATTACACGGTTGATCCCATTATGAAAACCCTCTTCAAACTGGCTTCCCACCCCATATACTGCACCAATCAATGCAAAGCAGGGATTTCGTCCTTCCAAAGGATATTCATAAATAATAGAAGTAATTAATACTACCAGAGCAGTACGCCACATACGTTCTGTAAGACGTGGTGATTTAAAGTTTTTCAGAGGCGTCAGCTTCCACTTATTTTTCACTTCTGCTCTGTCCAGCATTTCCTGTGGTCCCATAATGTTAATTACAAAGTCTTATGGCAGGTACGTGCAATTACATCAAGCTGCTGTTTCTTTGTTAAGGAGATAAATTTCACAGCATAACCTGAAACACGGATAGTAAAGTTCTGATATTCCTCTTTTTCCGGATGTTCCATTGCATCGATCAGCTTTTCTGTACCGAATACATTTACATTCAGATGATGGGCATCCTGTGTAAAATATCCGTCAAGAATCTGAACCAGGTTATTCTTGCGTTCCTCTGTTTCATGTCCAAGTGCATCCGGATTAATGGTCTGGGTATTGGAAATTCCATCCAGTGCCCAATGATACGGAATCTTTGCAACAGAGTTCAGGGAAGCCAGAAGTCCGTTCTGCTCTGCACCATAAGATGGTGACGCACCTGGGGCAAATGAGGTGTATGCTTTACGGCCATCCGGTGTGGCACCTGTAGCTTCACCATAAACTACGTTAGAAGTAATTGTCAGGATAGAAGTACTTGGCTTGGAATCACGGTAAGTATGACGGCGGCGGATCTTATCAAAGAAAGTACGCAGCAGCCAGGTTGCGATCTCGTCTGCACGAGGATCATCGTTACCATAGCGCGGGAAGTCACCCTCGATTTCAAAATCTTTTGTAATACCTTCTTCATCACGGATGATCTTCACTTTCGCATACTTAATTGCACTAAGTGAATCAACAACATGTGAAAATCCAGCAATTCCAGTTGCAAAGGAGCGCTCACAATCATTATTGATCAGAGCCATCTCTGCAGCCTCATAGTAATATTTGTCATGCATGTAGTGGATCAGGTTCAGCACATTTACATAGATGTCTGCCAGCCAGTCCATCCACCAGTCAAACTTCTCGATTACCTCGTCATAATCTGCATATTCAGAAGTAATGCGCTGCATGGCAGGTCCGCACTGGATCCTGTGTTTCTCATCAAAACCACCGTTAAATGCATAGAGCAGAGTCTTGGCAAGGTTTGCACGTGCACCGAACAGCTGGATTTCTTTTCCTGTTTTTGTTGCGGAAACACAGCAGCAGATAGAGTAATCATCTCCCCACTCCGGCTTCATAACTTCATCATTCTCATACTGGATAGAGCTGGTGTCGATGGAAATCTTGGCTGCATATTTCTTGAATGCAGTCGGAAGATTTGGACTGTAAAGTACAGTCAGATTCGGCTCCGGGCTTGGTCCCATATTTTCCAGGGTATGAAGGAAACGATAGTCAGTCTTTGTAACCATGTGTCTGCCATCCAGACTTGTACCGCCTACTTCCAGAGTAACCCAGGTAGGGTCTCCAGAGAATAACTGATTGTATTCCGGAATACGGGCAAATTTTACCAGACGGAATTTCATAGTCATATGATCGATCAGCTCCTGCGCCTCAGACTCGGTAAGAGTACCATTCTGCAGGTCACGTTGAATATAAATGTCAAGAAATGTAGAAATACGTCCAACACTCATTGCTGCACCATTCTGAGTCTTAACAGCAGCCAGATATCCAAAATACAGCCACTGAACTGCCTCTTTTGCATTTCTTGCCGGCTTGGAGATATCATATCCATAAGCCTTTGCCATTTCTTTCATTCCGTTAAGAGCTTTCAGCTGCTGGCTGATTTCCTCACGCATGCGGATTACATCATCATACATGTTTCCGCAGCCAGCCCGGTAATGAGCCACTTTTTTCGCCTCAATAAGGCGGTCGATTCCATAAAGAGCAACACGACGGTAGTCACCAACAATACGTCCACGGCCATAAGTATCCGGCAGACCTGTAACAACATGTGTTTTTCTGGCAAGACGCATCTCAGGAGTATAGGCACCAAAAACAGCATCATTGTGAGTAGTTACATAGGTTGTAAAGATCTTCTTCAGTTCCGGATTGATCTCATATCCGTAAGTCTCTGCTGCCTGAACTGCCATACGGATACCGCCATAAGGCATAAATGCACGTTTCAATGGTTTATCTGTCTGCAGACCTACGATCTGCTCCAGTTCCTTCATGTCCTCACTGATGTAACCGGCACCATATGCGGTAAGACCAGAAACGACTTCTGTCTCACATTCCAGAACGCCACCTTTTTCACGTTCTTCCTTCTGAAGCTTCTGAACATGGTTCCATAACTTCTGTGTTCGGTCTGTAGGATCAGTCAGGAATGCTTCGTCTCCATCATATGGAGTGTAGTTTTTCTGGATAAAATCGCGGACATTGATCTCTTCCTGCCAGATTTCACCGCGAAATCCATCCCATGCTCCGTTGCTGTCAAATTTTCCAGGAGTTGTCATAGGCATTGTTTGGATCCTCCTTATTTGATAAACTTAACTTCTGGATAAATTGCCTGTTTAGCGGCTTCTTTTCGCTCATTGAAGATAACCTTGTTTTCTTCAAACAGGTTGCGGCCCTGTGCATCGATAGATACGATCAGTGGACCAAATTCTTTTACCTTGTTGCACCATAAGGTCTCAGGCATTCCAAGCTCATCCCAGTGATGTTCTACGATCTTCTCAACCTCTGTTGCAGCTACTACTGCACAGCCAGCCGGGAATACACAGTGGATCGCACCAAATTCTTTGCATGCACGCTCTGTATTCGGTCCCATTCCGCCTTTTCCAACGATTACTCTTACACCTGTAAGCTTAGTAAATTCATACTCAAATTTCTCCATACGCATGGAGGTTGTCGGTCCAACGGAAACCATTTCATAGTCATCTTCTGTTCCCTCAATTTTACGAACGATTGGGCCAGCGTGGAAAATTGCTTTGTCCTTGATATCATATGGAAGTTCTCTTCCATACTCAACCAGACGGCGATGTGCCACATCACGGCAGGTCATCAGCTCTCCGTCCAGCCATACAATATCACCGATTTTGATGTCAGCCAGGTCTTCTTCACTGATTGGTGTAATAAGAACTTTTTTATCTCCTCTGATTTCGATCATGTTTTTTCCCTCCGATTATGCGTTGAATTTCCATGTGGAATGTGTATCACAGGTTACTGTAAGGTCAGAATTTACGGTCAGGTGACCACGGCGGTGTGACCAGCAGCCTACATTTACTGCTACACCGATTGTAGACGGATGACGGGCTGTATTCTCGATATTAACACCCATTACAGAATATTTTCCGCCCATTCCCTGCGGTCCAAGGCCGATTGCATTGATTCCGTCTTCCAGAAGCCTCTCCATTTTTGCTGCATTTGCATTGTCATTGTGAGAACCGATCGGACGCATAAGTGCTTTCTTGGAGTTGAGGGCTGCTGTCTCTACAGATGTTCCTACACCTACACCCACAAGAAGCGGAGGACAAGCATTCAGTCCGTAAGTTGTCATCTGATCAAGAACAAAATCGGTAACGCCTTCATATCCTGCACCTGGCATAAGTACCATTGCTTTTCCCGGAAGAGTACATCCGCCTCCTGCCATGTATGCGTAAATCTCACATTTATCACTGTTTGGAACGATGTCCCACCATACAGTCGGAGTTCCTTTTCCAACGTTTTTCTTGGTGTTGTACTCGTCAAAAGTTTCTACAGAGTTATGTCTTAATGGTGCTGCAAAAGTAGCCTGTACAACAGCTTCTTTCAAAAGGGCTTCCAGCTCGTTGATGTACGGGAAATTAGTTCCGCATTTCAGCCAGAACTGAAGAACTCCTGTGTCCTGGCAGCTTGGGCGGTTCAGCTCTACAGCCAGTCCCTGGTTCTTAGTCATTGTCTCATAAAGTACTTTTGGAAGTGCTGCGCTTTCCTGAGAACCAAGCTCTTCCAGTTTTGTTACTACGTCGTCCGGTAATTTTTTTCCAATGTGGGCAACAAAATCTGCTACCATGTCTGTTAATACTTTAACTCCATTTTCCTTAGTCATGATTTACCTCCTGATCATTCAATGGTTTAGGGTTGTTTGGCTTTTAATTTTGGGTTATTTATCTAAAGCAGCATGTTTTCTGCTTTATTTCTATTGATACATTTACATTAAGCGGAAAATCTTCCGTCTCATATGGTTTATCCTCTCACGGATAGAACGGGAACAGAACAGGCAAAAGGATCATACAGATCACGAAGGATACCAGAATCAACGGTAAACCTGATTTCACGTAATCCTTGAATTTATATCCTCCAAGTCCTACTACCATAGTATTTGCAGGCATTCCAATCGGTGTTGCATATGCACAGGAGCCTGCGATAACAGTTGCGATAACAACAGCTCTCGGATCCGCACCAAGGTTGTTTGCCAGAGAAACTGCAATTGGGATCATCAGTGCGGTTGTGGCCGTGTTTGACATGAAGTTTGTCAGTGCACAGGTTACAATGAATATTACCAGAAGAAGCACAATCGGGTTCGGGTCTGCACCCAGAAGTCCTACGATCTTATCTGCTATCAGTTCACCGGCACCTGTTGTGTCCAGGGCTTTGGCAAGTGTAAGAGATCCTCCAAAAAGGAATACTACTTTCAGATCAATGGAAGCCAGTGCTTCTTTTTCTGAAAGAACTCCAACCAGCACCAGAATGATTGCTCCGATGCATGCAGAAATCTCAATGCTGACTCCGATCTGTTTCTCAAAAATCATTGCAAGAATCACAAGTATCAGAACTACCAGTGAAACAGTCTGTTTCCATTTCGGTACATCACTGAAATCTTTCTGTTTTTCAACAGTTGCCCCTACAGCCCCTTTTCCATCCGGAAGAAATCTGTATCCAATGAAAACGAAGTAGATAATTCCTACCAGAAGCATCGGGACTCCCACCGGTGCATACATGAAAAAGCTTGTGGAAAGCCCCATTTCCTGAAGTGCGTTTACACCCATCAGGTTTCCGGGTGCACCGATGATGGAAAGATTCCCGCCAAGCGCTGCTGCAAATACCAGTGGCATCAAAAGGCGGCTTCTTGAATAGCCGGATTCATCAGCGATTCCACAGACTACAGGGATCAGCACTGCTGCTGTACCTGTGTTTGATAAGAATCCGGACATCACACCTACGATTACCATGATTGCAATAATCAATGTTCTTTCTGTTCTGGCAAATCTGGTGACCAGACCTCCGATTTTATTTGCCATTCCTGTTTCAAATAGTGCCTGGCCTACTACAAACATGCCAACGCAAAGGATTACGTTACTGTTTACATACTGTGAAAACGTTGTAGATACATCCACTACTCCGGTGAGTGTCAATCCGATTGCACAGATCGAAGCTGTAAGCCCAAGTGGTATCTTTTCGAGGATGAAACTAATGATCGTAAACACAAGAAATAACAGTGTGATTGTTTGTTGAGACATTTTATTGATCTCCTTTCACTTTTTTCTGTGATTTCATTTTTTATTTTGCTCTTCGCTTTTGTCTTACTTATCCGTCTTTTTTTTATTAATCTCTCTTGAAAGGTACCGGCCGTGCACGTTTCCTTTGATGAGTTTATTATAAATCATGCACGTATAAAAAAACAAATTAATGGGTTGCATATCCCCATAAAAAAAATTTATAATCATGATTTTAGAGAATTTTTTTTGTGCAATTTTACTGCAAGACAAAAAAAAGTGGAAATAAATATGGAAATTATGATAGGTATGTGGTATTTTTATTTGAAGATAGCTTAAAGCAGTTCCAGAAAATACTGCAATTGCTATAGAAATGACATATACAACAAACTTAGAGGTATTTACTTATGACACTTAATCAACTCCGTTACTTTTGCACAGCCAGCCGCTGCCACAGTATCACCAAGGCAGCCGAGGAATTATACGTTACTCAGCCCACTGTGTCTGTTGCTATCCGTGACCTGGAAATTGAATTCGGTATCAGCCTTTTCTATAGAAAGGGAAACAGACTGATCCTTACCGAAGAAGGCGAAGAGCTTTATAACAAAGCCACCTACATTCTTCAATACTGCAATGAGCTTCAGGCCGATTACTCCAGTATGGCGAGGGTAAAGCCCCCTCTTCGTATCGGAATCCCGCCTATGCTGAGCACTGTCTTTTTCCCTGAGCTTCTCATCGCATTTCATGACCAATATCCGGAAATCGCTGTTGTTCTGGAGGAATATGGCTCTGTCCGTGCCTGCAATCTGGTACAGGATGATACTCTGGATTTGGCTCTGGTAAACATGGAACAGTATAATATTGATAAGTTTAACAAGGCTCTCCTGGCCAACGACCAGGTTGTTTTTTGTGTGAGTGATGACCACCGACTGGCAGACAAAGAAGTTGTGACCACAAAAGAAATGTCTAAAGAATCTTTGATCTTTTTCAATGCCGATTCCGTACAGAACCAGTTGTTGAAAACACGTTTCGAAATGGACGGTTACATTCCGGATATCGTCATGCGCAGCAGCCAGATTTATACGATTTTGCAGCTAGTAAAGACCTGTAAATATGGAAGTTTTCTCTATTCCAGCATGACCGACAGATTTGCCTCTTCCGGCATAAAAGGAATTCCCTTCAGTCCACCCATCCGCATAAAGATCGGAATGATATGGAAAAAAGGGAAATACATCAGTGATAATATGCAGAAATTCCTGAACTTCACCAAGATGTACTACCGGGAACATCCGCTGATTCAGAAGTTCTGATTTGTACGCCACTAAGCTGAAAAAAGCAACTTACTACAAGTACATTGTAAAGGCTTACAAGATGGTGGATGGAAAGAAAGTAATCACAGGTACCTCCGTAACAGTACATTCAATAACTAAGGATGGAAAATACGGCGTAGCCAAAGTTGTTTCCATTATAAAGATTGGAAATAAGAAGAATGATACAGAAGTAACCTTAAAGAAAGGTAAAACTGCTCAGATTACAGCTATAGAAATAAAGAAAGACAAAAAAATCAAACACCACAGAAATCTCTGCTATGAAAGCAGTAATACAAAAGTAGTAACTGTGACATCTGATGGTGTAATCAAAGCTATGAGAAAAGGAAACTGTAATCACTTTATATGCACAGAATGGTGTATATAAAGTGATTACAGTTACAGTAAAATAATTTTTATGTGCGCATCAGTTTTACGGCTGATGCGCATATTTTTATGACCACATGAGGTCATGCATATCGGAGTCAGACTCCATGAAATACCGATATGTTCAAACACACTCCAAAAGATAGTCAAATGAATAGTTTGATATCAGAAATCCATTGCAGATTGTCCAGAGATACCATAACGATTGAGCTCCGAAAAATATATATAAAAATTTTATATATGTATTGACATTGTGGTAGCATCGAAGTATAGTAT
>OGRQ01003129.1_pt1 | contig 10738 bp, 6 predicted proteins | sample 1553521 | NCBI WGS metagenome assembly OGRQ01 (sample SAMEA2580088, study PRJEB22360) | human gut metagenome | biome: human gut; feature: human-associated habitat; material: faeces | place: Denmark | collected 2008/2010
GAGGTGTTGGTCAGCTGCACGCCCGCGACCTTTCCGGCCAGAGCCTGCGCTACGTTCGACTGCTGCGACTTGACGATGTCGTCCGATTTGATGACGGTCGCCGAACCGGTGAAAGCCTCCTTTTTTGCCGTACCGAACGCTACGACGATCACGTCGTCGATAGCCTGTGTGTTCTCTTTCAGCACGACGTCGATCCGGGTTTGCGTCCCCACCTTGATCGTGTGGGACTGATAACCCATGAACGACACGACCAGCACATTGTCCGGTGCGGCTTTGATCGAAAAACTGCCGTCCGCACCGGAGGTCGTACCCTTTGTAGTGCCTTCGACCAGAATGGTGGCGCCGACGATGCCGGCCCCCGCATGATCTTTGACCGAACCCGTAATTTCCCGTTCCTGCGCATGGGCGGACAGGAGCAGGCCGAGAACAGCCATCAATGATAGAAAGATTTTTTTGGTCATAAATGCGCCATTTTAACGCTGGTAAAAAAATTGATTATAGAAAATTTGCCGTCTTCGTGTTCCGGCCCGGAGCCGAAACATATCCCCTCCCCTTCCGGAAGCCCGGAGGGAGGGGGGGGGAGGCTGTCATCCGCCTGTCCGGTCACCGAACCGGCCGGATCGCAGCCTATTTGTAGAAATCGTCTGCAAGGTCGTTCGGCTTCGAGCCCGAATACTTGGCAGCCTTGCCCCGGAATTCGATGATCAAGGTGTTTCCGGTTCCGGTCGGATCAGGGTTCCATGTACTGAATACTCCCCAATCGACCATCGAGAATTTGAAGATCCACTCCTTGTTCTCCTGCTTGACGGTCACTGCCGCCTTCTCGGGACACCGCATGCAGTACTTATCCTTGTCGGAATATCCGTACCCGTTATATGAGGACAGATACATATACTGGAACCTGAGGTTCCATTTGCAATTCGTGCCTTCCGCATGCAGGTCGATCTCTCCTTCATGGTCGAGGTAGCTGTCCGGCAGGAAAAACATCGGAGTAGTATTATCCGCATCGATACTCTCGGTGAAAGCATTCCGGAAATAGAAGCAATATCCCGATACCTTCTCGCCGGTATAACTATCCCGATAAGCCGGGTCGTGCCGCACCTCCATCGCCGTAACGGGCCAATACAGCATGTCCTTGTTATCCTTGTCCAGGAATTTGATATAGGGCTCGAACGGTTTGACGGGCTTCAATGTTTCTTCATCCATTGCGTCGGCCGTCGCAGCCGTCGGCACACCGTAGTATTCGGCTTCGACCCCGATGCCGTTTTTCAGCGTCAGATTTACCCGCAGATAAATCTCCTTGCCGCCAGCGGGATTGGGATGGGTCTCGATCGTACCGGTCAGTCCCGCATCCTCGCCGTAGTAGGTCTGATAGGTCTTGTGGTCGTAGAGCCGGAACCAGTAATCGGAGGTCTGCGCCGCAACGTCGATCACGCCGTCGAACTTGGCCGCCAGCACCCGCACATACGCAGCCCAATGACCTTTGGCGAGATCGGCCGGGGCTGCGGCCGTTTCGGCATCGCCCAAAGCGAATACGTAGCTGCCGACCTGCGGCTCCTGCGAGAAGAGCGCGGCGATCGGGGCCTCGGCTGCGGCCGCAGCCTCGCCTCCGGCTGCCGGCTCCGTCACCTTGATCGTATTGGTGGCCGCATAGCCTCCGGCGAACGTGCCTTCGTAGGCGGCACGCAGGCGCTTCCCGTCTTTCGAAGCGTCAAGCGCGACGATGAGCCCCTCGATCGTGCCGAATTTATCCGTCAGGTACTTCGCCGTCAGCGTTCCGGTCGTCCCGGCGCCCGTTGCGAATTCACCGCAGCGAATCTGCACCTTCGCGGGATCAGCCGTCGCGAGGTCGATTTCCGCCGTTCCGAACAGCTCCTCGGCAAGCAGAATCTCCACGCCCGCAGCCCCCTCCTCGGGAGCGGCCAGGCCCTCTTGCTCGTAGAGGCAGAAGCGGCGGTTGCCTTCGCGGACATTGCGCCACTCGACGACGCTTCCGACGGCGGCGATCCGATTGTCGATCTCGTATTGGTTCGTCAGTTCGACGTCACGCTCTTCCGTACAGGTATTCTGGTAACGGGCGATCAGCGTCTTGCCGCTCTTCAATTCGACGTAGGTATAGAGATTGAGCCGGGTTTCCGTCACCAGATCGGCGGAGAGTTCTACGCTCGCGACGTCGTTCATCGTCGTCTTTTTCACCGAAATATCCTTGTATTCGATTTCGAACGGATCGGAGGCCGTGTTCACGGTGCCCTTGGGGCTCTCCACCATCACGCGCAGATAATCGTCGGCCTGTTTCATCTGCTCGGCATTGATCAGCCCCTCGGTCGGCGAGAGATAAAAGGTGTGGCTGCCGTCTTCTTCAGCGACATAGATTGCCGACTTGATGCCGACGAGATCGCCTCCGTCGTACTGGATTTGATCGGTCAGAGTTACAGGAGGCTTCTTCCCGGGGTCGGGATCGTCGTTGGGATCGTCGTCATCGCATGCACCCAGCATGGCTGCCGATGCGAGCAACGCGCACGCCAGCGCGCGCAGTCTGTAATGGGTCGAGTTTTTCATAACGATTGTTTTTAATAGCGCGGGGTTCGGGAAAACCCCGCGCTATCCGGTTTTTCTGTTGTCATTCGGTCATTCCGGCCTTGCGGAACATGATGCCCGGCAGTTCTTCGGCCAGACGGCTCATCGGAACCGACGGAGCCGGCAGGCGGCGAAGCAGTCTGGGCGGTTCGAGATGATCCTTCTCTGCCGCAGCACGCCCCGTTTGGCTTACGACAGGGCCTTCCCACGTTCCGCGCACATGATGCTTGCGCACGCAGATGCCGTCGACCTCGAACCGGTACCAGTTCTCCTTGCCTTCGCCCTCGACCTTGGTGATCGTAACCTGACCGTCGTAGAGCAGGGCGTGTCCGTCCATGTATTCGAAGATCTTGTTGTCATCTCCCCACATCGAATAAGTCTGGTGCATCCACCGGCTGCCATGCAGACCGCCGTCCAGCATAATGCCGCGCATCATGACGCCGGGTTTGATGTATGCCGGCCAGCGCTGTTCGGTCACCTCGTAGGTTCCCGGAGTGATTTCGTTCTCCTTGCCCGGCTCGGTGGTAAGTTCCACACGGACGATGTCACCGCCCGGCTCGCGATCCACGAAGTCTTCGAGATGGTCTCCTACCCATTCGATACCGATATTGATGAATTGCAGACCGCATCCGTAGGAACTGATCGGTTTGTAGCCGATGCCTTGGATATAGACCTGATCCGAAGTATAGTAATGCGCCTTTTTGATCTTCGACAGATCCATGTCGTAGTCACGCTCGAGCGTCGAGGTGCCGTCGTCATCGGACTTGTCGTCGGATGCGTCGGTGATCGGAATGACTCCGGTGTACGAGCCCTTGAGGGTAAAGCCGTCCTTCGAGGTGAGGTTGAACTCGATCTTGTATACCGGTTCTATTTTGCCGTCTTCGCCTTGGGCCGTACCGGCGGCCTCGATCTTGATGATGCCCTCCTTTCCGTAGGAAAATTGTCCGAAAGAGGTTCCGTCGTCCAACTGGACATAAGTGCCGAGCGGGAATACCAGCCCCTCCATCGGAATTTCCACGGCGGGCATCCACGACCCCCATTGGAACGAGGTGTTGGCCAGATATTCGTGGGGCTTGATCACGGCTTCCTTCGGATTGCCGAACAGGTCGTTGAATACGACGAGCGCAGCGGCGAGACCGCCCTGCCCCTCCTCCGTGTCGTAGGTTTCGTCGTAAATGTTGATCTGCATCATGCCGGTACCTGCTTCGAGCATGTTGCCGTAATAGGTCGCGGTGGCGCTGAATCCGACCACTTCCACGTCGCGTCCGATCTGCGGCAGGTAGAAGCCGCCGTCCTCCGGCTGATCGACGATCTGGAGCTGTCCCTCGTAGACGATGCTCTTTTCGGAACCGTCCGTATCGACGAAACGAAGCGAAACGCTCCAGACGTCACCCTCGTGGGAGACTTTCAACGGCTCTCCCGAAACCAGCGACAACTGGGTCTTATTGCCTTCGGCGTCGATATACTGAACACCGGTATATTGGGACGTGAACGTGTGATCCTCGTTGAGCTGGCTGGCCATATATTCACCCTCGGGAAGCGTGTAGGCATCTTCGCCCGGAACCGCATAGAGGTCGGCCACGAAAAGGTAACCCGCCTCTTTGAGCGTCACCCGCCCTTTGGATACGGTATGCTCGGCATCCGTGAAGGCCATATAATAGTTGTGCGACTCCACGCCCTTGACCGGGCCGAGGTACCACGACAGCGGAACTTTATCCAGCAACACCTTGTCTGCGTCATCTCCCACCTCCGAAGCGTCGGAATTCTTGCACAGTCCGTAATAGGCAACCGTCAGCGTTTTTCCGCCGGTTTCGATTTCGGCGGAAATACGAGCGACGCGGGCCGAGAGGAACTCGACCGAGAGATCCGCTTTCGAGGCTTCTCCGACGTTCGAGGAGTTTACGTCGATCTCCCCATAGGCGATTCCGTTGCCGGCAACCGCAAAATCGACGGCTCCGGAAGGTTGTTTGACGGTAATTTTGACGGCATCGTCGGCGATCAGCATGCCGTCCACATCCACAAGCCCTGCCGTCGGCGAGAGATAGATCGTATAGACGGAGGCAGCTTCCGAAGCATCTGCCTTTTCGCCGTTTCCGGGAGTCTCGACCGTGTAGACGGCGGATTTGATTTCCCGCACGACACCGTTGCAGATCAGGGCATTCCCGCTTTCTGGCATATCGGGGTTGCCGGATGGAGTGGAATCGTCGTCCGAACATGAATTCAGTACGGACGCTCCTGCCATGCAGAGCATGGCCAGAAAGAATAGGTACAACTTTTTCATAGGATGAGATTTAATGAACCGGCTTCCCGGTTTGGCTTTCGGATGTGATAAGCATAATGAAATGCCATACTTAAAACAGTCGATACAATCTACATAATGAAACCCTGGACGGATTCCAAAAAATTACTTATTCGAGTTTCGGGATTTTATCGACTTGGCACGAGAACGGTGCTAAGGAAAAATCCCCCCCCCTCGCGATTTGACGAGGAAAGAGGATTCTCTCTGTTGCAAAAATAATAAAAAGATTTTATCCTAATTAATTTTTCGCAAAAAAATCATCAGCAATTACGCTCCAAATGCATAAAAAAGTCTTGCAAAATGCGCATTTTAAGAACAGATTCGCACTTCAGACCGACGGCGAAATCGGGCAGATCGACCGCTTCGAAACTGCTCCGCCAAACCAAAAACAAGGATGGAATAAAATATACTATATATAAATATGATCTCTTTCCAGATGAGTGGATATACCACGCCCGCGTCCTGCAAACCTCACATTACCTTATCCCGATAGTCGGGGTGAAATATACACAGTGACAACCGTCTGGCTGCCACATCCGAGCACCACACCCTCCGAGCTGAAATCAATCGTTGTTATTCCAGCTTGGCCAACAGTTTCCGGACGAGAGTTTCGTCGGCATCGGTCACGGAGTATTCCGGAACACCGGCACACCCGCCCATCGAAACCTGCGGATTGCGGAAGCGCATCGCGCCCTCACGTTCCCGGCGGGCGCTGAAGTGCAGGGCATCGACCCCTGTGGCGGCCAGCAGGCGGGCGTTCGACGGATTGACGCCGCTTCCGGCCATGATTTCGATGCGGCCGGCCGCCCGCGCCGCCCAAGCTCGCCCCTGCGGAGCTCGGAGGGGTTGGCGGCCCGGCCCCCCCCGGCCCCCGCCAAGGCTCGCAGCGTCCCGACACCCTCCTGCGCCGTATTGCGGCCTCCGGAGGTGAGCACCCGGCGGCATCCGGTGCGAATGACCGCTTCGAGCGCCTGCCGGGGATCGCGCGTCATGTCGAACGCGCGGTGGAACGTCACCTCCATCCCCTCAGCCTCGCGGACAAGCTGCGCCGTGCGCGTCTCGTCCACCTCTCCGTCGGGGGTCAGCACGCCGAGGACCACCCCGTCGGCTCCGCAGGCACGGGCGAAGCGAATCTCTTCGGCCATCAGCGCCGTTTCGGCATCCGTATAGCAAAAATCCCCGCCCCGAGGGCGTATCATCACGCTCAGCCGCAGGCCCGGTAGACTCCGGGCGTAGCGGATCAGCCCGGCGGAAGGGGTCGTACCCCCTTCGAAGGGCGCGGCACAAAGCTCGATGCGCGTGACGCCTGTCCGCCGGGCTATATCGCACGCATCGCAGGTATAGGCGCAAAGTTCAGTCGTCATAAATTCCGGTCATAATTGGTGTATGGTGTGCAAAAGACGGTCGCCGAGGCCAATCGTATAGCCGTGGGATTCGAACACGACACGGTTGAACGTATCGCCGATCAGAAAGACCGGAAGCGAAACGTTCCCCGGCAGCTGCATCGCTTCGAGAATCCGCCTGCGAACCGAGCCGTCGCGGTCGATGCCGAAGGTGACGGTCGCCGGCAGCGGGGCCGCGGGCGACGCCGTGTATTTCCGGTACGCCCCCTCGTCGGGGAAGAGCAGGATCAGCGAGCGTCCCCACGCTTCAAGCTCCGCGGCTTTGGCCGCGATATCCTTCAGCGCATGATCTGTAGGCTCCTGTCCGACGCACAGCAATCCGATCACGAAATAACCACGTCCCGCAGTCGTGAGGACCGACGTTTCGGCTCCCGTCGCGGCGTCAGTGAATTTCGACTCCGAATCGAAACTCCCGATCACGCGAACCGCCTCCGAATTGTCGCGCATCGTCAGGTTCGTTTCGGTCGTACTGTCCGGACGGACGTTGAAGAACGACACGTTCCCCAGCACGCTGCCGCTGGCGAGCCGGCTGCCCGTCACAAGCATATAATAACCGGTTTCCAGATCGGCGGGAGCCCGGAACAGCTCGCTCCACCGCTCGAAATCAGGATAGTTCAGCAGGGAGAACGACTGCCCGTCGAAGCGCGAAAGGGAGAAGTGCCGGAAATACTCCGGATCGTCGAGACGCGGAATCGGCGCATAGTTCAATTGCAGCCGCCCGGTCTCCAGTTCCCGGTTCCCGGCCGCGTCGAAATCGACGGGCACATCCTTCCCGGCATGGCGGTAGAAGAGGTTGCCCGTCACGCGGTCGATCCACGCCGGGATGCCGAACGAACGAGCCGCGGCAACGAAGAAGATAGCCCGCGAGAGTTTGTCGGCCGTCCGGCTACGCCACACGCCTTCGGGCGAGATGGTCGTGGAGACGGTGCAGAGTTCCGGACGCAGGGTCAAGCTGTCGCGGCACCACGCCACCAGACGCTGCGGGTCACGGCGGAACGCGGCGGCATCGGCGGCCGGAATTTCCCGCTGCAGGAACGACCGGTAGGGCGTGAGCATCTCATCGGCCACACGCGGGGCCAGCACGGTCGCGGCGTCGGCATTCTTGTCCGTATTATAAAGATGATCCGCGAGCACCGCCGACGGCGTGTCGCGCAGATCCTTTTCCGACAGCGTGGCGAGCAGTTGCAGCGCCCGCCCGGTGCATCCTTTCCGGCTCGCGCCGCGCAGAAAATCCATAATTTCGGCGTGATTGCCTCTCGAAGCGGCGATAAATCCGGCCACATCGTCCGGCTTCATGCCGACAGAACGTGCAAACTCCGCAACGGCGGGTTTCGCCGGGCACGTGGCGATATAGGCGTTGCGGATGGAGTCTTCGCGGTTGAAGCGACGGTCGTTCTCCGCACGCTGAGCGGCCGTCACCTCCGGCAAATTCGCGCTCTCGGTCGGAGGAACGATGTCGATGGGAAAGGAGAATTCGTCGCCGATCGCATGCTCCAGCACCACCGTCGCCTCCGTCTCCCTCCCGAAAGAAACCTTCCGAACCCCAAACCGGCCATCACAGACAGCCGTGACAAGCATATCGCCCAGACCCGCCGACAGCGACGCCCGCCCCCGGACGTCGGTCGTTTTGCGCGATACGGTGTAGAACTCGGCGTAATTGTAAAGTTTGAACTCCACGGTCGCACCCTCCACGGGACTGCCCGCCGTGTCGGTGACCGTCACGGTGAGCGGGGCGCACGCGGCATAGTTCGAGATCACATTGATCTCGGTGTAGTTGGCCGTGGTTTTCATCACCTCCTCCGAACCGTCGTAATAGCCGAAGACCTTGGTATGCATCAGCATCCCGCGGCTGGCCGGGGCGTTGAACCACCCCAGGTCGAGCACCGGTTCCGGCTCGCAGGCCCCGAGGAAATGCCACCGTCCGTCGGCCCAGGCCTCTACCCAGGCGTGGTTATCGTCGGTGTGCGCCCAGCGGGGCGTGTAGACCTGCCGGGCCGGGATGCCCACCGACCGCAGGGCCGCAACGAGCAGCGTGGACTCCTCGCCGCAGCGGCCGTAAGCCGTGCGCACGGTGGCCAGCGGCGAACTAGTTCGCGCATCCGACGGCTGGTAGTTGGCCTTCTCGTGACACCAGTGGTTCACTTCGAGGATGGCGTCATACATCGACAGCCCCTCGACGCGGGGTTTGAGTTCATCGTGAAATACCCGGCGCGAATCGTCGAGACACTCGTTGTTGACCCGCACGGGCAGCACGAAATGCCGGAACAACTCGTCGGAGACGCTCCTGCCCCAAGGCATCTCCTGCCGGACAGACAGCGCACAGCGCACGTTTTCCAGATAAAAATCGCCCAGATAGTCGGTAATGTCCCCCACGGGCATATAGGCATAGAGAAACGTCATTGCATCGCGTTCCTGCGGCGTCATCGGTTCGTCGAATATCCCGAACAGATCGCCCCGGGGGAGCAGCTCCTGTTTGTACCGGAAATCGGTCTCCACGCGCCGCATGAAACCCTCGTTGCCGGCCGGGGAGCACGCCGACAACACGCCCGTGAGCATAAGCAGGCCGGCGAATAGCTGTGTCGTTTTTTTCATCGTAAAGTGAGTTCTATGATTCGGTCGGTATCCTCGGGAACATGCTCCAGATTCAGGACGATCCCTTTTCCCCGGAGCGTGTCGAACTTCACCCGCTCGCCGTTGTTCAGGCACCGGGCTTCCCCGACTTTTTCCGCAAGCGGCAGGTACAGCGCATCGTCCTGCAAATCGAGCACATGCACGTAAAGTTTGTCGCCCTTGCGCGTCGTCACGCCCCAGTCGTGGGGCGGGATGTCGCCGCCGCGGGTTCCGTAGATGCTTTCGCCGTACCGGGCGAGCCATTCGCCCATCTCCCGCAACCGTTCGACGGCCGTCGCAGGCAGTTTTCCGTCGGGTTGGGGACCGATGTTGAGCAGCAGGTTTCCGTTGCGGCCCGCAGCCCGCACGAGGTAGTGGATCAGCGTCTTCGACGATTTGTAGTCGAGGTCGGTGATCTTGTAGCCCCACATGCCGTTCATCGTCTGGCACGTTTCGAGCGGCAGGCGGCCGATCTCCTGCCCCGAAAGTCCGGCGGTGTTCTCGCCCGGAAGGTCGCGTTCGAAAATCTGGATGTCCTCGCCTTCGAACGGAACCAGGTGGTGGTTGTTACCCACCAGACAGGCCGGCCTGATGGCATGGATATGGTCGTACAGTCCGCGGAGCTTCCAATCGAAATCCGGGTTTTGGTCCTGGTCCCACACCCCGTCGAACCACACGGCGCCCACCGGATCGTAACCCGTCAGCAGTTCCGTGAGCTGGCGTTTCATAAAATCGTAGTAACGCTCGTAGCTGATCGCCGTGCCGGGGCGGCCCGTTCCCAGCCCGGTCCTGCCGCGCGGGCAGTCGTCGCGGTACCAGTCGATCAGTGAGTAATATAGGTGCAGTTTTATCCCCTGACGGGAGCACTCATCGGAGAGCGCCTTTACGATATCCTGTTTATACGGCGTGGCGTCCACGATGTCGTAGTCCGTCTGCGCGGTGTCCCACATCGAAAAGCCGTCGTGGTGGCGCGTCGTGAAGCAGACGTACCCCGCACCCGAGGATTTGATGGCCGAGACCCACTCCGCGGCATCGAAATCATGTGGATAAAACGCATTGGCCAGCTTGGCGTACTCCTGATAATTGATATTGCGGTTGGTCATAGTCCATTCGCCCGTGCCGAGCAGCGAGTAGAGCCCCCAATGAAGGAAAATGCCGAATTTGGCATCCTGAAACTCCGTCCGAGCCCGAAGGTTTTCGGGCGCCGGGACATAAGGATCAACCACCTGTGCCGATATCGTTCGGCAGACAGCAGTGCAAAGCAATGTAAAAAACAGTTTTTTTATCATCTGCGAGTAAAAATTTAGCCCGGGTATTTACAATGCTTATCTACCTTTCTTTTTTTCAAAGAAGAGGCAAATTCTATATTAAATGAATATCCAAAGATAGCACAAAAACTCATCAAAGCATATCAAAACCAAAAATTTTAATATGCTTTAAAGTCAAGTATTCTGTAAAATACCTCTTTTAGCGTCGATTAAAAGGCTACTCTGCCAACGCATACCGAGGCAGTTGCACCGACACCTATACTTGGCAGAACAACATGATTTTTTTTGACGGCCTCCTTTACGAATCCCACAACCGAGCAAAGCTGATAGATCATAACTGACAACACTCTAACGTTATTCGCTCTACGATTTCTGTAGTCTGGAATTTTCTTCGTATCTTTAAGAAACCGTAAAAACTATTTGAGCCATGAAATTCTTTATCGACACGGCCAATCTGGAACAAATCCGCAAGGCGCACGAACTGGGCGTCCTGGACGGCGTAACGACCAACCCATCGCTGATGGCCAAAGAGAACATCCGGGGTACGGAAAACTGCAACCGTCATTATGTTGAAATCTGCA
>OGRQ01003140.1_pt1 | contig 10713 bp, 8 predicted proteins | sample 1553521 | NCBI WGS metagenome assembly OGRQ01 (sample SAMEA2580088, study PRJEB22360) | human gut metagenome | biome: human gut; feature: human-associated habitat; material: faeces | place: Denmark | collected 2008/2010
GGACGTCGACACCGGGGGCGGCTATGGCAACCGCGCCCCTCATCCGGCCTGCGGCCACCTTCCCCCCAAGGGGAAGGCTTTATCTGTTTTCCGCTTACAGCACCTTACTCAAGAAATCGATCGTCCGCTTCTGTTTCGGGTGGTTGATGACCTCGTCGGGGGTGCCTTCCTCGACGATATACCCACCCTCCATGAAGATCACACGGCTGGCGACCTCGCGGGCAAAGCCGATCTCGTGGGTGACAACGACCATCGTCATACCCTCGGCGGCAAGCTGCTTCATGACTTGCAGGACTTCACCGACCATTTCCGGGTCCAGCGCACTGGTCGGCTCGTCAAACAGCATGATATCCGGGTCCATGGCCAAGGCGCGGGCAATAGCCACGCGCTGCTTCTGGCCGCCGGACAGCTGCGCCGGGTAGGCTTCGGCCTTGTCGGACAGGCCCACGCGGTTCAGCAGGTGCAGGGCCTTCTCCTTGGCTTCGCCCTTCGTGGCCTTTTTCAACTCCACCGGGGCCAGCGTCATATTGCCCATGACGTTGAGGTTATTGAACAGGTTGAAGTGCTGGAACACCATGCCGACATTCTCGCGCACTTTGTTCAAATCGGTTTTCTTGTCGGTCAAGTCGTGGCCATCCACAATGACTGTGCCGCCGGTGATTTCTTCCAGGCGGTTCAGGCAGCGCAGAAAAGTCGACTTGCCGCTGCCGGAGGGGCCGAGGATGACAACGACCTCGCCCTCATAGATATCCGTCGATACATCGCGCAGGACCTCGAGGTTGCCGAAGTTTTTTTTCAAATGCTCAACGTGAATTTTGACATTCTGCTTATTGACGCCCACGGTTGAGCCTCCTCTCCACCCGCTTGGCAAGGCGGGACAGCAGTGTAATGACGATCAGGTACATCAGCGCGACAATACTCCACACCTGGAACGCGCTCATCGTGTTGGCCACGACGTTCTTGGCGGTGTTGACCAGCTCGGGGAAGCCGATGACCGACAGGATGGACGTGTCTTTCAGCGTGATGATGAACTGGTTGATGATGGAGGGGATCATCGTGCGGATGGCCTGGGGCAGCACGACCTTGGCCATGGCCTTCCAGTACGACAGGCCCAGGCTGCGGGCGGCCTCCATCTGGCCCTTGTCCACGCTCTCGATACCGGCGCGGATAATTTCCGCCATGTATGCACCGCAGTTCAGCGCCAGGCAGATGGTGCCTGCCTGCAGGGCGGTCAGCGTGAGCTGCGTGTTGATGCCTAGCATGGTATTCAGGTGCATGATGTTGTTGAGCAGCATCGGCACCGCAAAGAACACGTAGAACGCAAGCACAATCATAGGCACGCCGCGGATGACGTCAACAAAAATCGTGGCAATGATGTTGCAGGCGCGGTTTTTGACGACGCTCATCAGGCCGACGACCAGGCCGATGATGCAGGCAAAGAACAGCCCGCACAGCGCCAGCAGCAGCGTCTGTCCCATAGCGGCCGCCAGCAGCCCGCCGTAGTTTGCAAGAATTTTAGCCAAGGGTCAGGACTCCTTTCGGGGTGGTTGGATACAAAGCTTCCCCCTCGGGGGAAGCTGGCCGCAAAGCGGCCTGATGAGGGGCAGCCTGCCCGCAGCTGCCCCTGTATGAGGCGGCCCGGCAGACTCGGCCTTCACCCGGCGCTGCGGCGCCACCCTCCCCCTCGCGGGGGAGGGCAAGGGATTTTCGCAGAGGCCGCAAAAGCGGGGCCGCCCGCAAAAACAGGCGTCCCCGCGTGCTTTATTGCTTGTTAGCCCAGGTACTTTGCCAGGATCTCATCATACTTGCCGTTGGCTTTGATGTCAGCCAGACCGGCGTTGAAGGCATCCAGCAGCTCCTGGTTGTCAGCGTTGAAGATGGCGAAGCCGTAGGGGGCGGGGTCGCTGGCGGTGTCATCCAAAACCTTCAGGGCCAGGTCGCCGTCCTTGATGGAGGCCTTCATGATGGGGGTATCCTCAAAGCAGCCAACGCACTGGCCGCCCAGGACAGCCTGGTACATCGTGGGGGAATCCTCAAAGTAGGTGATGTTGAAACCGTACTCGTCCTTCAGGCTCTCGGCATAAGAAGCACCCTGGGTGCCGGTCTTGACGGCAATGGTCTGGCCGCTCAGGTCGGCGAAGCCGGCGATGGTGGAATCCGCGCCCACGGTCAGGGTCTGGGTGCTGTCATAGTAGCCGTCGGAGAAGGTCCAGCCGCTCGCCTTGCGCTCATCGGTGATGGAGGCGCCGGCGATCATGCCGTCAGCCTGGCCGGCCTGGCAGGCCGCGATGGAAGCATCCCAGCCCAGGCTCTTGAGCTCATACTCAAAGCCCTGGTCCTCGGCGATGGCCGCCAGGATGTCTACGTCGATGCCGACAAAGTTGCCGGAGGCGTCGGTGTACTCAAAGGGCTTGAACACCGTGTCGGTAGCGATGGTCCACTTTTTGCCGGTGGCCTCGGTGGTGGCAGCCCCAGAGGAGGCAGTGTCGGCGGCTTCCGAGGAAGCAGCCGTGGAGGATGCGCCGCCGCAGGCAGCGAGAGACAGGGCCATGACGGAGGCCACGCCGAATGCAAGCAGTTTTTTCATGAGATACTTTCCTTTCCACTCCACAAATTTTTCCGCCGCCGCGCGGCGGGCCGATGCAGGAACCAAAAAAGGGCAATAGCGCCATGGGACCATGCTGCTATCGCCCTTGATAGTTTCTGCTGTATCGTACTTATAATTATAGCACACCGTCGGTAAAAGTCAATACCAAAAAGCAGTTACAGCTTTATTAAATTAAGTTTCGCCGCCGTTTCGACGATGTTTTTGTAAATTTGTTCGTGACGAAGGGACACAAGGCTGCATATGACTCACGACAGCTCGAACATACCGTGGTAGAGCTGGTAGTATTCACCCTGCTTTGCCAGCAGTTCCTCATGGGTGCCGCGCTCAATGATATGCCCGTGTTCCAGCACAATGATGGCGTCGGCGTTGCGCACGGTGGACAGCCGGTGCGCGATGACAAACACCGTGCGGCCCTCCATCAGGCCGTCCATGCCTTTTTGGATGAGCGCCTCGGTGCGGGTGTCAATACTCGACGTTGCTTCGTCCAATATCAGTACCGGCGGGTCAGCCACCGCCGCGCGGGCAATGGCCAGCAGCTGCCGTTGTCCCTGGCTCAGATTCGCACCGTCAGCCGTGACCATCGTGTCATACCCCCTGGGCAGGCGGCGGATGAAGGAGTCCGCATTGGCGATCCTGGCCGCCCGCTCGATTTCCTCCTGCGTGGCATCCAGCTTGCCGAAACGGATGTTGTCCGCCACGGTGCCGGTGAACAAATGTGTATCCTGCAGGACGACACCCAGCGAACGGCGCAGATCATTTTTCTTGATAAGCCGCACATCCATCCCATCGTAGGTGATGGAGCCGCCGGACACCTCATAGAAGCGGTTTATCAAATTGGTGATGGTCGTTTTGCCCGCGCCGGTGGAGCCAACGAAGGCGATTTTCTGGCCCGGTTTGGCGTAAAGCGAGAGGTTTTGCAAAATCATCCGCTCGGGCGTGTAGCCAAAGCTGACGTCGTGGAACCGCACATCGCCGGTCAACGGCTCGGGCGGCACATCGGGGCGGCTGCGGTCACACCAGGTCCAACGGCCGGTCTTTTCGGCGCATTCGGTCAGGGTGCCGTCGGCGTTTTCCCGCACGCGGACCAGCTCCACCGTGCCCTCGTCGATCTCGGGGCGCTCTTCCATGACCGTAAAGATACGCTCCGCGCCCGCCAGCGCCGCCAACAAAAAGTTGCCCTGCTGGGTAAACTGGTTGATGGGCAGGGTTGTCTGGCGCACAAACACCAGGTAGCTTGCCAGGCTGCCCAAATCGGACCAGCCCCACATAACCATCAGGCCGCCCACCACCGCAATGATGGCGTAGTTGATGTAACCGATACTGACGACGGCGGGGATCATCGTGGCGGCGTAGCTCTGAGCACCGGTGCCGGCTTGGCGCAGTTTTTCGTTGCGGGCGGCAAAGGCGGCCATGTCGGCCTGCTGGTGGTTAAAGACCTTGACCACCTTCTGGCCCGCGATCATTTCCTCCATGTAGGCGTCCAGCTCGCCCAGGCTGGCCTGCTGGCTGGCGTAGTAGGCGCGGCTGCGCCTGGTGGAGTAGTTGATATACCAGAACATGGCAATGTAGCCCACCACGACCAGCAGCGAGAGCCGCCAGTTGAGCACGAACAGCAAAAACAGCGTGCCTGCGATCTGTATAAACATCTGAATGACCACCGCAAAGCTGTTGTTCAGCGCGTCGGAAATCGTGTCCACATCGTTGGTGAACAGGCTCATCAAATCGCCCTTGCGGTTCGTGTCAAAGAAGTTCAGGGGCATCGTCTGCAGGTGGGCAAACAGGTCGCTGCGGATTTCCTGGGTGATACGCTGCGCCGTGCGGACCATGAGCTGGGTGTAGCCCAGGGTGGACAGCGCGCCGATGAGGTAGACGAACGCCGTGAACGCCACGACCCCGGCCAGGTAGGCAAGACTGCCATTTTCCAGAATGCCGTTGACGGCCGGGCGTATCATGTAGGTACCAATCAGGGCGGCCAGGGCGCTGATGGACGTCAGCACGCCGATCAGTGCCAGTTTGCGCTTGTGGTGGCCGAGGTAATCGCCGAAGCGGCGCAGGGTGTGGCGCAGGTTTTGCGGGCGTTTACCGCCGAATGCTTTCGCCATCTGCGTCGCCCCCTTTCATCTGGGAATTGTAAATTTCCTGATAGATCGTATCCTTTTTCAGCAGTTCGTCATGGGTGCCAACGGCGTGCAAACGGCCGTCGTCCAGAATCACGATGATGTCCGCGCTCTGGACCGACGAGATGCGCTGGGCAATGATGAGCTTGGTCACGTCGCCCAGCTCGGCCAGCGCGCGGCGGATGCCGGACTCGGTGGCCGTATCCACGGCGCTGGTGGAGTCGTCAAAAATCAGCACCTTGGGGTGTTTGAGCAGCGTGCGGGCAATGCAAAGACGCTGCTTCTGCCCGCCGGAGACATTGCACCCGCCCTGGCCCAGGTCGGTGTCAAGGCCCTGGGGCATACGGTTCAGAAATTCATCGGCGTGGGCGGCGCGGCAGGCGGCCCACAGGGTTTCGTCATCGGCGTTGGGATCACCCCAGCGCAGGTTGTCACGGATGGTGCCGGAGAACAGCAGGTTCTTCTGCAGCACAATGCCCACAGCATCCCGCAGGGCAGCAAGGTAATACCGGCGCACATCCTGCCCGCCGACCTTGACGGTGCCGGAGGTAGCATCGTACAGGCGGGGGATCAGCTGTACCAGCGTTGTTTTTGCCGCGCCGGTGCCGCCGATAATGCCCACCGTTGCCCCGGCGGGAATGTGCAGCGTAACGTGGGAAAGGGCATCCCTGGCCGCAGCGGCGCTGTATTTGAAGCTGACGTCCGCAAAATCAATGCTGCCGTCGGCAACGGCGGCAACGGGGTCAGCCGGGGTGGCCAGCGCGGGCTGCTCCTCCAGCACGGCACGGATGCGCCGGGCGCTGGTCAGGGAGCGGGTAAGCTGCAAAAACACGCCGGAGAACATCATGACCGAGTTGAGCACCTGCAGAACATAGCTCAAAAAGGCGGTCAGCTCGCCGACCGTCATCCGGTCGGTCAGAATAAAATTGCCGCCGTACCACATGATGCAGACAATGGCCGTGTACATAACGGCCTGGAACGCGGGCAGGTTGAGCACGGCATACCGGAAGGTGTTGGTGCTGGCGGCGGCCAGCTCGTCATTGACGGTTTCAAACTGCTCATTCTCATAATCGCCGCGCACAAACGCTTTGATGGCGCGGATGGCGGTTAAGGCTTCCTGTACGCGGCCGTTCAGATGGTCCACAGCAGTCTGCTGGCGGTCATACAGCGGGCCGACCTTGGTTACGATCCAGGCCAGAATAGCGGCCAGGATGGGCGTTGTAATAAGGAAAACGATGGTCAGCTTGGCATTGAGCAAGAACGCCATGCCCAGCCCCATGAACAGCATGACCGGGCTGCGCACCAAAGGCCGCAGGCCGGTGGCCACGGCGTTGAGCATGACCGTGACATCGGTGGTCATGCGGGTAACGAGGGACGGGGTGGAAAAATGGTCCAGGTTGGCAAAGTCGAACTGCTGCAGCTTGCGGTACTCAGCTTCGCGCAGAGCAGCGGCAAAGCCGTTGGCGGCGCGGGCAGCGAACCTGGCGTACAGCAGGCCGGTGATCAGGGCCAGCACAGCGCAGATGATCATCTTGCTGCCCTGCAGCATAATGACCTGCATATCATGGCTGGGCACGCCCTGGTCCACCAGGTCAGACATCAGCATCGGGATGACCATTTCAAAAATACATTCCACAAAAACCAGCCCGATGGCAAGGAATAAATCCCGCCGGTAGGGCTTTAAGTAAGAAAAAACGTGTTTGAGATCCTGCATGTGATTCCAGCTTTCTTGAACGGGCAGCGGCCCGGATAGATGAAATATTACCCTTATAATTATAATCTGCGGTGCGGGGCAGGTCAATCAAGGGCAGGCGACAGGTTGGATACAGCGTATACTTGCGCAGAAACGCAAAACAGGGTATACTAATATAATACAGGGCAAGGCTGCGCAAAGCCCCCTGAAAGCTGAATTTACATTCCCGCCCATGCTGCGGCAGACCGGCGGCGCATGATGATAGAAAAGGAAAGTTGAGGCTGCATTTTTTATGAAAAAGGCATTGATCACCGGTGTTACCGGCCAGGATGGCTCTTACCTTTCAGAGTTTTTGATCGAGAAGGGCTATGATGTACATGGCATCATCCGTCGTTCTTCCGTTGACTACCGTGAACGCATTGCCCATCTGGAGGGCAACCCGCATTTCCACCTGCATTACGGCGATATGGGCGATTCGATGAGCCTGGTTGCTGTGATCGGCTCGGTGCGCCCGGACGAAATTTATAACCTGGCGGCCCAGAGCCATGTGCAGGTCAGCTTTGATGTTCCGGAGTTCACGGCCGATGTGGACGCTACCGGCGTGCTGCGCGTGCTGGAAGCCGTGCGCCTGTGCGGGCTGGCGGATACCTGCCGGGTGTATCAGGCTTCGACCTCGGAGCTGTACGGCAAGGTGGAGGAAGTGCCCCAGAACGAAAAAACGCCGTTCCATCCGTACAGCCCCTATGCGGTGGCCAAACAGTACGGTTTCTGGATCACCAAGGAGTACCGTGAAGCATATAACATGTTCTGCTGCTCCGGCATTCTGTTCAACCATGAATCCGAGCGCCGCGGCGAAACTTTTGTGACCCGCAAGATCACGCTGGCCGCCGCCCGCATCAAGCAGGGCAAGCAGGACAAGCTCTACCTGGGCAACCTGTCCAGCCTGCGCGACTGGGGCTATGCCAAGGACTATGTGGAGTGCATGTGGCTGATTTTGCAGAACGATAAGCCGGATGATTTTGTCATCGCCACCGGCGTGCAGCATTCCGTGCGGGAATTCTGCCAGCTGGCGTTCCACTATGTCGGTATTGAGCTGGAATTTGTTGGCGAGGGCATGAACGAAAAGGGCGTTGATAAGGCGACCGGCAAGGTGCTGATTGAGGTAAGCCCGGATTTCTACCGCCCCACCGATGTGGTCAACCTGTGGGGTGACCCCACCAAGGCACGCCAGGAACTGGGTTGGAACCCCACCAAGACCAGCTTTGAGGAACTGGTCAAGATCATGGTGGAGCATGACATGGAAAAAGTAGCTGTAGAGCGCGCAGAGGAAAACATCCGCTGCAACTTGGAAGAATACCTGGAAAAAGGCGTTGTAAAATAAGAAAGAAGGCCATTTGTTATGATGGAAAAGAACGCTAAGATCTATGTGGCAGGCCACCGCGGTATGGTAGGTTCCGCCATTGTGCGGGAACTGGAACGCCAGGGATATACCAATATCATTACCCGGACCCATAAAGAGCTGGACCTGTGCCGCCAAGATGCCGTGGAAGAATTTTTTGCGGCCGAAAAGCCGGAATATGTCTTTTTGGCCGCAGCCAAGGTGGGCGGCATTGTTGCCAACCAGAACGCTTTGGCGGACTTTATGTATGACAACATGACGCTGGAAATGAACGTGATTCATTCCGCATGGAAAAACGGCTGCAAAAAGCTGGAATTTTTGGGCTCCTCCTGCATTTACCCGCGCATGGCACCGCAGCCCATGAAGGAAAACTGCCTGCTGACCAGCGAGCTGGAAAAAACCAACGAAGCTTATGCTCTGGCTAAAATCAGCGGCCTGAAATACTGCGAGTTCCTGAACCGCCAGTATGGCACCGACTACATCAGCGTGATGCCCACCAACCTGTACGGCCCCAACGATAACTACCATCCCACCCACAGCCATGTGGTGCCCGCGCTGATCCGCCGCTTCCATGAAGCAAAGGTCAACGGGGTGACCAGCGTGACCTGCTGGGGCGATGGCAGCCCGCTGCGCGAGTTTTTGTATGTGGACGATCTGGCAAACCTCTGCGTATTTTTGATGAACAACTACTCCGGCAACGAAACGGTGAACGCAGGCACCGGCAAGGAGCTGACCATCAAGGAACTGACCGAGCTGGTAGCCAAGGTTGTGGGCTATACCGGTGAGATTAAGTGGGATCCCACCAAACCCAACGGAACACCGCGCAAGCTGCTGGATGTTTCCAAGGCAACGGGCCTGGGCTGGACCTACAAGACCGAGCTGGAGGACGGCCTGCGCCTTGCCTATGAGGACTTTTTGAATAACCCCATGCGTGCTGAGCGCTGAGAAAGGCGAAACTATTATGAATATTGTGCTGCTTTCCGGCGGGTCCGGCAAGCGCCTGTGGCCGCTATCCAACGATATCCGTTCCAAGCAGTTCATTAAAATTTTCAAGTGCCCGGACGGAAGCTATGAATCCATGGTGCAGCGGGTGTACCGCCAGATCAAACAGGTAGACAAAGGGGCGACTGTGACCATTGCCACCAGCAAGACCCAGGTTTCCGCCATCCACAACCAGCTGGGGGAGGAAGTGGGCATTTCGGTGGAACCGTGCCGCCGCGATACCTTCCCCGCCATTGCGCTGGCAACGGCCTATCTGGCCGATGTGCAGGGCGTGGACCCGGAGGAGCCGGTGGTGGTCTGCCCGGTGGACCCCTATGTGGAGGATGACTACTTTGAGGCACTGAAAGCCTTGAGTGAGCAGGCTGCCAAAAGCGAAGCCAACCTGGTGCTGATGGGCATTGAGCCGACCTACCCCAGCGAAAAATACGGCTATATTATCCCCAAAAACAGCAGCGCCGTGAGCGATGTTGCAACCTTTAAGGAAAAGCCGGACGCCGAAACGGCAAAGGCTTACATCGCCCAGGGGGCGCTGTGGAACGGCGGCGTGTTTGCCTACAAGCTGCGCTATGTGCTGGATAAGGCCCATGAGCTGATCGACTTTACCGATTATAAGGACCTGTTTGATAAATATGCCGAGCTGAACAAAATCAGCTTTGACTATGCTGTGGTGGAAAAGGAACCCAAGATCCAGGTTATGCGGTTTGCAGGCCAGTGGAAGGACCTTGGCACCTGGAACACCCTGACCGAAGCGATGGGCGAGCCCAGCGTGGGCAAGGCCATGATGAACGATACCTGCACCAACGTGCATGTGGTGAACGAGCTGAACGTGCCGGTGCTGGCCATGGGCTTGCATGATGTGGTGATCTCTGCCAGCCCGGAGGGAATTCTGGTATCGGATAAAGAGCAGTCCAGCTACATCAAGCCCTATGTGGATAAGATCGATCAGCAGATCATGTTTGCCGAAAAATCCTGGGGCAGCTTCCGCGTACTGGATGTGGAGGACGAGAGCCTGACCATCAAGGTGACGCTGAACCCCGGCCACAGCATGAATTACCACAGCCACATGAACCGCGATGAGGTGTGGGTGGTGATTTCCGGCACAGGCCGCACCGTGGTGGACGGCGTGGAGCGCCCCGTGCATGTGGGCGATGTGGTGGTAGACAATATCTTCCGCACCGGGGTGCACTTTGTGGCCACCAAAACGGTAGAAGAATAAGCGTATTCCCTTGGCCCACTTGCTCCGGTAAGCGGGCTGTTTTAATAGACAGGCGCTGCCGGGTGCCGTATAAATTTCCAAAGTTGAAAACCCTGTCGTTTTTTGGTAAAATAGGGACAGAAGCAGGTGTGCCGCTTGTGGCTGCCGGCGGATAAGGGGGATTTTTTATGAAGTTGAAAACAGTGGCATTAGGCGCCGCCGCAGCGGGCTTGGTTGCGGCAGAAGCGGTCAATCTGTATAAGCAGGTGATGGGCCGTGGGGATCGCCCCAAGCGCCCCATGACCCGCCTGATGGAGATGAAGGACAAGGACGATTACGCTATGGCGGACGCCTGGCGCCAAAAGTACACCGATTGGGTCAACACCCAGCCGGTGGAGAACTGCACCATCACCTCTGACCGGGGTGACCTGCTGCGGGGGTATTATCTGCCGCCGAAGGGTGACTCCAAGGTGATTGTGTTCGGCTCCCACGGGTTCCATGCAGATCACACGGTGGACCCGCATACTTTTATTAAGCACTACCACGACCTGGGCTACGGCTTCTTTTGCTGCGACCATGTGGGCGCCGGTGCCTCCAGTGGCGAGTATGTGGGCTTTGATTACTATGAGAGCCAAGATATGCTCCGCTGGATCGAGTACCTGACTGCCCGCTTTGGGCAGGATATTACCGTGATACTCC
>OGRQ01003149.1_pt1 | contig 10702 bp, 10 predicted proteins | sample 1553521 | NCBI WGS metagenome assembly OGRQ01 (sample SAMEA2580088, study PRJEB22360) | human gut metagenome | biome: human gut; feature: human-associated habitat; material: faeces | place: Denmark | collected 2008/2010
TAGCATCATTTCTGATGCTAAGATCTTGATTGGTCATCTTAACTTAATGACATTGCCCTGATCCGTCCCTTTTTCAGGACAGACGACTGCTTTTTCTTGATTCCTGTGACGGAAAAATCATAAACCGGACGTTTTCCAATAATTTTCCCTGCCCTGGCAGAAAGATTTTTTTTGTCAGCCTGTTTTATTTTGATAACCGCAGCTGTATTCATTTCTTTCTTTAATTCTTTTAATGCCTTCGAATCAAAGGTAAGATTTACATTGCCACCATTGACCTTCAATTCTTTTACATTCTTTTTGACAAGTAAATTTACCGCCTGCTTATCCATTTCAAGATGTAGATTCTTCCAGTTTTTAGCTTTTCCTGTATCAAAAGTTATTTCAACAGACAGGTCTTTTATCCTGCCACCCTGTTCTTTTTCTGCCTTTGTAATTTCTTTTTTCAAAACTGCTGCAATATTCTTCACTTTGACCGTATTATTTTTAACTGCAGTTTTTGCTTTGACATTAATATCCTTAACAGAAACGGACGTATCTGCTGCGGGTGGAGGTGTCACATTCCCCGGTTCTTCTTTTGCATGATCTGGTGCCGGTAATGTGCCGGAATCCGGTGAAACATTGCCAGATGATCCGTCCGTGCTTCCACCGGCATTTTCTCCGGAACCTCCACCGGAGCTGCCTCCGGAACTTCCACCAGAACTTCCGCCAGAACCTCCTCCGGATATTCCACCGGAACCTCCACTTGAACTGCCTCCGGAACTTCCACCAGAACCGCCCCCGGTCTGGGAATGATCCGCCGTTACACGGACCTGACAATCTGCCTTACTTCCTGTATAGTTGCCATTCCCATTATAACATGCGGTGAACGTATATGTTTTCGTTTCATTCGGAAGCGTTGCCATCCAGTGATCCGTTCCCTTTTCTTCTAATGTGATCCCGGAAACATCACAGGTTACTTTTATCCGGCATCTTCCGGAATCCCCTGTCTGCAAAGCTGTAATTCTACTGTCCCCGCACCTTTGACCGTATCGTTTTTTGCAGTCAGCTGCATGCTGGTGGAAGCCTTTTCGATTTCCAGAACAGCCTCCCCGTATGTTGGAATAAAAGATGCCTTTTCCGCTTTAAAATAAATCTTATACTGGCCTGCTTCTGTGTAAAATGGCATCTCCGTTTGTGTATACGATCCGTTTTCTGTCAAACTGTAACTGATTTGTACACCATCTTCCTGTTTGATATCAAATGTATGGGGTTTTCCATCATAAGTTACGCGGACAGGTACGGTTTGTATTTCCGGCATCTCACTGTTTTTCCGGTAATAATAAGTGATCTCCTGGCGATCCTCTGTGATGTTTATTTCTCCCTGATTTGCACTGTTTCCTACACATGTATATCCATATAAATCCGGACTTCTTAACGTATACGCAGAATTCTTTGGTACATATACTGTCGCGGGTGCCGTATCAGGCACTGTTGTTTCGGTCCCGTCTTCGTTTTGCAGCATATAACGAATGGTTACGGTACTCCACGCCTGTCCTGCCGTCTGATTGTCAGCCAGAATTTTCCCAGTGTCCTCATCTATGATCTTTCCTTCCAGTCTGTCCCCGGAAACCAGACCAGTTACCGCAGGAAGTGTGACAGAAAGGGACTCTCTGGCAGCATCCGGATCATACCAGTTACTGAGTGGCGGAACGGTATATGTTTCTTCTTTTTCATATTTGACTGTATGGTCTGCTCCAATAATGCGGAAAGTAATCTTCAAATGCTGTTTGGCATCCACTATATTTTGTACGACTGTACGGAATTCCAGATCCTTTCCATTTGCTTTTGTGATATTTGTCTCATCGATCCGGTATTGGTCACTATCCCTGTCAAGTGTTCCTGTCCTGCTATGCGGAATTGTAATTTCAGGATCGCACACATAAACAGATGCCTGCCTGCTGACATAATCACGGTTATTTAATCTCCGCGCCAGTTCCATTTTACACACTTCACAGAAAGGATTCCCAAGATCCCGCATCATGCAGACGCGGCTCGGCGCAAATACTGTTTCTGTTCCTGCTGCCGTTATTCCGATTCCACGGAACCCAAGCATCTTATGCCATTTAATCTTATCCGGATCCGATGTGTCGGAAATATTTTCTCCCTGCATCTTTTTATCATATTCATCGCCTAATCTTCCGATGCTGTGGGAAATTTCATGGGTCATGACATCCCCCTGCTCATTCTCATCCGAATTTGCCGAAAAAGAAAAGAGTGCATTGGAAGAAGAACCAATATTCGCAGTCGTATTACAAATGATATGGATGGTTCCAACGGCTGCGCCGGTATCCAGATATCTGCTCTCCAGCTCTGCCCTCAGTGCCCTGGCTTTATCTTCCCCGTCCTTTGCAAAATAGCAGGATTTTCCGAATGCCTGCACATGAAAATATGTGTCCGGGTTCGACTCCCCATACATCACGCCCACACCAGTTTCATTGGACACCGTCTGTACTGCATAAATATTGATCCTGTCGGAATACTCTTTATAAGGGGACCACTTTAGCAGCCCCTGTGCTTTTGCCGTTGCATCCTTCAAAAATTGTTCCTGTTGTTCCCGGGTATAGCCCTCACCCATGATAACAATCACAAAATTTTCCTTATCATCACCTGTCTTGTGAATGGCATAAACGGAAGCTGCCGTTGTCTGGTCTGCCGCTGTCTGGTCTGCCATCACAGGATATGGAAACACTAGGGAAAGCAATAATATCAGGCTAAGTACAATTGCCCCAAACCGTTTTCCATCCTTCTTTTTTACATTCGTCATATCATCCTCCGTACTTTACATTACCAGAAATACTGGTGCTTTCCCTCTTCTTCCCACAGACAAACTCCCGGGAAACCATCTGCCGTAAGGCTTCTTAAAGCACGATTACCGCAGCATCAAACCCCTCTACATTTCCATCAAAGGTGTTTTCGGTAAGCAGATTGTACTTCTGCGTGTACTCATTAAATTTTTTTGCACTGCTGCTGCAGTTAAAAATCATGGCAATGGTCTCCTCACCATTTTTTCTGATCAGGACAACTGTCCCTTCCTCATCTTCTGTGACGCTCCCAGCCAGTTCGCCTTCTACAATGCATGCATGGCTTTTCCGGACCTGAATCAGCCGCTTGTACCATTCATACATCTCTTTGTCCTGGTATTCTTCATCCCAGTACATGCCCCGTCTGCAGTCCGGATCGTTTGCTCCCGGCATCGCATACTCATCTCCATAATAAATCATCGGCATTCCCGGCAGTAACAACTGAAAAGCGGCTGCCAGATGCTGCTTTTTCTTATTGTCGTTACACAGATGTAAAAATCTTGCGGTATCATGGCTGTCGATCAGATTCCACATAAGGGGATAGCAGTTTTTGTGTAAGCGTCCCTTCAAATATCCAAGATTTTGTACGAACTGGCTGACCGTAATCTTTTCGTCTGCAAGCAGATCGATCAGGTTCAGGTAAAATGGATAATTCATGACTGTATCCCATTCATCCCCCTCAAGGAAATCTCCTGCATAATGCCAGATTTCCCCAATGATCAGCATATCTTTCTTCACTGCCTTTACTGCTTTTCTGAAATTCTTCCAGAAGAAATGGCTGATTTCGTCTCCTACATCCAGTCTCCATCCGTCAATATCGCATTCCTTAATCCAGTAGCATGCAACATCCGTAATGTATTTTTCAACTTCAGGATTTTTCAGGTTTAACTTTGGCATTCCGCCATAATAACCAAAACATTTGAAGTTTGGGATCTCTCCCCATTCGCTTTTAAGTGGGAATCCATCAATAAAATACCAGTCCCGGTATTTGGATTTTTCACCATTTTCCAGGATATCCGCAAACGCAAAAAATTCTCTTCCCGTATGATTGTATACCGCATCCAGGACTACCTTCATACCACGCTCATGCGCTTTTTGTACCAGCTCTTTGAGATCCTCTGTTGTTCCAAAGGACGGGTCTATCTGGTAGTAATCCGTGGTATCATACTTATGGCACGAATTTGATTGAAAGATAGGTGTCATATACAGCACATCGATTCCCAGATTCTGAATATCATCCATATGTTCGATGATTCCCCTGAGATTTCCATGCAGATCATCCATAGGCGTAATCGGTGCTTTATACCACAGTTCTTTGTCTACCGGCTCCGTTGCTGCAAAACGGGATGGGAAAATCTGATACACGACCTTGTTTGCTGCCCACTCCGGCACCTCAAACATCTCTTCCTCCCGAAGGTTCTGCGGACAGTCAAACATTCTGTCCCTGTTTGTAATGCATTCCTTATCAAACTCATAATTTCCATAATATACCTTTTCTCCCTGCGTGTCCGTAAATTCGAAAAAGTAACGCAGACAGATCAAATGCATATTTATCTGTGCTTCATAATAATCATGAAACTGTGAGACAGCAACCTTCTTCATCGGAACTGTCTTTCTGGTATCCTTACGCTCCATAGGTATATACTTGTCCTCATAGTGAAGGATTACCTCCTTCATATCATCCTTTTTTACCTGCACGCGTATCACGAATAAATCCTTATCAACCGCATAGCTAAACCTTTTATCCATATCATGAAAAATTGCTGAATATTCCATAAAATTTCCCCTTTACACTTGTTGTTTTCCTGTATTTTAACTTACTTTTTTCAACAATTCTAGCACTATATCCACGATATTTTTAACTTTTTCTACTTTTATGCTTTTTTGCGATGATATTACTATTCATATAATTTAAAATGTGCGTTATCAGTTTAAAACCAATAACGCACATTTTCTCATTGCATCCTTTTCCCGCATTTATATATGTCACAAGTCAAATTATAGTTCCTACCTGCGACAACTTTATATGTAAATTCAACATCAATAATTTTTTGCACCGTTTTTAATTTTTATTTTCTGCAACTTTAAATTTCTGGATCATTTCACGCAGATTTTCTGCTTCACTGCTCATCTCCTGACCGGCTGCTGCACATTCTTCAGATGTTGCCGAATTCGTCTGTACGACATCATTAATCTGTTCAATTCCATCATTAATCTGTTGGATTTCTGTTGTCTGTGTCTCTAACGTTTCTGCAATATTTGTGACTTCTTTTGTAATGATCTGGGAATTCTCAGCGACCTCCTGCAATTGTGATGCCGTCTGCCCTGCAATCACCATACCTTTTTCCACGGCTTTCACAGAGGTTTCAATCAATGTTGCGGATTCCTTTGCTGCCTGGGCACTCTGGTCTGCCAGCACATTGACCTGATTCGCTACCACTGCAAATCCCTTTCCTGCCTCCCCTGCTCTTGCAGCCTCAATGGAAGCATTCAATGCAAGCAGATTCGTCTGGGACGCAATTTCATTGATTGTTGCAATGATCTTGTCAATCTCTTTTGATGCCCCGTTGATCTCATTCATGGAATCAACCATATCCCTCATTTTACCATTGCTTTCCAGAATGGCATTTCCAAGTTCGTCTACTCTTCCACTGATTTCTTTTGCGGATTGTGAATTTTTTCCTACCTGTTCAGAAACACCTGCGACTGTTGCGGTCAGTTCTTCTACAACTGCTGCCTGATTTGTTGCTCCATCCGCAAGGTCATTGGAACTTGATGCTACCTGATCTGCGGCACCCGAAACTTCATCTGAAACATGTTGGATTCCCTTTATTGTCTCTGCCATGCTTTCTTCAAACAACATAAAGGAGTTTAGAATTCCAACGAAATCCCCTTTCCACTCTACTTCCGGCTGCACATCAAAATTTCCTTCTGCAAACATCTTCATTGAACGTCCAATATCATCTACATAGCTTCCCAGAATGCGGATGGATTTGCGCATATTGTGTGCCAGTATTCCAATCTCATCATCTGAATGGTAGTCCAGCGTGCTGTGCAGGTTTCCATCTGTTAATTCCTGTGCAACGGCTTCCACTTCACGTAATGGTACTAAAATTGACTCAAGTACTTTTTTGCCTGTTTTTATTGCCAGTTTCCATGCCAAAACCAGACAAATAATAATACACACAATTCCTGCCACTGCAGAAATAACCGTAATTCTGACTGCCTGGCTGCTTACCTCATCGGTCATTTCATCTAATCTTGTTGCAATTTTTACGGCTTTATTTAATGCCGGGGTACAATCATTCAGAATTGAATCAACTGCCTTATCCTTGTCACCGCTTTTGATTTCTTTCATGATGGAATAACCAATGTTTCCCCAGTCTGTAAGGGCAGATGCGTATTCTTCACAATCCGCATCCGGAATAACTCCGGAGTTCTTTAAATTTTTCAGTTGGGTATTAACTTCTGCAAGCAGTCTTTCTACCGTCTGCTCATAACCGTCATAAGAGGATGTATCATTATTTAATGCCATTTCCCTGATATTTCTCGCTGATGAGTTAACATTTATCCTGCAGATTTTCACCGCCCGGTCTGCAACAGTAACATTTTGTACATAATGCATCGTATTGGCAAATAGCATACCTATAACCACAATAGAAAACAGACCTGAGACTAGCATCATAATAATGACTTTTCTGTAGCCATAGTTTATCCTTTCCTTCAGATGTAAATTTTCCAAGTTCTTTTTCATCATATTTTTCTTTGACGGCATAGTTTGCTATTTCCTTTCTCTTTTATTCGCTTCTGATATATCAAATTTTTTTCTCAAAGTCAATAAATTTCGGGAACAATTTTATTATTCTATTTTTCACACAAAATGTTGTACCCATCCACCCCGAAAAATACAGCACTTTTACCAATTTTTTCTACAGTTACCTCTCCGATCGAACGTGATGTAATCTGGAATGTCGTGCCGGTGGTTCCCTCGTAAGAGTCATACTAGTACATAACTGAAAATACGATTGTCTGAAACACCCTCTGTTTTCATATATGGCATCAGGTTCTTCCAAAACATTCTCTAATTGTCTTTGAAATATCTGAATCAATAAAACCTTTATGTGCCATGTCATCAAGGATATCACATGTTTTTTCATGGGACAATCCCTTTTTATAAGGTCTGTCTTCCGTAAGAGCCTGATAAATATCAACACATGCCATCATACGTTCCTGCTCATTTAATTCATCAGCGGTTTTTCCAAAAGGATACCCTTTTCCATTTAATTTTTCATGATGGAAAGCCGCCCAATCTCGTATTTCTTCAAAATCATTAACCTCCGATAATATAAGGTATGTATAACCAGCATGATTTTTCATTGTAGAAAATTCATCATCCGTAAGCTTATCCGGTTTTTCCAGAATTTCATTGCCTACCGCCATTTTTCCTATATCATGCAGTGCACCAGCCAAATACATTTTCTGTACCGTAATTGAATCATATCCCATATATTTGGCAAGCAGGGAGGCTTTTTCAGCTACTCCTATAGAATGCCTGCTTGTAAAAGAAGATTTATAATCTACAATCTTTGCAAAGAAATCCGCAACATTTTTACACATTTCCCAATCAAAAACCAGTTTTTCTCTTGGAATAATTTCCCATAGCTTCGTTTCAAAAGAATCATCACTTAAACACATATAGGATTCTTTTGTGAATACATGAAGAAAAGCATTAACACATTCTGAATCAAATAGACTATCCTTTTTTTGGGAAAGATACTGACATATAAAATCCCATCTATTATCATCAGATTTAATACTATTTCCTATGATATCAACGGTATCTGCAAGATGAATAATTCTTGCAGGCAATGGGGTTTCATTCCACTTTTTTTGAAAAGGACCAGTTCCATCGGCATGTTCATGATGATACAAAATCACATTTGAGACATCTGTTTTAAAAGGAAGTTTCGTAATATTTTTTTCACCATAAATACAATGAAGATTCGTTTTTCTTACGGACAAATCTTTTTTAATGTCAATAACATAATTCCTTTCCAGCTCTTCCGTAATATATTGTGTCAAAGCATTATCATGCAGTAAGGCACACATAGCTAAATCTTGTAACGCATCACCTTGAATTGCCAGATATTCAGCCATGCATACACTTATATAAGCCACTCTTTTTCCATGCTTATTTTTGATTTTTACCAACTCTGCTTCTATACAGTCCAAAGCATAGGAACAGGCTCCTGCAAGTCCGACAATATCTATTCTTAGTTCTTCTTTCATTGGTATAATCCTATCATAATACATTTATGCTTCTGAGAACTGGTCTTTTCCTACAAAGCATAACGGACATTCAAAATCTTCTGGAATATCCTCCCACTTTGTACCAGGTGCAATACCACCTTCTGGATAGCCCTTCTCCTCATCGTATTCCCATCCGCAAACATCACATACGTATTTCATTCGTTGTTCCTCCTTGTAAATATATTAATACACAGCCTATATTACTGTTATATTTGTGTTGTTCTTTAACCTTAATATGTATAAATGCTTTTAGCATTTCCATAATCCATGCAGGTTACAATATGCATATACTTCTTCTACCTGTTCACCATCGCAAAGACAAAAATCTGCTACCGGCTCCTGCCCTGGATTTAACTGTTTTCTGTATATTCCCTGGTTTGTATTTAATGTAATCCACTCAATGAAATGCTCTTCAAGCATTGGATGTTTTGTCTCTCCGACCACGACATGAACATGACTGCCTTCCACTGTATATACAGGTACGTGCTTCTCAACAGCAGCATCTGTCACTCCGGCTTTTAATTCCTGCATAGGTTCTCCGCAACAAATTACAGGTACACCCTTATCCTTTACCTTTTCAACAATGTTTCCACAATGCTTACAAATATAATATCTTACCTCCATGCCTTTTTCTCCTTCCATGTGTAAAATTTATAATTCAATTGTCTCCATAATCTTTTTCAATGAATCTGCAGATTCCTTAAGCTTTAACGCTTCCTCGCCACTTAAATTAATAGGTATATCAGACTCAATACCATCTGCACCTACAATAGCTGGCATACTTAACGATACTCCGTCAATATCATATACTCCATGCATCATGTGTGATACAGGAAGTATTGATTTTTCATCTCTCATAATCACTTCGCAGATTCTTTTTACAGACATTGCAATTCCATAATATGTAGCGTGCTTTTTGTTTATAATCTCATAAGCACTGTTCTTGACTGCTGTAGCTATTTCTGCCGTGTTTTCCTTGTGCTTGTAATGTCCACACATTTCACTTAATGGAACACCAGATACATTGGATGATGACCATGCTACAACTTCGCTGTCTCCATGCTCACCTACTATAAATGCATGAACACTCCTGCTGTCCACAGATAAATGCTCACCAAGCTTATATCTTAATCTGGCACTATCTAACACAGTACCCGATCCAATAACCCTGTTTTCTGGAAGTCCTGATAACTTTATGGCTACCTGAGTCAGGATATCTACCGGATTCGCAACTACAAGCATGATACCTGCAAAATTTCTCTTTGCTATTTCAGGAATGATTGACTTAAATATTGCTACATTTTTATTTACGAGATCAAGCCTTGTCTCTCCCGGTTTCTGTCCCGCTCCGGCAGATATGACAACAATTGCAGCATCAGCCACATCATCATAATCTCCGGCATATATTTTCATCGGACTCGCAAATGGAATACCATGACTGATATCCATCGCTTCTCCTTCTGCCTTGTTCTTATCTGCATCGATAAGGACAATCTCTGTAAACAAGCCACTCTGCATCAGAGCAAATACCGATGCAGAACCAACAAAGCCACAGCCTATCATTACTGCTTTTTTTGAATTAATCACTTTCTTCTTCGTAATAATCTCATCTCCTTAATAATTCTCTTCATGTACTTCAAAATAGCTCTGTGGATGATTACATACCGGACATACTTCAGGCGCCTTAGTTCCTACCACAATATGTCCGCAGTTACGGCATTCCCATACCTTAACTTCGCTCTTTTCAAATACCTGTGCAGTTTCAATATTCTTAAGAAGTGCACGATATCTTTCCTCATGGTGCTTCTCAATCTCACCTACTGCCCTGAATTTTGCTGCAAGCTCAGGGAATCCTTCTTCCTCAGCTGTTTTAGCAAAGCCATCATACATATCTGTCCACTCATAATTTTCGCCTTCTGCCGCTGCCGCCAGGTTTTCCTTTGTATCACCAATTCCTGCTAATTCCTTGAACCACATCTTTGCATGTTCTTTCTCATTATCTGCAGTCTTTAAAAACAATGCTGACATCTGCTCGTAGCCTTCCTTCTATGCTACAGATGCAAAATATGTATATTTATTTCTTGCCTGGGATTCTCCGGCAAATGCCTCCTGTAAATTTTTCTCTGTCTGTGTTCCTGCGTATTTGTTATCTGCCATTTATTTTACCTCCGTTTTCTTTACAACTTTTTCAAAATCTGATGCTGGGTGCTTACATAAAGGACATATAAAATCATCCGGCAGTTCTTCTCCCACATATTCGTATCCACAGATTCTGCAACGCCATATTGTCTGACCATCCTCTGCTTTGCCAACCTCCTCCGGCTTAGGCTTAATGTTATTCTGGTAATAATCATATGTAGCTGAAGGAATATTACTTATTACTTCCATATCGGTTATCTCCCCGATAAACATTGTATGTGAACCTAAATCTTCAGTTTTATTAACTGTTACAGAAATGTATGCATTTGTTCCTTCTGTAATATAATAAATACCATTCGTGCCCCTGGCACACTGCTCAAATGCTTCAAACTTATTGGTATCTCTTCCTGATT
>OGRQ01003152.1_pt1 | contig 10693 bp, 10 predicted proteins | sample 1553521 | NCBI WGS metagenome assembly OGRQ01 (sample SAMEA2580088, study PRJEB22360) | human gut metagenome | biome: human gut; feature: human-associated habitat; material: faeces | place: Denmark | collected 2008/2010
TTTTGTAGATTTTTTGTGAATTTGATTAAAAAGTCCTTGACAATTTGTCTCTGGAAAGACCGCCAAGTCCATCCTGATCAGTGTAGGTGTCCGGCTGGCAGCCTTCAATCTGCCGCAGATCGCCAAGCTGACCAATACTGATGAACTGGATCTTTCCAGTATGGGAGAAAGAAAAGTTGCCCTTTTCTGCTGTATCCCGGATGCAGACACCTCTTTGAATTATCTGGTAGGCATGATCTACAGCCAGCTTTTCCAGACGCTTTATTACATGGCAGACCGTGTGCATGGCGGTGCCCTCCCGGTTCCGGTCAACTGCATCATGGATGAGTTTCCAAACGTATCCCTGCCAAATGAGTTTGAGAAGATCCTGGCAACCTGCCGTTCCCGTTCCATTTACTGCAGCATCATCATCCAGAACATGAGCCAGCTAAAAGCTCTGTTCAAGGATTCGTGGGAGAGTCTGGTGGGCAACTGCGATGAGTTTTTATACCTGGGCGGCAACGAAAAAGAGACACACAAATATGTATCGGAATTATTGGGAAAAGAGACCATTGACACAAATACCTACGGCCAGACCAAGGGGAAATCCGGCAGCTACTCCACCAACTTCCAGCAGAGCGGAAGGGAGCTTCTGCAGCCGGATGAAGTCCGTATGCTGGACAACCAGAATGCCCTTTTGTTTATCCGTGGGGAGCGGCCTATACTGGATGCCAAGTATGACCTGATGAAGCATCCCAACATCCGGTATACCGAGGACGGCGGTGCCGGCCCGTTCAACTATGCGAAAGCACCGCTGGCACATGACGATTTTACCTTTGACGAAACAAGATATAACGACTACGAACTGCTTCTGGATGAGGACATCATCGGGGAGCTTTTTTGATGGGAGGAATGCCGATGAATTTACTGAAAAATAAGAAACACACAGAAACCAAAAGAGAGACCACACCGCTGAAGATGAAGAGAGGGCAGAAGAAACTGTTTGCCCTGTATGCGGTGATGGTGCTGACCTTCTGCATCGGGGCAACCTGCGTTTACGCTGCGGGTGATCCGCTGGCAGTCGTCAATAACCTGTCCACGTTTATCTTTTCCCTGATCCGTGCCATTGGCCTGATCCTGCTTGGATTTGGTATCGTGCAGGTCGGCCTGTCCTTAAAGAGCCACGATCCAAGCCAGAGGGCAAACGGATTTCTGACACTGGCAGGCGGTATCATCATTACCTTTGCAAAAGAGATCCTGGACCTGATCATGGGATAGGAGAAGAGTCCAGAAGGGGAGCCATGCGAAATGCCGGCTCCCTGCTCACTTTTGAGGATGGGAGGTGAAACTGTTTGAGTGATAACTGGATCGTACAGAATCTAAATTCTGCCTTGCAGACCTGGAGTGACAAGCTGGCCGAGATCTGGACACTGCTGACGCAAAGCCCGGAGAATTTCAAGGGCGGGGCAATCTGGAGCGTGATGACGAACATCAACGGTGGACTGAAAGCCATCGGGTACGGCCTGCTGGTTCTGTTCTTTGCGGCAGGGCTGGTAAAAACCTGTGGGAGCTTCACGGATATGAAAAAGCCGGAACACGTAGTGAAAGCCTTTATCCGTTTTGCACTGGCACAGGGAGCCGTCATGTCCGGCATGGAACTTCTGACGGCAATTTTTTCCATTGTGCAGGGGATCGTCTCCAGCATTATGTCTCATTCCGGGATGGCAGGTGGAACGGTAACGGAACTGCCCTCAGAGATCGTGGACAAGATCGAAGCAGTCGGGATGCTGGAATCCATCCCTTTGTGGATCGTAACCCTATTGGGCAGCCTGCTGATTACGGTATTGTCATTTGTCATGATTCTGACTGTATACGGAAGAATGTTCAAGCTGTATATGTACACAGCCATCGCACCGATCCCGCTAGCAACCTTTGCCGGGGAGCCAACCCAGTCCGTAGGAAAGAACTTTATCCGTTCCTATGCCGGGGTATGTCTGGAAGGAGCCATCATCGCACTGGCCTGTATCATCTTTTCGGTGTTTGCTGCAAGTCCGCCGGCCGTCGGGGATACCGGCCTGTCTGCCGTGACGATTGTCTGGAACTACATCGGGGAGCTGGTCTTTAACTTACTGGTACTGGTAGGGGCAGTCAAGGCATCTGACCGGATCGTAAAAGAAATCATGGGATTATAGGAGGCGAAAAAAATGGAAGAATCAAAGACACTGAGCTACGACTGGCAGTATGGCCGGGAGGAATTATTTCTCAGGGTAGACAGTTACATGAGCGATGACAATCTCTATATCGGGCTTTACCATATGGAAGATGGATACCCGGAAAGCTTTGCAGACCTTACGGTAAACCTGCCTTTTGCTCCGCTGGGCGGTATCAATGAAGCCTATATCGACCACAATTTCAGCAAAGAAAAGCTTCGTTTTATAAAGCAGCATAAGCTGGGAACGATACAGCCGGATACCGCATCCTCCGGTTACTGCATTTTCCAGAGGGTTGCATTCGACCTGAAAAAACTGGCAGAGCTTGATCCGGAAGGAACAAAAAGATTTATGGAAAGAAATGGCATCCGGCAAAGGGATGTACCAAAACAGAAACAAAAGAAAAAACAGAGATTACAAAGAGAAAGGTAGAAAACAACATGGAAGTGAAAATGAATAAAGAAATCCGAGACTATCAGGAGTCAATGTTCTGGGGCTTAAGCTTCCGGCAGTGCTTATTTTCGGTACTGGCGATCCTGGCAGCCCTTGGAATCTATTTTGTCACCCGGAAATATGCCGGGGAACAGGTAACCGGATGGCTGTGCATCCTTGGGGCGGCTCCCTTTGCAGCCTGCGGCTTTTTTCGTTACCACGGCATGACGGCAGAACAGTTTGCATGGGTAGTCATTAAATCCGAACTGCTGTACCCGAAGCGGCTGGTATTTAAGTCGGAGAACCTGTACTTTTCCTGCATGGAAGAGAGCCTGCGGCTGGGTGAGAAAATGATGGGAAACGGAGCGGAACTTCTGGAAAAGAAGCGGACGAAACAGAAGAAACCAAAGAAGCGAAGAGGAAGGGGTGATGCCTTTGATTAAAACCCTGAGTCAGACACTGAAACAGGACAAGGAAAAATTTAAAGTACCGAAGTCTGTCCAGCAGGCCATCCCGATTCGCAAGATCTGGCCAGATGGTATTTTTCAGGTGGAGAGCAAGTATTCCAGGACATTCCGGTTTACGGATATCAACTATTCCATTGCCAGTAAAGCGGACAAGACGGAAATGTTCCTGGACTACTCTGAACTTTTAAATGCACTGGATTCTGGCTGTACGGCGAAGATCACCCTGAACAATCGTAAGATCAACAAGGAAGAGTTTGAGCAGTCCCTGCTGATCCCGATGAAAGGGGACGGTCTGGACGAGTACCGGAAAGAATACAATGACATGCTCCTTTCCAAGATCTCCGGTACCAACAACAGTATCTACCAGGAACGCTATCTGACCATCAGCGTCCACAAGAAAAACATCGATGAAGCCAGAACCTATTTCGCACGTGTGGGAACGGACATCATCACCCATCTGGCCAAGCTGTCCTCTATTGGGGAAGAGCTGGATGCAGAGCAGAGGCTACAGATCTTCCGGGACTTTTTCAAGGCAGACGTTCCACAGAGTTTTCCATTTGACATGAAAGCCTTTGCGAAAAAAGGACACAGCTTCAAAGACTGGATCTGCCCGGACACGATGGAATTCCATAACGACCATTTCAAGCTGGGCGAGCAGTACGGCAGAGTCCTTTTTATGGAAGATTACGCCAGCTATGTAAAGGATGAGATGATCTCCGAACTGTGCAGCCTTGGCAGGAACCTGATGCTGTCCATTGATATCATCCCCGTACCGACAGACGAAGCGGTGCGTGAGATCCAGAACCGACTGCTGGGCGTGGAGACAAACGTCACCAACTGGCAGAGACGCCAGAATGCCAACAATAACTTTTCAGCCGTAGTTCCCTATGACATGGAGCTGCAGAGAAAAGAGACCAAGGAAATGCTGGACGATCTGACCACCAGGGATCAGAGGATGATGTTCGGCATCCTGACAATGGTACATATGGCAGACAGCAAGAAACAACTGGACTCCGATACGGAAACCCTGTATTCCATTGCGAGAAAACACCTCTGCCAGATGGCAACTTTGAAGTGGCAACAGGTCGATGGACTGAATACCGTCCTGCCGTATGGCCTGCGGAAAATCGATGCAGTGCGTACCCTTACTACAGAATCCACCGCCGTCCTGATCCCGTTCCATACGCAGGAAATCATGCAGCCGGGAGGCATCTATTATGGGCAGAATGCCGTCAGCAAAAATATGCTGGTGGCAGACCGAAGGAAGCTGTTAAACGGCAACTCTTTCCGACTGGGTGTCAGCGGCTCCGGCAAGAGCTTCTCGGCAAAAGAGGAGATCGTAGACCTTGCCCTTTCCACGGAAGATGACATCCTCATCCTCGATCCGGAGTCGGAGTTTGCTTCTCTGGTGGAAGCCTTAAACGGAGAGGTCATCCGGATCTCGGCAACCTCGGATACCCATCTGAATGCACTGGATATGGATTCTGCCTATGGCAATGATCGAAATCCTCTGATTGAGAAGTCAGAATTTATCCTTTCCCTGTTTGAGCAGCTCGTAGGAGCCGGAAACCTTTCGGCAAAGGAGAAATCCATCCTTGACCGCTGCACCGCAGATGTGTACCGGGATTATATGAGGGGCGGTTACAAAGGGCAGGTGCCGACCTTAAAGGACCTGTACCGACAACTCATGCTCCAGCCGGAAGAAGAAGCCAGAGGGCTGGCTCTGTCTTCGGAACTGTTTATCAATGGCAGTCTGAACACCTTTGCCCAGGAAACCAATGTCAACACGAAGAGCCGTATCATCGACTATGACATCCGGGAGCTGGGCGAACAGCTGATGCCCCTTGGCATGCTGGTCACACTGGATTCGATTTTTAACCGTGTGATCCAGAACTGGAAGAAGGGAAAAACGACATGGATCTTTGCGGATGAGTTTTATCTGCTGTTCCGCTATGAATACAGTGCGGACTTTTTCTACCGCCTGTACAAGCGTATCCGTAAGTATTCCGGATTTGTAACCGGACTTACCCAGAACGTTGAGGAACTTCTGAAATCCGATACCGCCCGCCTGATGCTGGCGAACAGTGAGTTCCTGATCCTTTTGAATCAGGCTACCACCGACCGGGATGAGCTGGCGGCACTTCTGAATATTTCAGACAACCAGTTATCCTACATCACCAATGTGGGTGCCGGCCATGGTCTGATCCGCTGTTCCGGAAATCTGGTGCCGTTTGAAAATTCGTTTCCAAGAAATACAAAGCTGTACCGCCTGATGACGACCAAGCCGGGCGAAGGGTAAGAGCGGGACAAGCCGGGACTGGAGGTGAGAGATGAAGGATATCAAAACCAAAGAAGTTACAACAAAACCAAAGACCAAAAATCCTGCCTCCAGAATCCCCAAGGAGCTGATGCGGACGGCCATACTGGAGAGCAAGGAAAAATCCCAGACCATCGCAAATGCCAGGGACAATGACATGGGAGAACAGTCCCCATCCGAATATGCCAGTGGGAAAGTCGCATCCGCAGAGGAATGGGCTGCAAGAAAGACAGGCAGAACTGTAACCAGAGCCGGAAAGACAGCCGCACAGACTTCCTACGAGAAGATCAAACAGAGAGCCGCTGGCAAAAAAGAAGTAGAAAAAGAAGCGGAGAAAGAAACCGCCAGAGGAACAGGGGACACACAGACCGCCGATCCTGCTAGCCGGGAAGCACCCGAGCAGAAGAGCCGGGAAGTACAGATTCAGAATGCCCAGCGGCAAAAGGCGGTTTCAGATGCCGTCAAAACAAAAGAGCAGAAGATCCGGGCTGCCAGGGAGACACCAAGAATCCAGAATGGACAGGAAATGTCGGAAGGTGGATCGCTTTCCATCAAAAGACAAAACCAGAAAAGCAAGGCCGGAGATACCGCAAGGCAGAATGCCATCCGCCAGAAACAGCCGGAAACCATACGGATCAAGGAAAAGCCACGGAAACAGTTGGAGCCGAAGACCATACAGCGGCGTACTATTAAGACCGCCCCTCCATCTGTGAAGATCAGCATCCAGCCAGAGCAGAAGCTCCGGGTGGCCAGTTCCAACGCCCTGACAGCCCGGATGCAGAAGCAGATGGAACGAAGGGCAGCGAAGCAGGCGGCGAAGAAAGCCGCCTTGCAGACTTCCGATGGAGTCCGCCGGATACAGAAAACGGCAAGGGCAGGAGAGAATACCTTCAAGGCAGCTAAGGCCGCTGTAGAAGCGGCAGCGAAAACGGTGCAGTCCATGATGGCTGCACTGGGAGCCGCCGGAGCGGTCATGGTTCTGCTTCTGGTTATCATGGTCGGGATCATTGGCGGTGCGGCATTCTCTGGAAGCTCAGAGAGCAACGAAGCACTCAGCCAGGAAGTACTTTCCTATACGGCAACCATCCAGAAATACGCCAACCAGTATGGAATCCTCGAATACGTTTCCGTGATACAGGCAATCATGATGCAGGAATCTGGCGGCCGGGGGACCGATCCCATGCAGAGCAGTGAGTGCCCATACAACACCCGGTATTCCAACAGCCCGAATGCCATCCAGGATGCCGACTATTCCATACATGTAGGAATCCAGTATTATGCGGACTGCCTGAAGGAAGCCGGATGCACCAGCCCCCAGGACATGGATAAGCTGAAGCTGTCCCTGCAAGGGTATAACTACGGCAACGGATACATAACGTGGGCGCTCCGAAACTACGGGGGCTACAGTGCAGAAAATGCTCTGCAGTTTTCCAATGATCAGGCTGCTTCGCATGGCTGGAGTGCCTATGGTGATCCAGAATACGTCCCTCACGTTCTGCGGTATTATTCCAGCGGCGGATTGTTTGCCGGCCTGTTTGGAGGCAACGGCCAGATCGTATCCGTGGCACTTACCCAGCTTGGAAATGAAGGAGGCCAGAAGTTCTGGTCATGGTATGGATTTGACAGCCATGTGGCGTGGTGTGCCTGCTTTGCCAGCTGGTGTGGGGATCAGGCAGGACTGATCGAGAGCGGCAAGATGCCGAAGTTCTCCCTGTGCGATGACGGAATCGCATGGTTCCAGAGCAAGGGGAAATGGAAGAGCAGAGGATACTCGCCAGCACCCGGAACCCTGATCTTCTTTGACTGGAACGGGGACGGAACCTCAGACCATGTGGGAATCGTGGAGAAAATTGAGGGAAGTACCGTATATACGGTAGAGGGAAACTCCAGTGATGCCGTGAACAAGAGAAGCTATGATATCAATAACGGAACGATCATGGGATACGGCATACTTTGAAAATTAATATGTTGACTCTTAGAGAGTAGTCAATAGTTTAGATTACCTTGACTAAAAAACAAATATAAAGTATTATGTGATTAGCTTCGACTAACTAGAAAAAGGAGGGCGCACGATGACAAACCAATATATGACGAAGCTGTATCACGATCTGCTCTCCAACTCTCCGCAGACAGTGACAATAGATATTCCGGCTGATATGGGAACAGGTCAGATTTCGCAAGTTGTTACAAAGCAAGGAGCTGTTGTATCAGACTGGAAAATGAACTATTTTTCTGATATGAATGTGCAGGGTGTAAGCTGCGAAGATTATATTCAACTTTTATTTTGCTTCAATGATGGCGTATCGTGGAATATTGCAGATGCACGTCAATGTGTCAGCATACAGAAAGGCGAATCTTGTATTTATCGAGGACATGGTAAGATGGAATACCTGTGTTATTCCGGGAAAACAGACTTCCTTTTCAAAAATATAAAAATTCCCATGCCCTATTTTCACAAAATCTTGAATGACTACTTTGAAGATAGTGAGATAGATGCTTATGAGAAGAAGTTATTGACTGGCATTTCAAAAGTGAACATTACCCCGTATATGGAGCACATTTTTGCGGAGGTAAAAGATTTTACGCAATACCGGGGCGGTTTAGGGTATTTATTTCTGGAAAGTAAGGTTTTTGAATTGCTGTCCGTGTATTTGAGTGAAGTATTGGAACTTAGTATTCTTTCATCAAGCTATATCAGTATTTCTAAAAGTGACAGGGACTCGATTACCGAAGCAAAACGGATCATCGACAGCCAGCTTGCTTTTGCACCAAGTTGTGAGGAACTGGCGAAAAAGGTAAATATCAGTGTTTCCAAACTGACAAAGGGATTTAATTCTTTATTTGGGACATCTGTTCACGCATATATCATAGATCAAAGACTGGAAAAGGCAGCCGTGCTACTTTTGGAAAGCGACTTGAACGTAAGCCAGATTGCAACGCTGGTTGGATATTCAAAACCAAGCAATTTTGCGGCTGCGTTCAAAAAGAAATATGGAGTAATACCTAAGAACTATAAAGATGAAAATACGATTGGCTAAACCTAAAAAATACCGATTTTGGGTAGAATGAAATCGGGTTTGGGTTGGATGTAACAACGGAAATTGGTACAATTTGCGATGTGGTTAGAGAACATTAACCACATCGCATTTTTTATTTTCCAAATAAAGTGAGGAGGAATAAGAGTATGAAACAAAAGCTAAATGCGAAAGATTTTATTCTCATCGGTGTTTTAACGGCCCTCATGTGGATTATCTGCATGGTTATCAGCACCATTATGAGCGTGGCTGGCCCGGTGACAAACGTATTTTATCCGTCCGTTGTTGCGATCCCGAATGGCATCGTTATGATGCTCCTGCTGGCTAAGGTTCCGAAGAAAGGCGTGTTTACCATTTGCGCCGCAATTCAGGCCATCCTGTTCCTGCTGGTTGGTGCTTTCTGGTTTATTCCTATCGGCTTGGTAATTGGCGGTATCATTTGCGATTTTCTGGTTATGAGCCGGAATGAAATCACAATGAAGTCCATGATGGCAGCCTATGCGCTGTTCAGTGCTATCTTCGCTTTTAGTGCTATCTGCCCCATCAAATTTCTTCAAAGCGCATTTGTCGGAGCAATGGAGAAAAACAATATTGCCCCGGAGTACATTCAGGGAATGTTGAGCATTACTTCCGTTCCCATGCTGGTAGTCATTGTTGCTGCCGGATTGGTGGGCGGTCTGATTGGTGGCTTTATCGGTCAGAAGGCATTGAAAAAACACTTTATCAAAGCTGGACTTGTTTCAGTAAAATAACAGGATCAGCCCCCTGAAACTTTATCAGGCAATACAGGCAAGCGGGCTGCCTGACTTCAGAGCGTGGGGCTGAGAACAGTCCCGCGCTTTGATTTTTATAGGGAGACATTTGAATGGAAGAAGCACAAATTAAACAAATAATTGAGCGCCAGCCCCTACATGGCTCTGCGCTCCTCGACCCACGCTGCAAGATACTTCTTTTGGTCTGCATTGGTTTTGTCAGTTATTTTCTGGCCGGAGAAGTTGTCAGTCTCGCGCTCATGCTGGTTTATGGGCTGTTTATTGCCTTGGGTAACGGTGGAAAATGGGCTGTCAAAATGATAGTGACCTATATTATTGTTGCTTATCTCAATGCCCTGCTCCGTTATGTCCAAGTTCCGGTTTTAAGTGTGATTATGAGCGTGTTCGGCGTGACGGTCTTAAAATTGATCCCTATCATGATGATGGGACTTTGGATATTGCGAACTACATACATGGATGACTTAATGGTGGCACTTCAACGGATGCGGCTGCCCCAGGCAGTCACAATCCCCCTTGTTGTTATGTTCCGCTATATCCCTACTTTACGGATTGAATACCGACAAATCCGAAGCACGATGGATATTCGCGGTATCAGTGATACCGTGTGGAAACGGGTATCCCATCCGTTAGCAACCATAGAATATATTTTGATACCTCTGCTGATGCGGTGCTTGAAAGTCACTGATGAACTGGCAGCATCCGGCACAACACGCGGTCTGGAGTTGGAGTGCAAACGATACGCGCTGCGGCCAATCCGTTTTTCGTGGCCGGAAATCGTGGTATCGCTGTTTGGTATCCTCTTTTTGGTCGGTTTGCTTTTTATCGATCAGACTAAAATCGGGGAAATCATTTTGTGGAGGGTATGACGATGATCTCATTTCAGAATTTTAGCTTTCGTTATGAAGAAAGCAAAGACTTCACCCTCCGTGGAATTGATATGACCGTACAGACGGGTGAGTTCATTCTTCTGACAGGGCGAAGCGGCTGCGGCAAAACAACCCTGATCCGCTCACTCAACGGTCTGATTCCGCACTTTTATCCCGGAGAAATCCAAGGCGATCTGCTCATGGATGGTCATTCGCTGCTGGAAATGAAGCCGTCTGAATTAGCCGGACAGGTTGGAACGGTATTCCAAGACCCACGCTCTCAATTCTTTATGACGGATACCACGCGGGAACTGGCTTTCGGCTGCGAAAATCTCGGACTACCCCGCGAGGAAACGATTGATCGCATTGCAAAAGCGGCGAAAGAGTTGGAATTGGTAAACTACTTGAACAGAAGTATCTTTGCATTATCCAGCGGGGAGAAGCAACAGATCGCAATCGGTTCTGTCTATGCGCTGGGGCCAAAAGTATATATTTTTGATGAACCATCGGCAAATCTGGACTATGCCGCTACCAAACGGTTGGCAGAAATTATGGGAAAACTGAAACACGCTGGATACACCATTTTTGTGGTAGAGCATCGTTTTTATTATTTG